>Ga0105164_10000969_pt1 | contig 18740 bp, 16 predicted proteins | sample VDWuncwatermetaG_FD_89674 | JGI IMG/M metagenome (GOLD analysis project Ga0105164, IMG submission 89674) | Wastewater microbial communities from Netherlands to study Microbial Dark Matter (Phase II) - VDW unchlorinated drinking water | ecosystem: Environmental > Aquatic > Freshwater > Drinking...
AAACTCAACCGTTCTGGCTGAAGGCTGCCTCCTCCGGAATCCTCCTCCTTGCCTTCCTCTCTATCTCCGGCCAACTCCTTTTGAAACAAGAAGCAGATCAGAAGATCCGTCAGACAGGGGGGAGAGGGTTCTGGGCAGATGAAATGTATCCCATTGCAGAGACTCTCAAAAGAGGGAAGTGGGAAAAAGTGATCTGTCTGGATTGGGGGATTCGACGGCCCCTTTTTCTTCTCACAAAAGGTGAACTTTTTTTAACCGAACCGTTGTGGGGTATTCCAGCGGATGAAAAGGTGAAACAAGAAATCCTATTGCAGATTGTTCAACAAGCCTCTCCCCACACCCTCTTTTTGCTCAAACCGGAGGGAGGCGTCGTTCCAAAACTAAGAGAAGTCGCGCGGGAAATTTCTAGAAGAATACGTTTGGAACAGATTTTTCGTGATAGGGGAGGAGACCCCCTCTGTATGGCCTATACGGTTCAGGTCCAATCCCCATGAAAAGGGTGGGGTTGATTTGGATGATACTCCTCGGCGCAGCGCTTCTGCGCGCGATCTCCCCCGATCAGGCGGAGGAAAGACTCATCATTCCCGATGGCCTTGAATATGCTGTCTCATCTGTCAATTTCGTGCGGGGGATGGGATATGTCCTTGTCATCAATGGGACGTCTTATCCGCCAAGGTATTATCCATTTGGCTACCCGCTCTGTTTAGCCCCCTTTTATTTTTTTCTCGGCGAAAAACTGGGGAATGGTGTCTTTTGTACATTTTCTTTTAGCATGGGGACCCTTCTTCTCCTTTTTTTTCTTGCCCGAAAGCTTTTTGGAGAAAAAGTTGCCTTATGGGCAACGTTTTTTTTGAGCCTGTCGCCCCTCCATGTTTACTGGAGCCGCGTCATCATGGCCGATGTCCCTTCTTGCTTCATGGCTCTTGCGGCCGTCGGGGTTTTAGTGGGGGGAGAGATCAAACCCAAGCGGCTTTTTGGGGTAGGAATGCTTATCGGTGTTGCTGTTTGGCTGAAGTATCTTGCCCTCCTCTTTTTTCCCATCTGTGCCCTGTTTCTTTTATTGCGAAGGGGAAAGGTAAAAGAGAAACTGTCTTATCTGTTCTCTTTTACCTCTGGGATGATCGTCTCTCTCATTCCCCTTTTCTTCTATTACCAATGGACCTTTGGAAGCCCTTTTCGAACAGGATTTTCCTTCTGGACGCCAGAATGGGTTCGATGGGAAAATGTCTTCTCAGTGCGATATGCCTTTCAATCCCCTCCACTCCCTGCCCACGCGCCGCTCCCCAATCTCCTTGTTTTGAGTCGATTTCTTTTGGGGTTTGTTTTCCCGTGGGACTGGAATCCCTATCCCTTTTTTCTCACCCCTTTCATCGGCGTCGGGGTCTGGAAGATTCTTCGGGAGGCCGGTTCGCAGAGGAAAAGAAACAGGGAGTTTTTACTGTTCACTTTCCTTGCAACGGGATTTCTTTACATTTTTTTTAGTTTCTATTATGCCCAAAACGTCAGATACTTCATGCCGGTTGTCCCGTTACTCCTCATTGTCGCGGCAGTGGGATTTGACCATCTTTTCAGTCAATCGCCTATCATACTACAGCGTGACATTCTCCTTTTATCAGGAACGATTCTGATCATAAGCCCATTCGTTTTGTGGAAAATCAGCGGTACCTCCCCTGCGAGGAGGAGCTATATTGATTTGATTCAAAACGGAACTGAGAAAAATGCCTCTGTCATTACAGAATGGGATCCTGTTTCCTTCTCTCATGAAATTCAGGAAGGGACGGAAAGGCGCTACATTGCTATTTCAAAAGAACTGGAGTATGTCCACGAGCCTTTTCGTCCGGATCCCGAAAGGAAGATTCCTTTCTTTGTAGCCCCTCAAGAACTGGAATCCATTAAAAAGATAGTTGCATCGGCACATCCGGTCTACATCGATAACAGGAGTTGTCAAAATTATTCCTTAGAGTGCGCCTTACTCAAGGAAAGATTTTCTTTTAAAGAAGTAGCCTCTCGAGGCGGTATTCAACTTTACCGGTTAGAGAAGCGTTAGGAATGCAAACATGAAAGTCTCTATTATTATTCCTGCTTACAATGAAGAAGAAACAGTAGGAGAATTATTAAAAAAAATTCTGGATGTGAGTCTCACAGGGCTCAACCTTGAGAAGGAAATCATTGTGGTAGACGACGGCTCAACAGACCAGACCGCTCAACAGGTGAGTCCTTTTTCCAATATTCGATTGCTCCGACACAAGCGTAATCAAGGAAAAACAGCGGCCATTCGTACCGGTTTGGCCTGTGCCACAGGGGAGATCATTCTGATTCAGGATGCCGACCTGGAGTATGACCCGCAGGATTATCCCAAATTGATCGATCCCATCGTGACGAAAAGAGCGGAAGTGGTCTACGGTTCACGTTTCATGGAAAGGGGCATTCCCATGAAGATGCCTCTTCTTTTTTTCATCGCCAATAGACTCGGAACACTTCTCACCAACCTCCTGTATGGATCGCATCTCACCGATGAAGCGACCGGCTACAAAGTCTTTACACGCAAGGCCATTTCCGGTGTAACGTTTCGATCTAGCGGATTTGGTTTTTGTCCAGAGGTCACTACAGAGCTTCTGAAGAGAGGGATCACCATTTACGAAGTTCCCATTCATTACACGGCTAGAAAAAGGGGTAAAAAATTTAGACCCTTGGATGCGCTGACCATTTTGCGCATCCTTCTGGTGAATCGGTTACGGTTTTTTGGCTAGGCAAATGATGGAACTTCCGAAGGGGAGGTTGTAATATTTTAGGAGGTGGGCCTCGCTCATGAAAAGCCACGTGAGACACCGGTTCAGGGGAGGGGAGATCGCTTTTAAATCAGAACCGTTTTGGTGCAATCTCAGTTTTCTCCAGAGATAAATGACAGGGAAGAGACTCATATTCATATAGGAAATGCGGACGATCGAAAAACCGCTTTTCTCAATACGGGGCTTCATCGCTTGAATGGTGTAGCGCCGGACTCCGTGAAGGAAGCGGTCGTGCGCTCCTTTTAAACAGTCAAAAGCGGAATCGGTCAGGAGAAGAAAACCGTCTTTTTTGCAGACGCGGGCGAGTTCCTCGAGAGCCTTGATATCGTCGTCTATCCATCCATGAGAGAGCAAATCACAAGCTAGGACGATATCAAACTGATTTTCGGAAAAGGGGAGAGAAAGTGCCGACCCTTGGATAAGACGGCCTGTTTGATTCCGCTTTTGACAATATCGAAGGGCTTCTTGAGAAAGGTCAAACCCCCAGACCGTCCCAAAACTTTCCAGCAGTCGAAACATACCTCCCGTCCCGCACCCCACATCCAAAATGGAAAATCGTTTTTCGTTTGGAGTTTCCTTTCCGTTTGGAATGGAAGCGAGAAGGCTTTGAATCGCTTTTCTTCTTCCCAGAAACCACCAGAAATTTTCTTCGAGCTCGAAATGCTGGCGGTAGCCTTCTGGATTCAACGGATCAGCCTTTTTTCGCGCGTCGGATTTCGGAAGCGATTTTTTCGATCTCTTTGTGGGTCAGGGAGGAGGAAGAGGGAAGATAAAGCCCCTTTCGACAAAGCTCCTCGGAAACGGGAAATCCCCTTTTAAATTTTCGGCGGTAAATCGGCTGAAGATGAATGGGGATAAAGAAGCTCCGTGTTTCAATTCCTCTTAGAGCCAATTTTTTCCGGAGTTCATCGCGAGAGATGCCAAAGGAATCTTCCACGAGGATGGCGTACATCCAGAAAACGTTTTTGATACCAGGGGTTCGGGGAGGAGGGGTGAGGCCCGGTATGTCTTGCAGGTATCGGTCATACAGGGCTGCATTTTTTATCCTTGCCTCAACCAAGACGTCAAAATTTTCTGTTTGGGCAACTCCGATGGCCGCCTGAAGATTGGTCATCCGGTAATTAAATCCCTGATATTTGTGCCAGAAATGGCGCTCTTTTGAAAACGCGTGATCCCGAAGGGTCCGGGCTTTTTCGGCAAAGGCCTCGTCGTTCGTCGTGATCATTCCCCCCTCGCCCGTTGTGATGATCTTATTGGCGTAAAAGCTGAAACAGGCGGCATGACCCAGACTTCCCGCTCTCCGTCCTTTATATTCTGCGCCATGGGCATGGGCGGCGTCCTCAAGGATGAACAGGTGATGTTTTTTGGCAAGTGAGAGTAAGGAATCCATCTCGGCCGGATGCCCGTACATATGCACGGGCATAATCGCTTTTGTCCTTGAAGTGATTTTGGATTCGACGTGATCAATGTCGATATTCCAGGTCCTTGGTTCGACGTCCACGAGGACCGGCTTGGCGCCGGTATAAGCGACGGCATTCGCCGTAGCGATCATTGTGAAAGTGGGGAGAATCACCTCATCCCCACGACCCAACCCCAGAGTCGCCAATGCCAAGTGGAGAGCGGTCGTCCCACTGGTACAGGAGATGCCATACTTGGCTCCACATTTGGCACTGAAGGTTTTTTCAAAGGCGGGGATGAATTGTCCGGCCGAGGAGATCCAATTGGTCTTGAGACAGGAAAGGACATACTCTGTTTCATGGCCCGAAAGGGTCGGTTCGCAGACGGGAATGATTTTTCCGTCGGGGCCCGGACGGAGTTCAGGTTCCTTTTTGGGAATGATCGAAGAAATTTTTTCCCTCGGCCTTAGGCGCGGGCGATCCAGAGAGAGAAGAGTGTCCATAAGTAATCCTTTCCATGCGCGAACGCCTGTCGCGGCGATGCAAATGTCTTGGAGCGTCCCATTTGTCTTGGCCGGCACACATAAGGGATTTCATGGATGGGATAGCCGGCACATTTCGCCTCATAAAGAAAACGGATACAGTACTCGCCGTGTCTTCCGGAAAGCCCGAGGCGCTCCCAAACTTCTCTTCGAATAGCGACAAACCCTGTGGTATAATCCCTCACCCCTCCCAGAAGCGATGTTGCGAGATGATTAAACCATCGGCTTAAGAGGACGGGGAAGAAGGAACCGCGGGCATCTTGACCCCCTTGAACGTATCTGGATCCGATGACAACGGGGTAGGTATCGAGGAATTGAGTGAGACGGGGAATCGCTTCAGGAGGCATGGAAAAATCTGCATCCATCCAGAGGAGTTTTTCTCCTTTTGAACGGGAAAGGCCCTCGTTCAGGGCCGCGGTGAGTCCTCTCTTTTCCATCCGTCGAATAAGACGGACTTCTCTAAACCGCTTTTCAAGCGCTTCTGCCACTTTCCAGGTGTGATCGGGTGAGTCGTCATCGACGATGAGAAGTTCCATCGGTTCGGAAACGACGCGAAAAATGGCTTCGACAAGCAGAGTGAGATTTTCTCTTTCGTTATAGGTCGGAAGGACAATCGAAATCACATCTCCATCCTTCCTTCATCTTAAAAGATTCGGGTGCGTATGTCAAAATAAAAAGCATGCTGCCTCTGTATGACAAATTTTGGTTTCATAGTATAATGAAAACATGATTCAATTTTTTCGAAGATACAGTGACCTCCTTTTGATCTTTTTTCTGGTAGGTCTCTTCTTCCTTCTTTCCCTTCCTCATCTTGACGAACCCGGCCCCTACTATGATGAAACCTATGATGCCGCCCTCGTGGTTGACCGTTTCTTTTTAAATGAACCCCTCATTCCAATTGCCACGCTTCCTTTTTTTGGATTAAAACTCCCTTGGACAACGAACGGATTTACGGGAATACTGAAGGGCGTTCTTCTTTTGCCTGTGTTCCTGATTTTTGAGCCGTCGGTTTTTGCCATGCGTTTTACGATGCTCGCGGGTGGGGTGGTGAACATTGTGCTCACCTATTATTTTGCACGGATTTTTTTGAGTCGGTTTCCGGCTTTTGTCGTTCTTCTTCTCCTTGTGTTGGATCCAAATTTTGTGTTCGAAACGAGGCTCGACTGGGGGCCTTCGGTCCTTTCTTATTTTTTTAGAGTGGCGGGATCTTTTTTCCTTATAAAAGGATGGATTGAAGAGGATGGAAAAAAACTTAAAACGGGACTTCTCTGTTTTCTTCTTGGCGTTTACAATAAAATCACCTTTCATATTTTTTTGATACCGTTGGCTGTAACACTCGTGTCGTTTTTCTTGAAGGACGTGCGCTCCATTTTAAAGGGACATCTCATCAGTAAGAGGTTTCTTTTTATTTGCCTTGCTGTGATGGGAGTCGTAAGCCTCTATTTTTTTTCCAATATACCCTTCGGCACCCTTCCGCAATTTTCTATGGGACGGAGGGCGCAACTTTTTGTCAAATTTTTAAAGGGGATACTGCCAGCCAGAACTATTTTAGGGGCTCAAAGGGGCGCTGTCGGTGAGACATTTTTCTGGGTACTCCTTTTTGTCACGTTTCTTCTAGGTTGGAGCTATCCTTTCTTGCGACATATCCGGAAGGATCTCCGACGAAACATGGGGGTCCTGACGGTATTTCTTTCCTCGATGCTCTCTCTTTTATTTCTCCTCCAAGGCGTTCGGTACGGCTGCCATTTTTTTCTCCTCTATCCTTTTCTTCATCTGACCATCGGATTCCTGATTCAAGGCTTTTTAAAGGAGGCGCACGGAGGGTCTTCTCGAAAGCGAAGAAGGATTGCAACGGGCGTCCTCGCTTTCTATCTGGTGCTAACCTTTTCCGCGGCTGGCAGCGGACTTTCAGTTATCCAGAAAACCACCCTGTCTTTTGTCAGAACAGGAGGCCGAGGATTTTGGTCCGATGCCATCTATGATTTGGCGGACTATTTGTCAGAAAAGGAAAGTAAAAAGGTGGTCTGCCTGGATTGGGGGTTTCAACGAAATCTTCTTGTTTTGACAAAAGGGAAAATGCAATTTCCCGAACCTTTCTGGCCTTGGGTTCTTGAAGGGAAAGACCCCACAGAGGATTTGCGGAGCCTCTTTTCAGAAAAAGGGAATCTCTATTTGCTTCATGAAGCGCCCTATGAGAAGCTTGTCAAAGAAGCTCAAGTGAAAATCTGGGCCAGGGAAGCCGGTTTTAACCTGGAACTTGTAAAGACTTTTTATCAAAAGACGGGAGAGGTAGTTTTCTCGGTTTATGTCGCATCTCCTTTGATTTCGCCGCCTTGACAAAACGGCTTGGGGAAGGTATACTTCCATTGATAACCCTCACCAGGAGCCTGCAGGGCCTCTATGGTATGTCCTTACAGTAACGCAGGTTACGATAAGTGTTATGTGACCCACCTCACTCCTCAAAATCGGGAAAAGGCCTATTATTACTGCGGCGCAGGGGCTCAACATAAAAGCTGTCACATCTATCCCGAACTCATCACCAAAGATATCGCTACTCTCGAAAAAAAAGTTTTTTTAGGGAACGGCCCTGTTCTTCTTCCGGAACCTCACCTGAACCACTTCCTCTTTTTCTACCGCGATTTCTACAGTAAGATGCAACTCTTTGTCCCGTTCCTTTTGGATGGCATCGCGAAGAACGAAAAATGCCTTTACTTCCCGATGGAGGACTATCCGAGCCAGGTCAGAATCTACTTGAATGGAGCGGGAATTTCCCCCGAGAAAGTTACCATTTTACCTTCGGTGGAATGGTATTTGAGTGACGGAAAATTTGACGGGGAAGCTTCCCAGAAAAAGTACGAAAAAGCAGTCGAGCAGACACTCCAGGAGGGGTACGCGGGACTACGAGTGATTGGAGATGGGGCAACTTTTCTCCGAGGGATAAAAGGAGAAGAGCTAGAGCATTTTCTTGCGTATGAAGAAAAAATGCACCACCTGCTAGGGAATATGGCGATGAAAGCGGTCTGCGCGTATGACCTGAATGGCCTTCCCACGGAGAGTTTCCGCCGTCTGATGGGGTCCCACCACATTTTTGCAACTCCCTTAACCGAGAGGCAACTTTCCTATTTGTCCCATTTTATTCCTTCTTTGGAAGTAAATGAGATTTCCTATCACACCAACACAGTGAGGGAGGTGAGGTTGAAACTGATCAACAGGGAGGGAGTAGGCTATCTTTTCTGCGAAACGCCGGCAAGCCGCCTTGTTGAAAAAACCGATCTTTCCGCATCACTCACCGTAAGCCACACCCTCGAATCAATGGTGGATGAAGTATCCCGCTTCTTGGTCCAAGGTTCAAACCCGAATTAAATCATGAGACGAGGGCTACACGATAGAGCGGCTCGTAAAGAGCACCCTGAGGAGTCAGGGTGCTTTTATAATGGATGAGCGTTTCGCAGGAAAGGGTTTCTTTCCAAGGAAGGGTATATCCCTCGACAAATGCAGCGAGCCGCTTTTCGTTTTTGAGGGACCTAAGCCGCGCAAGCGTCAGATGCGGCGTGAATTTCCTCTCTTCTTTCTCAAAACCTAACAGTGAGAGTTCCTGATTGAGTTCCTCTGTGATTGTTTCTGCTTCTTCTAAACATTCGTTGGATCCTACCCAGAGGACCCGAGGAGAACGGAAGTTGGGGAAAGCCCCGAAGGTGTCAATCACCATTGAAAAAGAAGCATGACGCTTTGCGATGTCTTCTAAGGTCTGATGGATTTTATCCAGGGAAGAAACGGGGGTGTCGCCCAAGAACTTGAGTGTCAGATGGGTTTTTCTGGGATCCACCATTTTCGCATCCAGTTTCAGTTTTTTCAGTTCTCCCTGAAGAGAGCCCATTTTTTCAATAAGGCCTTCGCCGATCGGAAATGCGATAAAGGTCCGTAATATTTTCAATGAGGTCATGATTTACCGAGCCTTCCCTAGGTGAGGTAAATCATGCGGCCGAATTGACCCTTGACATTTTGATGATGCAAAACATATGAAAAATGTCAAGGGCAAATTCAGACAACAACTTATCTCACTTCGTTCCATAAGTTGTGTCTTCATTTAAGCTCCCGTCGCAACATGTCAAGCGCTGCCTTTACCACACGGACCCGGAGGGTCTCTCTTTCTCCGACAAAATAAAATTTTTGAGAGAAGAGTCTCTTCGAAAAATTGACAGCGATATAGACAAGTCCTACCGGTTTTTCTTTTGTTCCTCCCGACGGCCCAAGGATTCCTGTGACTCCCAGCCCAAAGTCTGTTTTTCCAAGTTTTTTGGCCTGTTTGGCAAGGGCCTCTGCAACCGCCTCGCTCACCGCACCGTGGGACCGGATGAGTTTTTTCGGAATTCCGAGGAGAAAGACCTTGGACTCGTTACTATAGGCGACCACCCCCATCTTGAAATGGCGCGAACTCCCGGGAAGTTTTGTCAACTCGCTTGAAAGAGTTCCCCCGGTGCAGGATTCGGCGACGGAAACCGTCTGTTTTCTTTTTTCGAGAAGATGAAAAACAACTGCCTCCAGGGTCTGGTCTTCTTTTCCGAAAAGAAACGGCTTGAGACGCTCGCAAGCCGCCTTTTCTACTTTTTTTAGAATATTTTTCCCTTGAGGATTTCTCGCCTCTACCATCAGTTTTACGTCGACGATTCCGGGGTGGGCGTAGAAACCGAAGGTGATTTTTCTTTCTCTCCTCACAAGGTCTTGGAGAAGCTCGTTCACTCGGGATTCTGCAAGTCCGGTTGTTCTCAATCGGATAGATAAGGAAGGAACGAGGTGCGGAAAGCGGCGTTTGAGGTAGGGAAGGACCGCCTTTTTAAACATCGCCTGTAACTCTTGAGGAACACCCGGCAGAGAGATCAAGATTTTTTTTCGTTTCTCTATCAGAATGCCAGGAGCGCTTCCGATCGGATTCGGGATGACCCTAGCCCCTTGGGGAAGATAGGCCTGTCTCTCATTGATCTTGGGCATTCTCAGATGTCTCTTTGTGAAATTCCTTTGAATTTGTCCGAGAAGAGGAGGTGAGAGGGTCAGTCTTCTTCCGAGCGCTTTGGCAATGGCCTCGCGGGTGACATCGTCATCGGTAGGGCCGAGCCCTCCTGAAAGGATCACCATATCGGACTTTTCGAAAGAATTCCGAATCGTTTGGACCAATGAAGAAAAGGGAAAATCAGGGACCACAGTAAATTGCCGGCAGTTTAAGCCGATTTTTGAAAGCACCCTCGAAAGGTAAGGAGAATTGTCGTCCACGCATTCTCCTTTGATCAGTTCTGTCCCTATGGAGAGGAGTTCTACGGAAAGGGGGTCTTTTTTCATTTGGCCATATTCCTAATCTATTGTTAGAAAAGGTGTTACGTTTTTTCTATTATACACAAACGAAACAAAAAGACAAGATTTTTTTCCTTTACAAAAAGGGTCAGATCTTCTATAATTTCTAGGCTGCAATGGACTTAAGAAGGACCCGCTAGAGAGTCAGTTTTACGGAGCCGAAGAAGGAGCCAAAGGGAGGAAGCTGTGGCAGAGAGAGAAGTAAAAGAAGTAAAAGAAGTGAAAGAAACGAGAGAAAAAGAAATAGACAAATTGAAGCAATCGCGGCAAAAGGCGCTTGAGATCGCTCTCGCCCAAATTGAAAAAGAGTTTGGGAAAGGATCGATCATGCGGCTGGGGCCGGATTTCAAAGTGGATATCCCCGCCATTCCGACGGGAGCCCTTTCGCTCGATCTGGCTCTCGGGATCGGAGGGGTCCCTCGGGGCCGTGTGATTGAAATTTTTGGCCCGGAGTCAAGCGGCAAAACAACCCTTTCCCTTTCAATCATCGCCCAGGCGCAGAAAAGAGGGGGTGTGGCCGCTTTTATTGATGCAGAGCATGCCTTCGATTCGGATTATGCTAGGAAACTGGGGGTGAATCTTGACGACCTCCTGATTTCTCAGCCGGATAGCGGTGAACAGGCCCTTCAAATCTGCGAGCTCCTCATCCAGAGTAACTCTGTGGATGTGGTGGTCGTCGATTCCGTCGCGGCGCTTGTACCCCGGGCAGAACTTGAAGGAGAGATAGGAGACCAGCATATAGGGCTTCAGGCCCGGCTCATGAGCCAGGCCCTCCGGAAGCTGACGGCCAGCATTTCAAAATCGAAAACCTGTATGATCTTCATCAATCAGATCCGCGAAAAAATCGGCGTGATGTTCGGAAATCCCGAGACGACCCCCGGCGGAAGGGCCCTTAAGTTTTACTCCTCAGTGCGCTTGGATATCCGGAGGATCGGTGCCATCAAGAAGGGCGAAGAGGAGGTTATCGGAAGCCGCGTGCGGGTGAAGGTCGTCAAAAGCAAGGTGGCTCCTCCCTTCAAACAGGCGGAGTTTGACATTATGTATGATGAAGGGATTTCGAGGTCAAGCAATATCCTGGAGGTAGCGGAAGAAGCGGGGATTGTCCAGAAACAGGGGACTTGGATCTCGTTCGGAGAGGATCGGATTGGTCAGGGAAAAGAAAATGCGAGACTTTACCTTAAAGAAAACCCGAAACTCTTGGATGAAATTGAGAAGAAAGTTCGTGAAAGACTGGTGGCAGTCCGCGACTAAGAGTCTGATCTGCGCCCACCGGGGTTTTGCGGTTGAGGGAAGAGTGAGTGGGGGAAGAACCGGTCTCAAAGAAGACAGAAAAGGCATTGAAGGCGGCTTTACGGCTCCTCCGCTTCCGCCCAAGAAGTCTATGGGAACTTTCCACGCGCCTCCGTCAAAGGTTTGACGAAGAGACCTGCCGCATCGCGATTCAAGAGCTACAGCGCAAAACGCTCGTCGATGATTATGCGTTTTCAAAATTCTGGATCGAAAATCGGGTCCAGTTCAAGCCGGTTTCGAGAAGCGCTCTTTCCCGGGAGCTTCTTGCCAAAAGGGTGGACAAAGGGATTATTGAAGAAGCCCTGAAAGAAGGGTTTCCGGAGGGAGACAGGGCGATGGCCGAAAGGTGCCTGGCCGCGCGATCCAAGAAAATGGACTTCAAGGATCCCAAAAGCTACAGACGGATGTACGGTTTTTTGAGGAGACGGGGATTTACACACGAGCTCGTCTCTGAACTGTTGGGGAAAAATGTCGAAACAGATGACAGTCAATGAAGTCCGCCGCGCCTTTCTGCATTTCTTTGAGGCAAAGGCCCATACGCTTGTGCCGAGTGATTCCTTAGTCCCTGAGGAGGACCCAACACTTCTTTTTACAGGGGCGGGGATGAACCAGTTTAAGGAATATTTTTTAGGGAAGAATAAAAAACTTCGCCGGGCGGTGAGCTGCCAGAAGTGTCTTCGGACCGGGGATCTGGACGAGGTCGGTCACACGGCGTATCACCACACCTTTTTTGAGATGCTGGGGAATTTTTCCTTCGGAGATTATTTTAAAGAAGAGGCGATCGCGTGGGCATGGGAGTTTTTGACGGAGGAATTGGCGATTCCGCCGGCGTCGCTTGCCGTCTCCGTCTACAAAGAGGATCAGGAGGCCTATGACATTTGGGCCAAAAAGATCAAAATTCCCAAAGAAAGGATCTTTCAATTTGGGCCTAAGGAAAATTTCTGGCCCTCCAATGTGCAGAAGGATGGGCCCAACGGCCCCTGTGGCCCCTGTTCTGAAATTTTCTTTGACAGGGAACCCAAAAAACCTTGTCAGGGATACGACGAAAAACGTTTTTTTGAAGTGTGGAATCTTGTGTTTACTCAGTTTGAGCGACTTGAAGACGGTTCCTTGAAAGATCTCCCCGCCAAGAATATCGATACGGGCATGGGGCTTGAGCGGATTTCAGCGGTGATGCAGGGAGTTGACTCGAATTTTGAAATCGATAGCTTCCGGCCGATGATTGCTTATATTTTGAAAGAAGCGAAGATGACCGGTAAAGATAACGAAAAGGGTGCCTGGATGAATCGGATTGCGGATCATGCGCGCGCGGCCTCTTTTGCGATTCTCGACGGGGTGATGCCTTCCAACAAGGAGCAGGGATATGCGCTGCGGACCCTCATCCGTCGGGCAAGTTTCAGTGCCAAGACGCTTGGCCTCAAGACCCCCTTTCTTTTTAAGGTGGTCCCTTTTGTGGCGGAGGGGATGCGAGAGCCTTACCCGGATTTATGGGAGTCGCATGACAGGGTTGCTCAGGTGGTGCTTCACGAAGAAGAATCGTTTGAAAGGACGCTGGAGCAGGGGCTCTCGACAGAAGAAAAACTTCTGGAAGAGCACCTTCGAAACGGGAAAAAGGTTTTTCCAGGAAAAGATATTTTTTATCTCTACGATACGTTAGGACTTCCTCTCGACCTGATTCGCTACGCCGCTGTGCAGAAGAAAATGATGCTGGATGAGAAAGGTTTTGAAGAAGAATTGAAAAAACAGAAGGACCGCTCCAAAAAAGGGAGCCAGATGAAAGGGGACATTTTCGGTGAAGATGTCCGGAAAAAAGTCCAGGTCGATTTAAAAACAGAATTTAAGGGATGCGAGACATGCCGTTTAGAGCGGACAGAGGTTGCGGCGATCTTGAAGGATGGGAAGAGGGTGAATGAGGCGAAAGAAGGAGAGAGTGTTGAAATCTTCTTGAAGGAATCGCCTTTTTACGGGGAGCAGGGGGGCCAGATCGGAGACACCGGTACCCTAGAGTCGAAGACGGCGCGTGTCCGGATCGAGGATACCCAGCATCTCGGCGAGGCGCTTGTGCATCGGGGGAAGGTCGAAAAAGGATGCTTACGGAGTGACGACTTTGTCAGTGCTGTCGTCGATGAAGTACGCCGGCGAGACATTATGAAAAATCATACCGCGACCCACCTTTTGCACAGTGTCCTTCGGAAACTCCTTGGGGCCCATGTACAGCAGGCCGGATCGTGGGTTGGGGAGGCCGGGCTCCGTTTTGATTTTCTCCATCCGAGGGCTTTGACACCGGAAGAGATCCGAAAAGTAGAAGAGCGGGTGAATGAGCATATTCTCCGGAACGATCCTGTTCAACCGGCTGAAATGAGCCGGGAGGAGTCGAGAAAAGAGGGGGCGATCGCTTTTTTCGGTGAGAAATACGGTGAAAAGGTTCGCGTTCTGAACATTTCCGATTATTCAAAAGAACTTTGCGGGGGAACGCATGTTTACGCGACAGGTGAAATCAAAATTTTCTTAATTACCAGTGAAAGTTCCATAGGAAGCGGAATTCGTCGCATCGAAGCAATGACGGGTTCAGAGGCAGAGAAGAAGATAAAAAGATATAAGGAGCTGATTAAGCAGATCGCATTATCCCTCGATATCGTTGATGAAGGTTCTATTAGAAGTGTAGAAACGTTTGGGTGCCTCAATGTATATCAGGAAGTAAAAAAAGACCGAGAGACGATTAAGAAAATAGAATTGTTCCTTAAAACTTCCGAGGAGAAACTTCTTCTGAGTCTGGAAAATTTGAAGGATAAACTGGGGCGAGTTGAGGAAGCACTCTCAAAATATAAAGTCATTGAAAAGAAGAAAGAAATCAAAAGCATCCAAACGATATTAGAGGAAAAGATTCTCGAGGGGATAGGACATTTACAAGATCGGTTGAAAGAGCAAGAACAGGAACTTTCGAAATTTAAAAAAGGGGAGATGAAGGAAGCAATCGATAAAATTGCCCATCAGGGAATTTCTGTGGGGGGCATTCATTTCATCTATTATGACGTCGGACATAATTATCTCAAAGATCAGGTACCGACGCTTTTGGATCTTTTTCGAAAACAACAGGTTTCCCCAGAGTGGGTGACTATTTTTAAAGGAACTGATGAGGAGGGAAGGCCTTATTACGTTGCCGGCACGGGTGGGAGGATTAGTGCTAAAAAAATTTCCTCCACAATTGGAGAGATTACAGGAAGTCAAGGAGGAGGTAATGATAGTATTGTAAAGGGAGGGGGAGGAGACCCTGAGAAGTGGCCGATGGTGAAGGAAGTTGTGGAAAAATTAATTAGGGAAAAGAAAATATGAAACGGATTCGACCAGGAAGCCGCGAATTTCAAAAAATCATAAACCGTACCGCGAAGCGGAACCTCCGCGTGGAGAACCGAGTCCGACAAATCATCGAGGATGTCCGGCTTCACGGAGATGACGCCGTCTTTCGCTACACCCGAAAATTCGACCGGGTTAAACTGACTCCTAAGACGCTACGGGTGAGTCAGGCGGAGGCGAGCGGGGCGTATCAAAATATCAGTCCGAGCCTCGTGAGTCAACTCAAGGTGGTGATCGAGAATGTGACGCGGTTTTATCGCCGGCAGACGGCGCTACAAAAATCGTGGAAGATCCGTGACCAGGATGGGGTGATGCTTGGAAAAAAAGTCCTCCCCCTGGATATTGTTGGCGTCTATATTCCGGCGGGGCAGGTGCCTCTTGTTTCGACGGTCTATATGACGGTGCTTCCCGCTCAAATTGCGGGGGTGCGTCGGATTATCATGGCGACGCCGCCAAAACCGGATGGGAGTGTAGATCCACATATTCTGGTCGTGGCCAATCTTTTGAAGGTGGACGAGATCTATAAAATCGGAGGCGCTCAGGCGATTGCGGCGCTTTCTTTCGGGACAAAAACGATCCCCCGCGTCGATAAAGTGGTGGGGCCCGGAAATGACTATGTGACTGAGGCCAAGCGCCAGCTTTTCGGCGTCGTCGATATCGACATGGTCGCGGGACCGAGTGAGGTGGTGATTGTGGCCAACGGGCGGAGCAATCCCGCATTTGTCATGAGCGATCTCTCGGCGCAGGCGGAACATGCGATGGGGCTTCCGGTTCTCGTCACGACGTCCAAGAAACTTGCGCGGTTTGTGAAAAAAAGCGAGATACGGGGATATATCATTGTCGTCCGGAATACGGAAGAGGCGATCGAAGTGGTGAATCAAATTGCGCCGGAGCATGTAGAGATTCTCCTTAAGAATCCGAACAAGTGGCTGAGTAAAATTCGGCATGCAGGTGCCATCTTCCTCGGTCCCTATTCGCCGGTGGCGGTGGGGGATTATTACGCAGGGCCGAGCCATGTCCTTCCGACGGGGGGAACCGCCCGCTTTTTTTCGGGCTTAAGTGTTTCCGACTTTGTGAAATCGAGTACAGTGATCTCTTTTTCGCGGAAAGCACTTGAGAAGGCGGTCGCCCCGATTGAAGAAATCACAAAACTGGAGGGTCTTAAAAAGCACTGCGACTCGGTCAAGATCCGTCTTGACCAAAAAGAGGCGGGGAGGGTTTCATGAGAAAAGCGAAGATCGTCCGTAACACCCGCGAGACGCAAATCACCGTTTCGCTCGACTTAGACGGACAGGGGCGCGCGAAGATAAAAAGCGGCGTTGGCTTCCTTGATCACATGCTTGAGATTTTTGCAAAACATGGACTTTTTGATCTGGAGGTGATCGCCAAAGGGGACCTCCACGTCGACATCCACCACACCAATGAAGACATCGGCATCTGTCTGGGAGAGGCGTTCAAGAAGGCGCTCGGAAAGAAAGCGGGCATCCGCCGGGTCGGCGAATGCAGTTTTCCCCTTGATGAGGCGGTGACGCGTGCGGTGATCGATCTGAGCGGAAGGCCCTATCTTGGAGTGCATGATGCCTCAGGGCAGGCGAAAGACAAACGGGTGCACCCTGTTTCAAAAAAGGAGAAATATTTTTATTCCTTTGATGACGCCGTGGACCTCTTCCGGGCATTTACCCTCCATGCAGGAGTGACACTGCACGTCTGGATTGAAAGTGGAGAAGACGCGCATCACATTATCGAAACACTTTTCAAATCGATCGCGCGTGCGCTGGATGCTGCAACGCAAATGGATCCGAGGGTGAAGGGAGTGCCTTCCACAAAAGGAATACTTTGAAGTGGGATGTGAGTTGTGAGAAGTGGGTTTAGGGTGTGTGGTGAGGGTGGGTTCAATAACAAATTTCCTCATCCCCATCCCCACTACTAAACTCACCACTCACCACTCACCACCCACTACCCACAACTAGGGGTTTTGGATTCTCATGATTACTATCGTTGATTACGGAATGGGGAACCTGAGGAGTGTTGCCAAGGGGTTCGAGAGTCTCGGTGTGGAAGTTCGTGTGACACAGGATCCCAAGGACATTGCCTCTTCCGAAAAACTCGTACTTCCTGGAGTAGGGGCTTTTGAAGATGCAGTTCGGAACCTGAAAGAGCTTCAGGTGACGGAGTCTATCCTGAAGTTTCTTGAAGGCGGAAGGCCTTTTTTGGGGATCTGTTTGGGTCTTCAGCTCCTTTTTACCGAGAGCGAAGAGGGAGGTCTTCACCGCGGATTCGGGATCTTTCCGGGACGTGTCAGACGTTTTCCAAATGGATCCTTGAAGGTTCCTCATATCGGCTGGAATCAAATACAGCGTACAGGGTACAGGGTACAGGGTACAGAGTGCCCCTTGTTAAAAGGAATTCCCGATAGTTCTTATTTCTACTTTGTCCATTCTTATTACGCGGATCCGAAAGACAAAAACATTGTGACGGCGGAAACGGAATATGGAGTCTCCTTTACCTCTGTCGTTTGGAGGGAAAATATTTTTGCAACGCAGTTCCATCCCGAGAAAAGCCAGAAATTGGGACTGAAAATTCTCGATAACTTTGCGAGGGTCTGATGTTTATCCTTCCGGCCATTGATCTCAAGGGGGGGAAGGTGGTGCGACTTCTCCGGGGAGATTTTGAAAAGGAGACGGTCTATGCGGAAGATCCGGTTTCTATTGCAAAGCAGTGGGAATCGGAAGGGGCAAAATGGATCCATGTGGTCGATCTCGACGGAGCCTTCCGCGGAGAGCCGGTCAACTTAAAGTGGGTGGGGGAAATTGCCCGCTCCGTGGAATGTTCGATTGAATGCGGCGGTGGGATTCGGACCCACGAAATGATCGAAAAACTCCTCTCTTTTGGCGTGAAGCGGGTGGTTTTGGGAACAAGGGCACTTTTAAGCGAAAGTTTCCTACAGGACTGCATCCGGGATTTTGGCCATCACATCGTCGTCAGCATCGATGCGCGTGAGAACAAACTCACGACTCACGGTTGGACAGAGACTCTTTCGATGGATGCGCCCACGATGGCCAAGCGGCTCGAAGAACTGGGTGTGTCACTCATTATTTGTACGGATGTCGGAAAAGACGGGACGCTTGAGGGGCCGAATCTTTCTCTCTACGAAAAAATTATAAAGGTTTCTTCAATCCCTTTCATCGTCTCCGGTGGAATCTCGTCGCTTTCCGACATCGCTGGATTGCTTAAATTGAAAGACCGACTTCCCTGGGGGGTGATTGTGGGCCGGGCCCTCTACGAGAAGAAATTTTCACTCAAGCGGGCGGTGGCATTATGTTGACAAAACGGATTATTCCCTGTCTTGATGTGAAAGAAGGCCGCGTGGTCAAGGGGGTGAATTTCGTTGGTCTCCGCGACGCCGGCGATCCTGTTGAAATTGCCAAACGGTATGAAGAAGAGGGTGCGGATGAACTGGTCTTTCTTGACATTACGGCGAGCCACGAAAAGCGCCGTATCATGATCGACGTGGTCCGACGCACCGCAGAAGTTGCTTTTATGCCTCTCACCGTCGGCGGCGGGATTCGGCGGGTAGAAGATATACGAGAACTCCTTTTGGCGGGATGCGATAAGGTCTCGATCAACACCGCTTGCGTGGAGAACCCCTCTCTCATTACCCAGGGGGCGAAGCGATTTGGGAGCCAGTGTATGGTGGTTGCCATTGACGCCAAGAAGCGGGGGTCTTCTGGATGGGAAGTGTACACGCAGGGAGGGAGGGTTGCGACGGGGAAAGAGGCTGTCCAGTGGGCGAAAGAGGCCGAGGAGCGCGGAGCCGGAGAAATCCTTTTAACGAGTATGGATAAAGACGGAACAAAAGAAGGATATGACATTGAGCTGACAAGAGCGGTCTCCGAAAAGGTCCGTATCCCTGTGATTGCATCCGGAGGAGCCGGAAAGCCGGAACATCTTTTAGCCGCCCTCCGTGAGGGAAAGGCCGATGCGGTTCTCTGCGCCTCCATCTTCCACTTTGGGGAATATCC
>Ga0105164_10000970_pt1 | contig 18738 bp, 19 predicted proteins | sample VDWuncwatermetaG_FD_89674 | JGI IMG/M metagenome (GOLD analysis project Ga0105164, IMG submission 89674) | Wastewater microbial communities from Netherlands to study Microbial Dark Matter (Phase II) - VDW unchlorinated drinking water | ecosystem: Environmental > Aquatic > Freshwater > Drinking...
ACATCTACGATCTCGTCATCATTTTCAGGATTAAAAACTGAAAAAACTTTCATGTTTTTTTTATCTTTCCAAAATTCTCTATTACTAGGATCAACAATTTCAATTATATCCACTGGCATCCTTGGTTTAAATCCTAATTCCCCCACAAGCTCCTTAAATTTTTTTATATTTTCAGAATCAAAAGAAAGCATAATATCTAAATCTTTAGTCATCCTGTTATAACCGTACAAATTTACAGCTAACCCCCCAATAACTAGATATCTAATTTTTTTATCTTCTAAACCTTTTATTACTTTTTGAAAAAACATATTACTCCAAAAGCCCTAATTCTTTTTCTGAACCAAGTTTTAAAACACCAATATCTGCATAAACTTGTAGTTTTTCTCTAGAATCTGAAATATCTAAATTTCTCATGGATAATTGTCCTATTCTATCTGATGGAGTAAACTCACTCTTTTCTTTTTCCATTGAAAGTCTTTCAGGTTTATAAGTAAAGTTTTCACCCTTTGTATTTAAAATAGAGTAATCATCTCCACGTCTAAGTTCGATCGTAACTTCACCAGTAATAGGTTTAGCTACCCATCTTTGAAGGGTTTCACGAAGCATTAATGACTGTGGATCAAACCAACGACCTTCATATAAAAGTCTTCCTAGTTTTCTTCCAAGTGTTCTATAATTATCGATAGTCCCTTCATTATGAATAGCTGAAATCAATCTCTCATAAGCTATAAAAATAAGAGCAAGACCAGGAGATTCATAAATGCCACGGCTTTTAGCTTCTATAATTCTATTTTCAATTTGATCTGACATTCCCAACCCATGTCTACCACCAATTTTATTAGCCTCTTCTATAAGTTCAACTGAACTTTTAAAGTTCTTATCGTTTATAGAAACAGGTAATCCCTCTTTAAAAGAAATTTTTACTTTCTCAGGAGCAATTTCTACTTTAGAATCCCAAAACTTAACTCCCATAATAGGTTCAACAATATTTATTCCTTTATCAAGAAACTCAAGATCTTTAGCTTCATGAGTAGCACCTAGAAGATTAGAGTCAGTAGAATAAGCTTTTTCTGTTTTCATTTTATAGTCATGACCACGAGCTGAAAGCCACTCACTCATTTCTTTTCTTCCACCAAGCTCATGAACAAAAGTCTCATCTAACCATGGTTTATAAACTCTCAGACTGCTATTTACCATTTTTCCATATCTATAAAATCTCTCTATGTCATTTCCTTTATAAGTGGAGCCATCACCCCAGATATCTACTTCATCTTTTTTCATCTCACGAACAAGAATGGTTCCAGTAACTGCTCTTCCAATAGGTGTCGTATTAAAATAAAATCTTCCTGCTGTCTGAATATGAAAAGCACCACACATAAGTGCAGCAAGCCCTTCTTTAACTAATTGTTCTCTACAATCTACAAGTCTGGCTTTTTCAGCACCATGCTTTATGGCACGCTTAGAAATATCATCATAGTCTTTTTCATCTGGCTGCCCAAGATTAGCTGTGTAAGCATAAGGTATTCCACTTTTTTCACGAATCCATGTAATAGCAGCACAGGTATCTAAACCACCTGAAAATGCAATTCCAATTTTTTCACCTTTTGGGAGGGAGCTTAATATAGACATTATTTTCCTTTGTTTTCAATAAACGGTTTAATTATATCGCATAGGGTAAAATATTATTAGCTATCAGCAAACAGCTAATCAGCTATCAGCTAATAGAATACTGAAATTAAAACAATGAATTTTTCTTTGTCTAGTTCTCCAGTTCCTGTTCTTTCTTAGCCTGAAAGCTGATAAGCTGAAAGCTAATTGCTATTATGCGGGTGTAGTTTAGTGGTAAAACGAAAGCTTCCCAAGCTTTAGTTGAGGGTTCGATTCCCTTCACCCGCTTTTGTCCTTAAAATTTCATGTTTTCAATTTCTTTAATCTTAAAAAACTCTTTGGTGATCTTTAAAGCTATGTCACTATCAAAGCTTTTACAAGTATAAATTATTAGTGAAACAAATCTTGCATTAGACCAGACATATAAAGAAATCCCAGAGTCAATTAAAGGTACGAATGCATCATAACCTTGATTTTGAGACTTACCATCTCCAGATGGTGAAAAAATAATAGGATCTCCATACATTCTCAAACTTAACGCCTCAGTAATTTTTGAGAAGTAATTCTTTATTACATCCTTATCTACATCAATTTGATAAAAGCCTTCTAATAAAAGTCTTTGTCTTATAATTGCAGGTGCTAAATTTTTCATTTATTTAATTCTAGCATCTTAGAATAAGTTACTTTATTCTCTTCTTACTTTTCCCCTCAATCTTTTTAACTAGCAATTCCCGTTAGAATAAATAACTTTCCCTGTGTTTTTAATTTCCTGAATAAAGCTTTTTTCTACACAATCCTCATTTTCAAACACTTTAGTAGGATAAAGAAAAAGCTGTAAGTCTGGATCAAACAAATTTGCTTTATCTTTAATCTCCCTTAAATATTGAAGTTTAGGAATATTAGGGGAAAGATCTGATGATAAAACCAATAAATCTATATCACTATACTCATGTGAGTTGCCATTGGCATAAGATCCAAATAAGATCACCTTATCAATAGTTAGAACACCTTTCAAGGCCTTAATTGCATCATTAATTTTTTCAGTTACATTTATTTTAGTTTTGTTTCTAACCATTTAAATATCCTTTCCACTTTTTTCATAATTTCTTCTGCATTGCTTTTATCCAAATATTCACTAATTTCAGTAAAATCTCCTGGATACCTAACAGAAATATATGCATTGTTTAATTCATCCAATGTACTTTTAACTTCTTTTTCTAACTCTTCAACTAAAACTAAACTTGCAAGTTTTAAGAGATTGTGGATTTTTGGAGGTTTTTGATTACTGCTTTGTTGAATTATTCCTTTAAGGAGCTTTTCTAAAGCAGCATGCGAATTTTCATATACTTTCAAATAAAGACCTTCTTTAAAGCAAACCTTTGCTGTTCTTAAATCATATCTAGCTATTTCTAACCAGTTTTCAATTTCTTTATTCATCAGAATTATTATATCCTAACTCTTTACTAATAACTGAGCCTATTTGGAGCATTTCGAGGATATGCTCGATATGGTCAGGATTTTTTTGTCCACTATTTATACAAGCTTCTTTTACTTTTTCAATATCTGACATAAATATTTTCCTCTAATCAGAAATTTCATTTTACCTAGTAAATTAGCCTTAATCAAACATGTAACCCTCGGTTACATTACTAAAATGTTAAAATCTATGTATGAAAATTATTGACATTTCAATGCCTATTGAAAATGATGTAATTTCTGATCCAGCACCTTTTGTACCAAAAGTTACCTATATAGATCACAAACAAAGCGTAGATCAAATAGCTGGATTTTTCCCTGGTCTAAAAAAAGAAGATTTGCCTGATGGTGAAGGCTGGGCTATAGAGCATGTTTCACTAATCACACACAATGGCACACACTTAGATGCACCATATCATTTTCATTCCACTATGGATAATGGAAAGCGTGCCATAACTATCGATGAAGTACCTCTGGAATGGTGCTATAAGCCAGGAATTAAACTTGATTTTAGAAATTTCCCCAATGGCTATGTAATTCAGGTAAATGATGTAAAAGAAGAACTTGAAAGAATAAATCATAAACTTAGTCCATTTGAAATTGTTTTAGTAAACACGAAAGCTGGATCTCGATATGGACATGATGATTATGTAAACAGCGGTTGCGGAATGGGAAGAGAAGCCACATTGTTTTTACTTGAACAAGGAGTAAAAGTTACTGGCACTGATGCATGGAGTTGGGATGCACCTTTTATTTTCACAAAAGAAAAATATGAAAAGAGTAAAGATCCATCTATCATCTGGGAAGGACATAAAGCTGGAAAAGAAATGTGTTACTGTCATCTTGAAAAGTTACATAACTTAGAATCACTACCATCTAAAGGCTTTACAGTATCTTGCTTTCCTGTAAAGATAAAAGGTGCTTCAGCAGGATGGACTAGAGCAGTAGCTATCTTATAAAACTAATACCAAAATCTAAAAAAAATTAAGAAAACCCATACATTAAAAAAAATTAATCAGGTATTTCACCCATTAAATTTAATACATAGTCTATAATAACTTTCAATTATTTATAAGTTACATAGGAGAAAATTATGCAAGTTTTAAGAAGAGAGCTTAACCCTTCAGGCAGTATTTTACAAACATCTCAACAACCTGCTTTAACCATTGACAGTTTTATAGATAGGCTTATGGTTCATGGAAATTTTAATACATCAGCATACGGTTTATATAAATTAGATTCATCTAATCCTAGAATTCATCCTGATGATGGCTCAGCCTTTTATGGAAAGCCTGTAGCAGCTTGGCTAAAGAATATGATTGAAAGTCCAAGAACTACACCACTCACTCCTTTAGTAGAGGCTATTAATCCACAAGATATATTTAATGTAAGTGAGCGAGGAGAACATCCCCGTGATGACCAGTCACATTACTTACCAAATGATTTAAACAGGTTAACTTCAGAAATATTTTATGGATTGAGTGGAAATGACCAAACATTTAGTTTTAACCCAAGCAGAGCATATTATTCACATCATCAATATTCTTCTAAGGAATACTATTTTCATCATTATGCTATTAGTCTTTTACATAAACTTGCCAAGACTTTTCCTAAGCATGAAAGTAGACTAAAGCAACTTGCTTATGAAAAAGAATTTTTATTATGTACAGCAGCTCAAGCTGAAAGAGAGTTTCCTGATCTTAAATTTCAAGATGCTTACAATATGTCCCTAAAAATTTTAAGTGCAACAGTTGGTGAACCTAAAGAAGTTATTGAAAAAAGGCATAGTAGAGGTAACTTATTTGAAGAGTTAAATAATATTAATTTATCCTTTCAGAGACCTTAGAGCACCTGATCTAGCAATGTAAGCCTTATAGCCAATGCATTTTAGTAGGAGTCTAGCAAAATCTAAATGCTAAATTATATTGTTTTCTTATAAAGATAGTAAGAATTTACAGGGTACTCAAGAGCAGTAGCAATTTTGTAGTAAAATGTTCTCATGAACGAACTCCAACAAAACTTAAGTAAAGAAGATAAAAATATACAATTTTATGATTCAGTAGTAGTTTTAGATTTTGGGTCCCAATACTCAGAACTTATTGCCAGACGTGTGCGTGAATTAAATGTTTACTCTGAACTAATCCCATATCGCACTACAGCTAAACAAATAAAAGACATGGCACCAAAAGGAATAATTCTTTCTGGTGGTCCAAACAGTGTTTACGATGAAGGTGCTCCTGTTTGTGATCCTGAGATTTTTAATCTTGGCATTCCTATTTTAGGTGTTTGTTATGGCATGCAGCTTATGGCTAAAACCCTAGGTGGGAAAGTAGTTAAAGCTGATAAACATGAATATGGGAAAGCTATTCTTGAAATAAACCCTAAAGATAAACTATTTTTAGATTTAGAAAGTAAATTTACTAGCTGGATGAGTCATGGCGATAGCGTATTAGAACTTCCTCCTGGATTTTCTATCAGTGCAAAAACTACAAATACTCCATGTGCCGCTATTTCTAATAAAGACAAAAAACTCTATGGCGTTCAGTTTCATCCTGAAGTAGTTCACACTATGAATGGAATTGAAATCTTAAAACATTTTGTTATAACTATCTCAAAAGCAAAGCCTACATGGTCCATGTCAAAATTTATAGAAGAATCTATAAATCAAATCAAAGCAAAAGTAGGAGATAAAGATGTTTTACTTGCTTTGTCAGGCGGAGTAGACAGTTCAGCACTTGCTTTTTTACTTCATAAAGCGATCGGTTCACAGCTTACCTGTATGTTTATTGATCAGGGATTCATGAGAAAAGGTGAACCTGACAGATTACTTACTACATTTCAAAATGAGTTTGAAATAAAAGTTCACTATGTACATGCTCAAGAAAGATTTACTTCTGCTCTTAAGGGAGTTATTGAGCCTGAAGAAAAAAGAAAAATTATCGGCAGAGAGTTTATTAGAGTTTTTGAGGAAGAATCAAAAAGAATTGGACCATTTGATTATTTAGCACAAGGTACGTTGTACCCTGACGTTATTGAATCAGCAGATACTAACTATGATCCAACTAGTGGTGAAAGAGTAGCAGTAAAAATTAAATCACACCATAACGTAGGCGGCTTACCTAAAGACTTACAGTTTAAACTCATAGAACCATTTAGAAAACTATTTAAAGATGAGGTGAGAAGAGTAGGGAGAGAATTAGGTGTACCTAAACGTATTATTGAACGCCATCCATTCCCAGGTCCAGGACTTGCTATTAGAATTATTGGAGAAGCGACTAAAGAACGCCTAGAAACCATTCGTGAAGCAGATTCTATAATTCGTGATGAAATAAATAAATCTGGGCTTTATAACTCTGTCTGGCAAGTATTCGGAGTGCTATTAACATCAGTTCAAAGCGTAGGTGTAATGGGTGATAAAAGAACTTATTCAAACCCTATAGTTTTAAGAGCAGTAACCAGTGAAGATGGAATGACTGCTGACTGGGCAAAACTTCCATATGATGTTTTAGAAAAAATCAGTACTAGAATTGTAAATGAAGTTCCGAATATAAACCGTGTAGTTTATGATATAACTTCCAAACCACCTGGCACTATTGAGTGGGAGTAGGGGCTTTTTAACTTATATAGATTTTTATGAGGTAGTTTCTTCTATTGTTATAGAAGAAACTTTACTACATACATTTAAACAATGCCTAACTCCTGGATGTACTCTTGTAAAAGTAGTTTGTATATTTTTTCTTTGATATAACTCTATAATTTTTGCAATAACATCATCATTTATATTATCTACATTAGTAAGGTCTAATACCAGGAATGTATTATTTTCTAATCTCCCATCTATATAACTATAAAAATCTTCTGCATGATCAGACACTAATTTAGTACCAGCTATAAAAGAAAGAGTTAAACTGTCATTCTGAATGACTGGATTTCCTTCTACTAAATCTTTAAAAGGAGTAATTCTCTCTGCTACTGTTCTGCCTCTTGCTTCCTCGGTTGGTGCTGCAACCATAATAGGCTTAAGATCTCCTACTTCTACTGCTTTTAGCTTTCCTAAAAGACCATCTGAATCATTAGAAATGATACTCTCTGGAATAAGTTTTGAATTTATAAGAGCAGTGCGGACTTGTCCTTCAGGTACTACAATTCCAAATTTTCTACCGGAAGCATTTAAAGCTTTTCGTAAAACATCAATTTGTCCTATAAAAACACTATTAGTGAAAGTTACATTTTTTAAATCTAAAATTACTATTTCTATAGTATCAAGTTCTCTAGTTAAAGCTGATTGAAAGATTGAAGAGTCTACATCATTTTCATTAAAACTTGTTCCTTTATTAAAAGTAACAGTTGCTATTTCACTCTTATTTCCAGTAATTAAAACATCATTAATTAAATCATTAACATTTGCTTTCCCATCTAAAGATTGGCCTAGTCTAGTTCTATTTACCAAACTTGCTGCTGCTGCTTGCATCATGTCCTCTATGTAAATTGATAAAGTATGAGCATGCTAAAAAATTGCTCTTTTTAAACCTGATCTCAGACTCCCCCAAATAGTGGATATTAAAGCATAAATTACTATGAAATGTTGGCTTTAATTGTTTCTTAAATAGTATTATTAAACGAATTTTATCTAACTATAAATAGCCTCATGATTAGCTTTCTTTCGTTCTGTCTATATAGTATTTAGAAATAAGGAGATATTATGCTAGTAGGACTATTAACAGCATTTTTAATTATTAGCTTTAATTCGAACGCTTTTGCAATGGCACCAGATGAATACTGTAAAATCCATGCTGAAAGTAAGGCCCCAGGAACTTGTATTGAAAAAGGGGATTGTGCAGTAATTACAACAAACCTTGGCACAGAAGAATGCAAAAAATGTGGTGATGGCGGCTGTAAACTTAATGATTGCAGTAAATGCGAAGAATAAATATGAATTTTAAATTAAGAATACTAGTAATTTTACTTATTGCTTTGGGATTACCGTTTATAGGGGTCTCTGCTGTTCACGCTGTTGTTGAAGAAGAAGAAGTAACAGAAGATGAAAGCACAGAAATAGAAGATGCAGATCCTGAAAGTAATTTATCTGAAAGAAAAAAGAAAAAGAAAAATTTATCAAACAATGAAAATGGTTTTCCTAAGCATGTGCACACAGTAAAAGGCGCAGATGATGATGTGGTTTTATATTTGGATAGTGAGTGAACGGTGTCATTGCGAGGGCTGAAAGCCTGAAGCAATCTTACACTAAGATATTGTTTACAAGGTTTACCTCATGAACGGTATTGCCTTGTGAGATTGCTTCGTCGCTATCGCTCCTCGCAATGACAAAAAGGCGTCTAATTCCTATTCCTACCACCAAATAATATTATTGCCCAACGAATAATCTCAATTAAGCTATAAAGTGCTGCTGCTATATAGGTAAAAGCACAAGCTTGTAGGATTTTATTTGCATTTTGTTTTTCATCACTTGAAATATAACCTGATCCTTCAAGAACAGGAATAGCTCTTCCAAAACTAGCATCTAGCTCTACAGGAAGAGTAATAACCTGAAAAATAAAAATCCCAATGTACATAAAAAGACCAATAAGAGCAGTCATTTTCCATATAGGACTAGATAAGAAAGCTGTCAGCATAATACTAAACATAAGCAAATATGGACCGAACTGACAAATCTGAACTACTGGAGCAACTGTTGCTCTAAGTCTCATAAAACCATAGTTTTCAGCATCCTGGATAGCATGCCCACATTCATGTGCTGCCACTACAATTGCTGTCAATGATGTACCATAAAAATTATCATTTGAAAGTCTTACAGTCTTAGAACGTGGATCGTAATGATCGCCCTGACCAGTAACTTCTACAGTTACATTAGTTAAATTGTGCCTATTTAAAATTTCTTTAGCTATTGCAGCCCCTGTTCTACCTGAAGATGAAGGCACTTTTGAAAACTTATTTAAAATGCCCCTAACCCAAAGTTGGGGAATTAAAACTAAAGCAAGACCAGCCATCATAAGTAGTGTTAGCATTTTTTACCTCCAGGAACAGTATTTTGTTACCTCTTACATTATATAACGAATACCTAACTAAACATATTCCCGATTTTCACCCTAGCTCCATTAACCCAATCTTTAACATTTAGAATTTTTTTATTTTCTGGCTGGAGTTTATATATGTCGATGAAACCATTTGATGTTTTGACTTTAATATAATCTTTAATTTCTACAATGGTTCCAGGAGATACATTTTGTATCGTTCCGGTAGAATCGCGATTAATCGCGATTCTACTCTCCCATATTTTTACCATCTTCCCACCAAAAGTACTATATGCTGACGGCCATGGCTGCAGGGCTCTAACTTGATTATGAATTTCTAAACTTGATTTATTCCAATCAATTTTTCCTAACTCTTTTTTTAAGGTAGGAGCTTTGGTAACTTTTTCATGATCTTGCTCTATAAAATTTGCTTTTCCATCTCTTATTAATTCAAGTCCTTTAAGCAAAGCTTTTGCTCCAAGTAAACTCATTTTTTTAGTTAGTTCTGCTGATGTCTCATTTTCTTCTATTGAGCATTTTTCCTGAATTAAAACTGGACCACTATCCAATCCAAGTTCAGTTTTCATAATGGAGATTCCAGTTTCATTTTCACCATTTAAAATGGCATAGTTAATAGGGGCTGCTCCTCTATACTTAGGTAAAAGCGATGCATGCACATTTATCACACCTAATGGTGCAATACTTAAAACTTCATCATTTAAGATTTGACCAAATGCACATGTTATTAAAAGATCTGGTTTTAATTCTTTAATTTTATTTTTAATCTCATCATCTTTTGAAATTTTCTGAGTTTGTAAAACTAAAATCCCTTTTTCATTTGCAAGTTTTTTTACTGGTGGTTCTTGTATTTTTTGGCCTCTGCCTGCCTCTTTATCGGTTTGAGTACAAAGAGCAAGAACACTTATCCAGGAAGTATTTAAAAGAGCCTCTAATGATGGCACTGCAAATTCTGGTGTGCCTAAAAAAATGATTTTCACAAGATACAAAAGTACCACGGAAATACATATTATTTTTACTATTTTTTAATTTTTTTCCCATATGTAAGAAAGCGTAAATAGAATTGTTAACTAATTATAAAGATGTTTTTAAGTCTGTATTTTACATTGAATAATTATTAGTAATTACTACATAAAAAGGGAGGTTCTTAATTTAGAACTTTTATTTTATTTATTTATAAAAATTCATGATTTTACAAATAGCAATACCAACAAGTTTTTCACTTTCTGCTGGAATAGATCAGACAAAAGGTAGTTCATCACGTGGGACCGTATCACCTAACAAAAATCAAGAAATAGATAAGCCATCTCAAAGAACAAAAGGTGAAGTTGTTCACCAGGGAATAAATCCTTTTTTTCAGTGGTTAAACGGTAAACTAACTCCAAAAAATCCAGAGAATCCTACTCTCTATGAGAGTACCAGTGGATATCTACAAAATATTACTAAAACGGTTTGGTCAGCTACACCCATAATTCAAGCATTTGGACTGGTTAATAAAAGAGCACATATGTTTGCCAGAGCAATTTATGGCACGTGCTGGGCTATAGTTTATTCATGCTTAAGACCATTTAAAGCTGATGCTGAATTACTTACTGATGAAGGTGCCACAAAACCTATACCAGATGCTGTTAGAACTTTTGACAGAGCTAATGAACATTTCAGACTAGGAATGGGAAGTGTAGTGTCTGTATTTTATGGTAGTGGTGCAGTAGGGATGCTTTGGAATGCAATAACTGGAAATGAAGAAGGATTTGAATCTGCAAGTAAACTCTATCAAAAAGGCATGTTAGATCAAAATCAAGTTTTTGCTTCAATGAATACTGGTATTTGCTTAAAAAGAAAATATAATGCAAATCAACTTCCCATTGATGACAGAACAACTGGAAATATAAAATCAACAGCAGAACTTATTGATTCTGTTTTATTTTTACCTAATGTTATAGCTCGTGGAATTGATACGGTTGATTTTTTTGGTTGGCATGTAGGTGATGGATTAGGAAAAATTGTAAACGCTCTTGGCTATTTTTCATATGGGACATGGGCAGCAAGATTTGGGTTTGTTAAAGGACAGGAATTTGAAGGTGCAGGTGCACTTGAACCTAAAAATAAAGATCTGACTGGTTCTTCAAAAACAATTGATGATGCTTTATATAATACTCAAAAATATGGGGCTGAAACTTTTAAATATTCACTGCCAGTACTATCATTCATTTCTTCTGGTCTAGAATTGTTTGGTTTAAGGGACCTTGCTAAACAAGTTTTTAGCTTTGAGGGTATAATTGAAAGATTAAATCCTACAATTTCAGCTTGGTGTTTAAGAAATCCTGTAGTGAGTGGGCTTATAAAATCGCCTAAAGTAGAACCCCATCAATCAGCACAAATACCTGATATTCAAAGTCCAGAAATAGCTGCTGAGGTGAAGCCAGAAGCAGAAGCAAACCCAGAACAGGAAGTACGACAAGCTTTCAATTTTGAAACTGCTACAAAAAGTGAGGTTGAAGCACAGCTTGCTTTAAATTCTTCACTCAATGCTATAAAATACAGGGTCAGCGAATATTACCATCCTATTCTTGAAAGAAGAATTGATGCTTTTCATATTTTTTCCAATCAAATTTTATTAGCAGCAAAATCTTATGATTCAGGTAGTAAAGAAAGAGAAAATTTAATTTCTATGAATCACAAATTAAGTAGTATTACTCAAACAACCATGAATAAATTCTTTGAATTTTGGGATCAAATTCCTAGTATTAAAAATAATTATTCTGCATGGGACAGCCATTTTTCAATGGGCTCACAAGCTGTCCAAGAACTTACTACAAATGATGAGTGGAATTCATTATTTAATGCAGTAAAGGAAAAGAAAATAGATTTAAGAGTTGTTTATCATGCTGCTCAAAATCAACTGTTTCCGCTACAACTCCTGGTTGATGAATTGCTTGACAATACAGGAACTATTAATGACGAACAGTTAAAAGAGCTTTCTCTTGAGTACAAAAAAGATTCAAGTGGGCATTTTGTACTTCCAAAGTGGGACTTAATACAACCCATACAGTTAACTTCTCCTGAAAGCAAAGAACTTTTTGATACTGAAATGAGGGCTTTGTTTAGAGAAAATATTGATCAAAATAAAATTCCACTAATAAAAGAAGCTCTTTCCGGAAAAGGTGTTGATGGTGTTTTTGCAGCAGATGTATTTATTGCACAGAAGTCTGGTCTTCTCAGTAGAGAAGAATTAGTAAATGCAGCTAAATCAATTGGAATAGAGAATTTTCTACATGCATGTAGATTTGGACTTTATGAAAAAGATGATGTCTTAGATCACATATCTAAAGGAGTGTTTTCTTTAGAAGAAGCTAGAAAATATAGAGGAGCATTCTCCAGAAGAAAATATAATGATGTAGTAAGAAATCTTTATAACAATGAAAAAATAGCTGAAATAAAAGATAGGTTAAATGGAAATGATACAGTAGGTTCCAGAGAAGTAACTTATGAAGAAATATTGGAAGCTGCTGATGCAAATCTAGGTAAGATTACCTGGAATGATGCTGTCAATTTTGTAGAAAGAGAAAAGAAAGCATGGAATACAATCAGAAAACACAGAAAAGATTTTCCTATTCAAAATGAAATTTATTTAGAAGCTACAAAAAATGCTTTTACAAAAGAACAAGTTGAAGCTATTGAAGCTATGTTTAGAAATATATGCGATCAGCCTTCTGAAAATTTACCAGAAACATTTACTCATAAAGGTACTACCGTAAGTTTTATACAAGCTATGGAAGCATCTCAAGTAGTAAAAGACATAGATTTATTTAAGCAACTAAAAGGCACTGGTTTACTATTTGAACTTTTCGACAAAGCTAAAGAACAAGGATTTGAAGGATTATATCCAGAACACATTGTTAAATTACTAAGAGAAGAAGAAGAACCCATTTCTCATACAATAAGAGAAGGGTTAGACAGAAGATTATTATCACCATTAAGTTTTGAACAATGGAAAAATACTAAACTTGTAATTGCTGCATAATTTGAGTATTTTTATAAGTATTTCTTTAAGATATTATCTAGCTTGAAAAAGAGTAATTAAACAGGGTATAATAGACGTATAACCCTTAATTTAATCCAGTGAGGTTAAAAGGGTTAAGAGGCACATTGTGTCAAAAGAAATTGAATTAAAAAAAACTTCGCATATTTCAGAAGATTTAAATTTAGAACCCATTATTAAAAAAGATTTTTCCTGGACTAGAAAAAAATTACTTAGTACAAAAGATTTATTGAAAGAAGAAGTGGGGCTTATTCTCGAGACTGCAAGAGTTTTAGCTGAGATCCCTACACGCCCTGTAAAAAAAGTACCTACTTTAAGAGGGAAAGTAGTAATAAACTTATTTTATGAAAACAGCACTAGAACTCGCTCTAGCTTTGAATTAGCTGGGAAATATCTTTCTGCTGATGTAACTAACTTCTCTATCTCTACATCATCTGTTAAAAAGGGAGAGACTTTACAGGACACAGCACAAACTCTTATTCAAATGGGAGCCGATGCAGTAGTAATCAGACATCAGGATTCGGGAATACCTTTTCAATTAGCTGAACATTTACCACCTCACATAGCACTCATAAATGCAGGTGATGGCACAAATGAGCACCCTTCACAAGCACTACTTGATTTATACACTATGAAGGAATCTGCTGGAAATGATGAACCCTTAGATAGTTTTTTAAAAAACAAAAAGATTACAATAGTAGGAGATGTCTTACATAGCAGAGTTGCCAGATCAAACATTTGGCTACTTCAAAAGTTTGGCATGGATATAAGTGTTTGTGGTCCACCTACACTAGTACCAGAAGAGTTTAGTAAGTTTGGTGTAAAAGTACACTGGAATCTAAATGATGCTATTAAAGATTCTGATTTTATAATGGTGCTTAGATTACAGATAGAGAGACAAGAAAAAGGATTAATTCCATCACTTGCAGAATATAATAAATTATTTGGACTTAATCATGAAAGAATAAAACTTGCTAAGAAAGATGTAAAGGTTCTACACCCAGGTCCTATGAATAGAGGAGTAGAAATATCTTCAGAGCTTGCTGATGATATTAATTATTCTCTTATAAATAAACAGGTTTCAAATGGTGTTGCAGTGAGAATGGCTTTACTATATTTATTGATTTTTGCATCTGGAAAATAGGATCGTCATTCCCGCGAACGCGGGAATCCAGGCTATTGTCATTGCGAGCAAAGCGAAGCAATCTTACAAAGAAACTATCGTGAAGAGTGACTTTGCTCAAGTTTGTTTAGGTGTAAGATTGCTTCAGGTCTTGCAGACCTTCGCAATGACAAATTGGGATTCCCATTTTCATGGGAATGACATTGAGAGTATAATATTCTCATGTCCACTTACGAATCTTACGCTGAATACTATCACGACCTCACAAAATACTCTCCTGAAGGTATAGCGCAAAATCAACACAGATTAGATTTTGACAAGCAACCTTCTGTATTTAAAGAATATCCAAATAAAAAAAAGATTGATATTTCGTATCTTTTACCACTGGATAGAAATCCATTTTCAGATGTTGGTATAAAACCACAAAAAGATTTTACAAAAGAAGAAAAGTGTTTAGCTAAATTATCTACGCTTTTATATTTTGCTTATGGAATTACTGCCATTGTTCCGCATGCAGAAAAACCTTTTTACATGCGCTCCAGTCCTTCCGCTGGTGGGCTTTATCCCAGTGAGATTTATATAATTTCAGAAGATTATCCAGGTCTTGAAGATGGAGTTTATAATTTTCAGGTTGTAAATCAATCTTTAGTTCAAATAAAAAAAGGAGGGCTTAAAAAAGATCTGCAAGAAGCTACCTTTAACAATCCATCTATAAATGAAGCTAAATTAATTTTGGTTTTAACTGCAGTTTTTTATAGAAGTTCATGGAGATATCAGGATAGAGCTTATAGAAGAATATGCCTTGATACTGGTCATATACTTGGAAATATAGATGTAATAAGTTCTGCATGTGGATTTAAAGCTGTTTTAGCTGGTGGGTTTAATGACAAATCAATTAATGAAATTGTAGAGCTGGATGAAGAAGAAGAACAAAGTTTAGTAGTTATTTCTTTAATTGATAAAAAAAATCCTATTAAAGATTTCCCTAAAGCACTTCCGTCGAAATTAGATAAAGTAAATATAAAAACTACTGAAGGGAATAGACTTATTGAATTACATAATAGATCTAACATTGAGAAGTTTGTAAATATACCAAATATAAAAATTCAAAACATAGAAGAAAAATTATCATTTTGTACTAAAACTCAGTTTGAAGAGAATAAAATACCCTTTGACTGGAATAAGAATTTATATGCAACTCTTCTTAAAAGACGTTCCACTAGAGCTTTTTCAGGTGAGTCAATTTCAAAAGAAGAGCTTACTGCACTTTTAGATTTTGGCTACAATCCTGAGCTTTTCAGAAATGAAACCCTGGATCCTAATCCTGATTATTTTGATACCTCATTAATTGAAACATTTATAGCAGTTAATAATGTAGACGGTCTTGAGGAAGGATGCTATTTCTATTCTAAAGAAGGTAGATATTTAAGACAAATCAGATTTAAAAACTTTAGAGAAGAAATCCATTATCTTTGCCTTGGTCAAGAGCTTGGCTATAAAGCAAGCGCTGTTATATTTCATACAGCAGATTTATCTAAAGCTGTTTTTAAATATGGAGAAAGAGCATACAGATACTTACATTTAGATGCTGGACATTTAGGTCAAAGAATTAATCTGGCTGCAGCTAATTTAAACATTGGCGTAAGTGGAATAGGTGGTTTTTTTGATGATCAAGTTAATGAAATACTTGGAATACCTGAACATGAAGCTGTTGTGTATATAACAACTCTTGGGGTACCCGCTAAGAACGGTTGATAGTTTATGGTGGATAGTTTATGGTTTCAGTATTACCATTTACCATCAACCATTAACCATCCCGCCCCTTAGGGCGAGGCTCGCTCACAAAGTGAGCGTCAGCCATAAATCATTGACCATCTGTTATATTATTCCTACCTCATGGAAACATTGGAAAAACAGGAAAATAAGAAAATTATAAAGAAAGAAAATGAGCCTACAAGGCCAATTCCATATTTGCCTCATACGGATGAAGACAGAAAAGAAATGTTTGAATCTATGGGGATAAATTCCATGGAAGATTTAATAAAAGGTATTCCAGCCAAATTAAGAGACTTTGATTTAAACTTACCCAGTACAAAGTCAGAAATTGAAATCAATAAAATATTTAACGACTTAGCTAATAAAAACAAGTCGTTAAATGAACAAGCATCTTTTATAGGTGGTGGTGTATATAACAGATACATTCCTAGTGTTGTTGGTGAAGTTCTATCAAAGGGGGATTTCTATACAGCTTATACTCCTTATCAACCAGAAGTAAGCCAAGGAACACTTCAAGCTATTTATGAATTTCAAACTCTAATTTGTAACTTGACGGGAATGGATGCAGCCAATGCTTCTGTTTATGATGGAGCTACTGCAGTTATTGAAGCTGCACTTATGGCTTGCAGAGCTACAAAAAGAAAAAAAATATTAGTTTCAAGGAATGTATATAAAGAAGCTCAGGAAGTTTGCAAAACTTATGCCTGGGGAGCAAATCTAGAAATTGATTTTGTAGACTTTGATAAAAATACAGGTATAACAGATCTTGAAGATTTAAAGAAAAAAATCAATGATGATATTGCTTGTTTTGTAATTTCATATCCAAACTTTGCAGGTTGTATTGAGCCTATTAAAGAAATTGAAGAAATAGTTAAGAGTAAAGGTGCTCTTCTTGTCGGCAGAGTTGATTTAATCAGCCTAGCCCTCCTTAAATCCCCTAGAGAACTTGGAATTGATATTACGGTAGGTGATGGACAAGCATTAGGCAATTTTGCAAATTATGGTGGTCCACATGTAGGTTTTATTAGTTGTATAAAAGATTTAGTAAGACAATTACCAGGTAGAATTGTTGGTTTAAGTAAAGATTCCAAAGGAAATAGAGCATTTACATTAACTCTTCAAACCAGAGAGCAGCACATTAGACGTCAGCATGCCACCAGTAATATCTGCACTAATCAATCTCTAAATGCTCTGGCAGTTCTCGTATATCTAACATACATGGGGCCATATGGTTTAAAAAGAATAGCAGAGATATCACTGAAAAGAGCACATTTCTTAGCAGAAGAACTCCAGAGGATTTCCTTAAAAAATGGTCAAAAGTTAAAGCTTTCTTTCAACTCTTACTTCTTTAATGAGTTTGTACTTGAAATACCAATAAGTGCCTCAGACTTTATTAATAAGTTAAAAGATAAGAATATACTGCCAGGGCTTGACTTAAATTCAATACCTGGATATAAAACAAATCAGATACTTGTTACGGTCACTGAGATGAACAGTATCGAACAGGTGAAACATTTCATAGATTCTGTAAAAAAAATATTTTCTTAGGAGGAATTATTCATGGGTTTAAGTAAAGCAAGTTTAATAGATATAGCATCTGACTGGTCATTGGAATCAGGCGAATTAAAAGCAGCCGCTGGCCGCGCTCTATTAGCACTTAGTGATGCTATTGATTCTATAGAAGCTCAAAACGATGATGATATATCTAGCAGTTTAGAAGACATTGCTAATGAACTTTATGAACTAGTGGAAGATCAAGAAGCTTAGTGCACTTCTGTCTCTCTTAGGTAAGCCTCGTTTTCAGCGAGAATTATACCTATGTCTTAATCCTCTGTAAAAGCATCATTCCAATAATATTGTTAACTACATGTGCCACGATTGTAATCCAGAGATTTCCAAAATACAGAAAAAGCCAGGCTAAAAAAGCACCGCTTAAAGTAGCCCAAATAGCATAAAACCAGACTTTTCCATCTTTTCCAGTAGGGACATGTAAAAGTCCAAAAGCTAAACTAGAAATAATAATTCCAACCTTGACAGCTAATAACCCTCTAAAAAAAACCTCTTCACAAAAACCTGAAACCACTGAGACAAGAACTACATCTACTAAGCTCAATTTTTTTATAATAGGAGATAATGCTTCTTCAAAGAAAAAAACAAGATTATCAAATGTTTTATTTTTTTCCTTAAACTTTTTAGCAAATCTATAAACACCATAGCCACTAAAAGCCAGTACAAATGCTATACCAGTCCCATAAACGAATAAAATGGGCTCAAATGTCAAATATTTTATTATATTGTCAGAAGGAGAAATTAAGATCCAAAACATTGAAATTACAAGAATGAAAGACTGGGGAATAAGAAGCATCCAAACTGCACTATCTCTGTTTATATTTAATTGAAGATTGTTTTTTTCCATTTTTTACAATTATTTGAAAACTTTTTTAGGTTTTATGAATCCGTCTTCTACAAATCCTATAGCTATAAGCTTATCATCAGAAGTTAATAATTGAACTGTATTCAAGTTATCATCATTAAGTTTTTTTTCTAATTTTATCTGCCTGCCATGAAAAATATCATTTTCATTGTCTTTATTTATAATTATTTTTTCAAGATTTAATAAAGCCTGCGGTAATATCAAATGTTTATTTAAATCAATGTTATCC
>Ga0105164_10000972_pt1 | contig 18702 bp, 21 predicted proteins | sample VDWuncwatermetaG_FD_89674 | JGI IMG/M metagenome (GOLD analysis project Ga0105164, IMG submission 89674) | Wastewater microbial communities from Netherlands to study Microbial Dark Matter (Phase II) - VDW unchlorinated drinking water | ecosystem: Environmental > Aquatic > Freshwater > Drinking...
CGAGACTAAAATTTGTGAGCAGTGAGATGGTGAGCGAGGCGAACCTCGCATTTCACTGCGAACGGATTGAATTTTTAACCATATTAAATTATGAATTAACTATTAAGAGTTGGTGTAGTTAACAAAATTTTTTCAACATCGGACAAGGAATTAAAGCGTGTCAGGTCTTTGTTTGATAAACCGAAATTACTCTACCGTTACTGATTTAGCTAAATTTTTTGGAAGATCCGGATTATGTCCAAGCTTTTCAGCAATATGATAAGCCAGCAGTTGTAATGGAACAGCAGCTAAAATTGAGCTTAAAGTATACAAAGTCTTTGGAATGAATATTGTATGTTTCGCTTTCTTCGGAATTTCTTTGTCACCTTCTGTTGCAATTGCAATAATTATTCCACCTCGTGCCTTAACTTCTTCTATATTTCCGAGCACTTTCTTGTAAGTATAAATGTCGTGAGGCGCAATAAAAACAACCGGCATGTTCTTGTCAATCAAGGCGATTGGCCCATGCTTCATTTCTGCGGCAGGATAACCTTCTGCATGTATGTAACTAACTTCCTTTAATTTCAATGCTCCTTCAAGCGCAATTGGAAAATTAATGCCCCTGCCTAAATATATGGAGTTTAATTTATTGTAATAAAGCCTGGCGCATTCCAGAATTTCTTTGTCCTCATCCAAGACAGATTGCAGTTGCAGAGGTATCCTTCTTATGCCGTCAATCATGCTCTTGATTTGTTCTTCATTTAGAGTTTTTCTTGTTTTTGATAATAAAATTGTCAGCAAATATAAAACTGCAAGCTGAGTTGTGAATGCTTTTGTTGATGCTACGCCAATTTCAGGCCCTGCTCTGGTGTATATTACTCCATCAGAAATTCTTGTAATTGAGCTGCCTATGACATTGCATATCGACAATGTTTTTACCCCGTATTTTTTAGCTTCTTTCATGGCTGCTATTGTATCTGCTGTTTCTCCTGACTGGGATATTGCAATTACAAGTGTGCTCTCATCCAGCAAAGGATGCCTATATCTAAATTCAGAGGCATACTCAACTTCTGTCGGTATCTTTGCTAATTCTTCAAACATGAACTCGCCAACTAAAGCAGCGTGCCATGAAGTGCCGCAAGCAACAATAACAATTCTATTAATTTTTCTTAAATAATCTTGTGCAAGCCTGAACTCTTTTTCAAAAACTATTCCGCCATTTACTAACCTTTCATTCAATGTGTTTGCTATTGCACTGGGCTGCTCATAAATTTCTTTTAACATGAAGTGACTGTATCCGGATTTTTGAGCAGCTTCTGTGCTCCAATTAATAATATGCACTTTTGATTTCTTTTTTGCTCCATTTAAATCAAAAATCTGATAGCTGTCCTTTTTTAGAACTGCAATTTGTTTATCTTCAAGATAAATTATTTTATTAGTGTACTCCAAAATTGAAGGCACATCAGAAGCAATAAAATTTTCATTATTTCCGAGTCCAATGATTAAAGGACTTTCGTTCCTTGCAGCTACAAGCTTTGCCGGCTCGTCAGCAGATAGTATTCCCAGTGCATAACTTCCTTCCACTTTATTTAATGATAATCTTACTGCCTCCTCAAAATTATTTCCTTTTAAATTTTCTTCTATAAGGTGCGCTATTACTTCAGTATCAGTTTGCGAGTAGAATTTATGACCTTTATCAATTAATTCTTCCTTGAGTTCTGAATAGTTTTCAATGATTCCATTATGCACAACGCTTATTTTATTGTTGCAGTCAACATGAGGATGCGCATTAGTTTCAGTAACACTGCCATGAGTGCTCCACCTGCAGTGAGCAATTCCTATATTGCCATGGAACCTCAAGAAATTAACTTTGTTATGCACCTCATTCAACTTGCCCACGCCTTTCTTAATATGAAAATTATTGTTATGCAGAAAACACATACCAACAGAATCATAACCACGATATTCCAAATTAGATAAACCTTTGAAGAGCTTTTCGCTAACATCAGAATGCGACACAACTCCGACAATTCCGCACATTTTTTTTAGTATTCTAAAATTATTTTTTATAACATTGGCTTTAAAATAAAACGGTGCACCAAAAGAGGAGAATGGTGCGCCGCTCAAGATGAGATAAAATAATAAATCACAGCTTATTTATAAATGTTATTAAAAAATTTATAGTACTATTATAAAAAAATTTATAATACTTATTGCTCGAGCTTTGAATCTATAGTTTCGCTAATCTTAATCAATCTATCACGCTGTAGTTTCTTTCTTTCATTAATTTTGGAACTGAAGCGGTAAGCTGGAATAGAAGAACCTACTAATGCGCCTAGCCAACTTGTAGCTGCTACAAAGTGCCAAAATTCACCATAATCCTTTATGTTGATTCCGATGTTTTGAATTATTTCATATCCATAAAATCCTACAGCATAACCGAATAGCAAACCTATCAAACATTGTGTAGATGTACCGTAGCCTAATGAAATTCCACGAATAAACTCTTCTCTATTAGTTGTCAATAATTTTGCATGTTCCATGTATGTTTTTCCATCTATGATGCCACTTTCGTACCCTTTCGCTAGACTATCAAAAACTTTAACTACATTTACATCATCAAGAGCAAAATTTTGTTTATGCTTACCACATTCCCATACACTTGATGGATACATAGAAGCTTCCCCATTATGTTTGTACCATCTTGTCATTGCTTCTATCTTATATCTTTTGTCTCTTTCATCACGTATCAAAAGGACACATTTTGAATCCCCTTCTGGATCAAATGCTAGAATTCCAATTTCTAAGGCAACCGAACCAATCTTTAGTTTTCTTTTTATCTCATTTTCTATATAAGTCAAGTCCTCTCGCTTAAGTAATCTTATATCAGTCATAATTTCAAAATAATAAAATGACATTATAAACCTTTCATTAACCAAAACCTATATAAACACAAAATTTATAATACTATTAAAAAAATATTTATAGGGAAAAAATCAAGATAAAGCTTAAATTTTTTCATTCAAAATGTTCATAATAGAAAAAGAAAAGAACGAAATTTACTCATTGCCAGCTAAAGAAATTAGTGTGAAGTATATAAAATGTGTTGGCTCTGAATTGGCGCAAAAGATTCTGAACTTGCTTGAAAAAGAGCCAATTTATCCTATAGACATAGCAAAAACTTTAAAGGTTCATGAGCAAAAAGTATACTACCACATAAGGAATCTTGAAAGAGCTGGCATTATCAAAGTTGTAAAAAAAGAAACAAAACAAGGCGCGACAGCAAATTTCTATGCACTGACAGAGCCTGCTTTTGTAATCCGATTTAGAAAATTCGAAACAACTCATAAAATAGCGCAAATCCGGAATGAGTCGGAATTTCTTGAACCTTTTATAAAAGGAGGACAATTAGATTCATTAATTATTGTCGGTTCGCCAGACCCGCACGGTCCAGACAAAGCAAGAAGCCGCGATGGTTACTACGGGATGGATTTGGCTCTCTTCATAGGCACATTTCTTAACTATGTTCCTGAATTTAATGTAAAGCTTGATACTGAAGTTAGGGATGAAGACTTGAACAACAACCTTATTCTTATAGGCGGCCCGCTTGTAAATAAAGTGGTTGAAAAAGTAAATCCAAAAATGCCAATAAGATTTGAAAATGGAAATATAAAATCAGATATTTCAAATGAAGTCTATCCACAGGATGAATGCGGATTAATTGTAAAAATAAAAAGTCCTTTCAATAAAGATAAATATGTTTTGGTTGTTGCTGGAAAAAGATTCAGCGGCACAAGAGCTTCAATAATTGCATTCCTGAAAGACTTTAAAAAAATAACAAATGGCAATCTGCACAATCCCGGCATTAAGGCCAAAGTGGTTGAAGGAATTGACCTTGATTCAGATGGGATTATTGATGATATTGAGTTTAGGGAATAGTTTATATTATATTTTTATGGATTAACATTGATAATTTGGTTTGAAATTTTTTAATGCGTTATATAAGAAACAAAATTAATAATAAAAATAATTTCAATCTGCCTTCGGCAAAATCTACGCTCGCACATTAGCTCGCCTATTTATTGAATCAATTAAAAATTAAAATTATCAATGAAGAAATTCATGTAAATACTCTACAACTTAAAACAAGGATATTAATGAAAATCTCTGTCCAAATTCTCAGTAAGACCTATAGAGCATCCCAGAAATGATAATAACATTACTAATAATAAAGTTATAATTAGCCATTTTAGAATTTTCCCCTTTCTATTTTTAAAATACTGTATAGAAATTATTGAGGCGATAGCAAAAACGAAAAAAAAAATTGGCAAAATGAATACAAGATTTTCCGTTCTGATGAAATCTATACCAAGATGATCTATGTCTATGCCTGCAAATTCTAAAAGCACCAACAATCCTGCTGGCATAAATGCCAGTGTTTCTAAGAATATCTCCATATGTACACTTAGAGACCTAGACTTAATTGAAAAAGGTATTACCGTTAATAGAAGAACAAGTATTGTATAAAAAAGTGGAAAGAAATACCATTTTGTTGCTATCCTCCAAAATCCTCTCAATTCTTGTGTATTGCTTCCAATATAATAATTTGTAGCCGCCTTTGTCGTTTGGCTAGAATTATTATTTGTATTTAATTTAATACCGGTCATTTTTCATTCTTTTTTGATGTAAGTATTTAAATATTCCTACACTTTACTGCTATTCAATGTTCAAAAAAGAAATTCGCATTATAGGAATTGACGATTCGCCTTTTGATAAGTTTAAAGATTCAAACTCTATTGTTGTGGGAGTTGTGATGAGAGGCGGTCTTTTTGTTGATGGAGTTTTATCAACAAAGGTTGCTGTTGACGGAGATGATTCTACAAAAAAAATTATTGAGATGGTTAACAAATGCAAATTTAAGCCTCAACTGCAGTGCATATTTATTGATGGAATTGCTGTTGCCGGATTTAATGTTATTGATGTTAAGAAATTAAATGAGAAAACTAATATCCCTGTGGTAACTGTAATTAGAAAAATGCCTGATATTGTAAATATAAAAAAAACATTAATTAAAATAAATAAAAAAGACAAAATAAAGTTAATTGAAAAAGCTGGAAAAGTTGTTCAAATTAATGATATATTTGTTCAATTAACTGGAATTGATTTGAAACATGCAATAGAAATTCTTAAAATTGTTTGCACAAGAAGTTTGATTCCAGAGCCGTTAAGATTGGCGCATTTGATTGCTTCTGGTGTAACTATAGGTGAGAGTAAAGGGAGGGCTTAATTAAAATTAAAAATTATCATAATTCGTTTTGCAGAACAAAAGTTGTTAATTGAGCATTTTGAAGAACTTAGAACTCATTTAAAGAAGATTAAAGTATTAATTTTAGCATTATTTGAATTGATTAGAAAGGAAAAAGAAAAAATAGGAGAACTAAATATTTCTGGAATTAAAGAACTATTAGAAATTAAATTAATTAATTTGCAACAGCACTTACAGGATTCATATAGATATGTGATTGAAGCTATTAATGTCGCTGAGAAAACACTTAAAGTTAGAGATATTAGAATGATTGATGTTGAGAAGAACAAACTTCGAACTATTATAGTACATATTGCATTTATGGAAAATGAAATTAAGAAAGAGGCTCGGGTTTTATTAGAGAAATATCAAGAAGCTCAAAACAGGGCAAAAGAGAAAGAAATGTTAAGGTCTCAAGCAATTCCTTTGCAAGGCAGACTAAGAGATGGTTGGCGATTGAATGATATTCAAGCTGTTATAATTGATATCGGAGGAAAAGTTGTTCAAACAAAAGGGGGCGAACATCCGTATAAAATTATTTTTCCAAATAGTCGTACTATACCACTTGGCCCTTCCACACCACCTAATTTATTAATAAAAGAAGTTAGTTTTGCTACAGGAGTTAAGGCAAAAGTAATCGAAGCCAGCTTTAACCAAGCAGAATTGATATCTGCCTAATCAAATATCAATTCTTACACCAATCACACATAATAATATTTCCCTTTTTCTTTCTGCTCCCTGTCCAATCTTGAATCCAGCTTATTGACTCTTGGACGATTTGTTTCAGGATCTCTTCTTAAAGTTATCCCAAGCTCTTTTAAAAACTTGTTCATTCCCTCTTCCATCTCAAATGGACCTGTGATATTTCCTTCAATTGCTGGCTTTCCTTCAAATACAATCAATCTGTCGCTTATATAATCTATGAACAATAAATCGTGATCCACAATTAATGCAGAAGCATTTTTTTGCTCTATAAAATCTCTCACAACTTTAGATAATACAAGCCTTTGCTCTGAATCAAGATAAGCAGACGGCTCGTCAAGCAAATATAAATCAGCATCTTGCTGCAGGCAATGAGCAATTGCAACTCTTTGGAGCTCCCCGCCGGATAATTCACTTAATTTCTTTAATGATAATTGATTGATATTTAACGGTTGCACAATTTGATTTTCATATTTATTGAAAGCTGCGCTCAAAACATCAACAACAAGCTCATCCGAAATTTCTAAATATTGCGATTTGTAGCTTACTGTAACCTTTTTTGTAATTTCTCCTTTATCATGTTTTAAAACGCCAGCTAAAATCTTTACAAAAGTTGTTTTTCCAATTCCATTTTCTCCTAATATTCCAATAATCTCATTCTTGTGTATTGCTCCAGTTTTTGCATTCAAAGAAAAATTTCCAAGTTTTTTATATATCTCTTGCCAAGAAGTAACGGTTTCTTTGCCGCCCTTTTTTTTAATCGATGGCTTTTCTTCAAATTTAATTTTTGAATCTCTGAACCTGACATTTTCTTCTTTTATGTAACCAGAAAGGTATACATTAATTCCATTTCTGATTGGTTTTATCCCGCTTACTATTCCATAACAATCTTCTTTTCCATACATCAAATGCACTAACTCGGCAATGTAATCCAAAATCACCAAATCATGCTCAGCTACCAAAACTGAGGTATGCTCGCTTGCTAATGATTTTATAAACTTACTTATGTTTATTCTTTGTTTTATGTCCAAATAGCTGGTTGGCTCATCAAAAATGTATAAATTTGCATTTTTTAGCACAGTTGCGGCTATTGCAACTCTTTGCAGCTCCCCGCCAGATATTTCGCTTATATCATTATTTAAAATTTCGCTTAGCTGCAATTCAGTTGAAATTTTCTTTAATTCATTTTTTTCATCAACTTTTTTTAATAAATCAATGACCTTTCCTTTTGTAGTTTTTGGAATTAAATCAACCTGCTGAGGCTTGTAGGCAACCTTGATTTCACCTTTTTTAACCTTTTCAAAAAAACCTTGAGCTTCTGTGCCTTTGAAGAATGAGATAAGCTCGTCATAATCTGTTTCTCGCTTATTCCAATCGCCGAAATTTGATTTTAAAACCCCGGCAAGAATTTTTATCGCAGTTGATTTTCCTATTCCATTTATTCCTAAAATTCCTGTAACCTTGCCGAAGTTTGGAGTTGGAATAGAATAAAGCACAAACTTATTTTCGCCATACCTGTGAATGGGCTTGGATGTCAACTCTTCCGGTAAATTAATTATCTTTATAGATTGCGGCGCTGCCTTTGGGCATATGCCGCAACCTGTGCATAAGCGCTCATCAATGCTTAGTTTTGCATCTGCCTCTATTTTTATGCATTCCTTCCCTGTTCTGTTAACCGGGCAGATGCTTTGGATATACAGTTTTTGCTGCATATCCTTAAGCTTCTCGTTGTCTACAATAGCTATTCGTGTCATTTTAGCATCAAAAAATTTTAATATACATTAAAATTTTTTGTTTTTGAATGAAATGCTCAATTTGCAGTAAATCAATAGAAACGACATTTTTGAATAAAATAATTGGCACTCATATTAAGGATGCAAAGGGAAAACGTCATCCAATTTGCTTTGAGTGCCAAAAAAAATTTTCATCAAAAGAAGAAATTTTGAAGATTATAAAATAATTATTTTTTGCCTCTGTAGTTCAGCCTGGTAGAATGAGTGCCTCGTAAGGTATGCGCATAGCATCTTCAAAATTCCCGACGGGAAGGCTGAGGGAGCTGCGTTCCCGTAGGGAGCAACCCCTCGCAACGCTCGTCGATATATATTAACTAATTGAATTTTGACCTTATGATGCTATGCACATACTCGTAAGCAACGGGTTAGCACTAGGTCGGGAGTTCAAATCTCCTCAGAGGCTTATTAAATATTTTTAAAAATCAAAAAATATTTATAATTTATTAAAATAAGGGGATTTATGGAATTGGAATCAAGAATTGCAGAAATTCTAGACTGGATTCTTTCAGGTGTAAAAGTCAATGAAATGGTTGGAGATTGGCATATTTCAAATGTAAATAATTCTTTTCTTGTTGATTTTATGTATAAGCAAGATGCAATCTATGGATTTCAATTTATTTTAGGGGATAGAATTACGTTGTTTAATTATCATAGAGAAGCTAGAACAGGAGCAGGTTCTTTGACTTTAAGACAACTTGAAGCAGCTTTTCATCTTTTAGCTAAAAGAAAAGGCAAACCTATTGAAGTTGTATTTGATCCCGCAAATCAGAGGGACACAAAGGTTTGGCTACAAAAAAATGGATATCTAATTGAGCAGAGTGGACACTATAAGAAAATTCTTGAACCTTAGATTTAAATTTTAATCTAACAAATATATTTTGTGAAATATATATCATTCATTCTATTTTTGAATAACTTTTAAATACAAACCGCTTAAATTTGCTTGTGAGTGAAACTCTAAATGGGCATAGCATCATTATTCAAACAAACAGCTTTAAAATTGCCAGATAAAGTAGCAATTGAATTTGAAGATAAGAGAGTAACTTTCAAGGAAATTGATTTGCGGGCAAACAAAGTAGCTAACGCTTTTCAAGGTATGGGTATTGTCAAAGGCGATAGAGTTGCCCAATTCATGCCAAACAGCTTGGAGCTTGTTTATTCTTTAGTAGGGAATTTCAAGAATGGCACCGTTGTTGTGCCTATGAATATCAACTTCAAGGAACAAGAAATACTTCATATCTTAAGTGATTCAGGAGCTAAAGCAATTATAACCGATGCTGAAAGATTGCCAATTGTTAAGAATGTCAGGCCAAAGTTGCCTGATTTGAAGTTTATAATTTTAATTGATAGTAATGATAAAGATTGTTTTAATTTTTATGATATAACTAAAGATGCTTCTGAAAAAGAACCAAATGGAGTAATAAATGATGAAGATTACTCAATAATATTTTACACATCAGGAACTACAGGAAAGCCGAAGGGCGCGGCATTAACTCAAGCAAACATCACATCAAATCTAAAAGCACTTGAACAAACTTGGAAATTAACAAAGGATGATATATTCTTGCTGACTTTGCCTCTTTACCACATTCATGGCATTGGAGTTGCTTTGTGCTGTTCCTTATATGTCGGAAACTTTACAATTTTGAAAAAGAAATTTGATGCTCAAGATACTCTCGAAACAATTCAGAAAAGAAAAGTCACGTTATTTATGGGTGTTCCTACCATGTACTTTAAATTGCTTGAGGTTGAAGGGCTTGAAAAATATGATATTTCATCGATGAGATTGTTTGTTTCAGGCTCCGCGCCTCTTTCACGGGATTTATTTCAAAAACTTAAAAAAATATTCAAGCATGAAATTTTAGAAAGAGCGGGAATGTCTGAAACAATGATGAATTTCTCCAACCCTTATGAAGGCGAAAAAATTCCGGGTTCTGTTGGACTTTGCCTTCCAGGCGTGAAAGTAAGAATAACAGACAAAAACTATAGTGATGCGCCTGTTAATACTGAAGGAGAAATTCTGCTTAAAGGACCAAACGTATTCAATGGTTATTGGAACAAGCTAAAATATAACAAGCATATCTTTAATGACGGATGGTTTATTACTGGTGACGTCGGCAAAATTGATGAAAAAGGTTATGTTTACATTATCGGAAGGTCAAAGGATGTTATTATTTCAGGCGGCATTAACATTTATCCAAGAGAAATAGAAGATGTGATTGAATCCATTCCTCAAGTAAAAGAATGCGCAGTTGTTGGCGTTCCAGACAAAGAATTTGGAGAATATGTAAAAGCATATGTTGTTGTTAACGCAGGAAACAAATTAAGCGAAGATGATGTTATTAATTTTTGCAAAGAAAAACTTGCATCTTTCAAAAAGCCAAAATTTGTTGTATTTCTAGAAGCTTTGCCAAAAAACGCAATGGGCAAGATAATCAAGGAAGAACTGAGGAAGATGCATAAAAAAGGATAAATTAGAAGAAAATTACTTCCATCTATTTTAAAATTATCAATATGTTTATATATTTGTTTCATCTTCGATACGGTATGAAGATGAATAAATCGTTGATGCTTATCTTGATTTTAGTTTTTGTTGTAGGATTTAGCTTTAGCGTGTACTACTTTAAGGGAGGGCACTCCAAACTTGAAAGTGTTTTGTATGAGTTAACAAAAGTTAGAGTGACAATAGAGCTAATCGATTCTAATTACAAATTGCCCTCTAATTTTGGAATCGAAGAAAGTAAGTACAAAAATTTAATTCAGGCACTCATCAATGTAGATAAAATTGTGGAATTAGCAGATGACCCAAATATTAAATTTATAAGAGCGCCGCTTACTTCAGCTTTGGCAGCTCAAAAAGTGTAAATTCTCCTATCGCGAGAAAATCTTTGTGCCTAAAAGCGTTAGGAATGGCAGTGCTGACGTATTAATTTTCTTTGGCATTGTAGTTTTATCTTTTCTTGCAAATTTATTAGTTCCTTTAATCGCTGTTAAAATTATTGCGTCATTGTTATATTTTGTTTTTTCAATAGTAGTATTTGTATATAGTATAAAATAAACTTCAATATTCTTATTTTATTGGATGCCTCATATAATGCTTACAACTCCAACAATAGTAGATAAGCCTATGTTTGTGCAATCTAACCCTGCAGTTTACGCTTGGAACAAGATATTTATGGCAGTTTTTGCAAATCTTTTTCTTCAATTGAGGTTCAAGCCTTAATTTATACTTCATTGCAATTCTTCTTGCCAGCTTAACATATCTATCAGAAATATTACTATCATGCTTAAACTCTTCTTTGGCTAATTGAAAAAGAAAACTAATACGCTCTTGCGCAATCTTTTGCTGCTTAATTGATTTTTTGTAATATCTTTTTTGCATTTTAGTTTCTAATGAGGACTTTGAAAAAATCAATTTTGCTAAAAAATTGATTTTTTCCTGATGTACCGCTGAATGAACTTATCGTCTATAAAGCGGAGCATTCCAGACGCACTAATGTTGAAAAATTCTTCCAAAAAAGAATTTTTCAAAGTTCTCTTAAAAAAGAATTTTAATTCAAAGAAACAATGGAACCAGCACTAAGGTGATAGTTGATAGTAATTTGATCAATACATGAAGAGAAGGTCCTGCGCAATCTTTCATAGGATCTCCAACAGTATCTCCTGTGACAGCTGCTTTATGGGTTTCAGATCCTTTGCCGCCAAAATTTCCTTCTTCAATGTATTTTTTAGCATTGTCCCATGCTCCTCCGCCTGTATTCAACATTAATGCCATCAAGATTCCAACTATAGTACCGACCATAAGGAATGCACCTGCAGCTTCATACTTCAAGGTCATTCCGACAATGACAGTTGTCACGACAACAAGCAACCCCGGCAGAATCATTTTCTTGAGTGACGCCTTAACGCAAATGTCAACAACTTTCGCGTAGTCAGGCTTTTCCTTTCCTGTCATGATTCCTTTTTTTGTTTTCCATTGCCTTCTTACTTCTTTGACAATTGTAGATGCTGCATCTCCAACTGCTCTTATTGCCAGCGAGCTGAACAAGAAAATCAGCATTGCTCCAATGAATCCGCCTACAAAAACATGAATCTTTGAAATGTCAATTGTGACAGGGCCTGGAATTTTCAAGTACTTCGCAACATAGTCAAGGTAAGCGCTAAACAACAAGAATGCAGCAAGTGCGGCACTTCCTACAGCATAACCTTTAGTCAATGCTTTTGTTGTGTTGCCGACTGCGTCAAGCCTATCTGTTCTTTTCCTTACTGCTTCAGGAGCCTTTGACATTTCTGCAATTCCGCCTGCATTGTCTGTTATTGGACCAAAATTATCCATTGCCAATATGTAAGCAGCAGTTCCCAGCATTCCCATTGTTGCAATTGCTGTTCCATATAATCCGCCATGTTGAATTTTGCTCAAAGTTCCAAGCCAATATGAAGATAGCAACGCAGCTGATAGAACAATAACAGGCAATGCAGTAGCTTCCATTCCAACGGCAAATCCTGTGATAATATTTGTAGCATGACCTGTCTGTGATGCTTTTGCAATGTCTTGGACTGGCTTGTATTTGTGGTCAGTGTAATTAACAGTTATCAAGACTATTAGAATGCTTGTCGCAATTCCAACTAGTCCTGCGCCAAAAAACCACATATTGCCCTTAAGCAACCATTTAACCGCTGCGTAAAATGCAATTGCTGCCAAGAAACTTGTAAAGTAATAACCGCGATTTAATGCCGACATCGGATCTTCATTTTCATTTCTGAGCTTAGTAAACATTATTCCGATTATACTAGCAATCAACCCAAACGCCCTTACAACCAGCGGAAACAAAACTCCTTTTAATCCAAAAACAGGAAACAAGGCAACCCCTAAAATCATTGCTCCTATGTTTTCTGCTGCGGTGCTCTCAAACAAATCAGCCCCTCTCCCTGCGCAATCACCTACATTATCGCCTACAAGATCGGCAATAACTGCAGGATTCCTCGGGTCGTCTTCTGGAATTCCTTTTTCCACCTTACCGACTAAGTCCGAGCCAACATCAGCTGCCTTTGTATAGATTCCGCCGCCAAGCTGGGCAAATAATGCTACAAATGATGCGCCAAATCCATATCCAACAATCAGGAAAGGAATCTCTTTTACAGGAACTCCAAAGCTGAAGAAGTAATATATTAAAGAAACACCGAGCAATGACATTGAAACTATCACAATTCCAGTTACTGCACCACCCCTTAAAGCTATGACAAATGCCTCGTTAAGGCTTCTTCTTGCAGCGCTGGAAGTCCTAATATTTGTTCTTATGGAAACCCACATTCCCACAATGCCTGCTAAGCCGGAGCTTGCTGCGCCAAACAAGAATGCAACTGAAGTGCGCCAGCCCAAATCAGTCTTTCCTAAAAAAGCATAGACGACATAGATTATGACAGCAAGTACAACAGCAAGAATTCCTATGGTTGTGTATTGCCTCTTGACAAACGCCTCAGCTCCTATCTTGATGGCATTCGAGACTTCCTGCATTGCTTCAGTGCCACTATCTTTCCTTAAAACTTGCCTTGTTAAATATCCAGCAAAAAGCAATGCCAAAATGCTAATGATAATCACTATGCTCAATAAACCCATTTTGAGTGGAAACATTAATTCATTTATAAAGTTTTTTGTAACTGAAATGTATGGTAATGTCAACTTAACTACGCACAAATAATCGGTACAATTAATGCTTAATGAAAAACAAAGATTTAAAAGATAAATAGAATTAAATCAAATATGAAATTTGAAAGTAAGACTATTGTCGTTCCAATAATTTTAACAAATGCGATATTGTATATTCTTGAAGTAGTTTTGGGTGATAATTTTACCAAATCTTTCATACTAGTTTCAAGTGATATCTTTGCTAGACCTTGGATTTTGGTCACATCAATGTTTCTGCATGCTAACGTAAATCATCTTTTCTTTAACATGTACGCACTTTTTATATTTGGCCCGCTGCTTGAACAAAGGATAGGAGTAAAAAGATTCCTTTCAATTTACATTTTTTCTGGAATTATAGCTGCCATCATATCAAGCTATTTTTATCCAATAGCACTGGGAGCAAGCGGTGCGATAATGGGCATAATTGGTGTGCTAATAATTTTAATGCCTGATTTAAAATTGCTTCTATTTTTCATTATACCTATGCCGCTTTGGTTTGCAGGCATTATCTACGCATTAACTGATATATTTGGGATTTTCTTTCCTTCCGGAGTTGGAAACATTGCACATCTTGTCGGGCTAGCGTGCGGATTGCTTTATGGATTATACATCAAAAAACAAAAAAAGGAATTTGACAAGAAATTCGCAAAGAAAAAACATCTTAAATCAGAGGACATTGAAGAATATCTTAGGACTGGAAGAATATAACATTTCAATGGTAATACTTTAGCTTTCTGAAGTAAATTTTTAAAACCGTGCCTTTGGCACAATAATTTGTGCTCGGCTTTTTTGCCTGCCACTAAAAAAGCCGAGCCCATTTATTCATTAATCAATATTGAATAAATTCAAGGCGAAATTTTAGTGGCAATCAAAATTTCGCCGAGTGTAAATATTGTGAGCGTTAGCGAACGGATTGAAAAATACCCTCAGGATACTGAATAATTACTTTCAATGCAAAAATTAATATACTATATTCTAATCTAATCGCTTATGACAGACTTGGTTGCATGCCTTTCATCTGATGAAAAAAATTGGGCCCACATAGTTCGATTGATTAAAGAAAAGGATTGGAAAAAAATATTTTTAATCACAAATGATATTGGGAAAAAAAACTTTAAAACTGAAAAAAATGTTGAATTCATAGTTGTTGACTTTCAAAAACCTGTTTTTCAACTAATTGATGACATTAAAGAAGGATTGAAAGGAAAGATTACAGACTTAGAAGTTGCCTTAAATCTGGTTTCTGGCTCAGGAAAAGAGCACATGGCTATCCTGTCAGCATTGCTAAAACTTGGTGTCGGAGTAAGGATGATGGCTGTGACAAAAGATGGAGTTAGGGAATTGTGAACACCAAACAAAAAGATTTATATAGGATTTAGTATTAAAGGTATTTGATTAACAATGACAAAAAAATCAGATTCTTATGCTCAAAAAACAATATTACAAGTGCCTTATATAGTTAAAAAAGAAGATGATGGCTATGTAGTTGAATGTATTGATTTAAGCATCATTAGTCAGGGTGATAATCTATCAGAAGCAAGAAAAAATATAAGAGAGGCTATTTTGCTTCATTTTAAAAGTGCTTTAGAACTAGACTTATTGGATAAGGAACTTGAAAAGCTTGGAGTTGTTAAAAAGAAAAACAGGTTGGAAGTAGTTCCGCGAGATTTAGAAAGCGCCCCAATCGAGCTTCCAGTTAGTTCATAACCTTTTAATAAACTCTTCCCTTTCTATTCTAGCCTTACGCAATATCGCTAAAAATGTGCCTATTTTCAATTGACTATGTACAGGGACAGTAAGTATACTCATTTCATTTTCTTTTTTAAGGGTTACATGACTGCCTGCTCTGCTATGGACTACCCATCCATAATGTTTTGTTAAAGTTTTAATGACCTCAATTCCAGATGGTATTTTCATTTTGAATTATGTAATGTGTTTCTATTATATAAATACTCATTAAACTATTATTATTTAAAGTTTTAAATATCAAACTAACTAATCACACTATGTTACTGTACTTTTCAAATATGTGAATTTATATTTTTGGTCACACATATCTATTAAAGATTGTGCCCATGTAGTATATGGTTGGTAATAAGCCCTTAAATTTGTTAAGAAAAAGCTTGCATCAACGTCTGAACGGTCATAATCGGTATCATGACTTGAGCCACTCCCCTTGCAGAAATAGATTCCCTGACCGAAGCATTCTTCATTTAGGCTTATGATAAGACTTGGATTACAATATACCATCATACTATAATCAAGGTTTATGTTACTTAAATCTTCTGTAATAACTTTGCCATTCGGATTATATGAAGAAGTAAAGGAAAGATTAACCTTATACTTATTAACTCTGACATAAAAAATTTGAGCAATTCTTTTAGAAACAGTTTCAGGGAAGGTTATATTATCAAAAAATAGTGTGGAAGATACTTCTTCATTGCCAGCATAATCTGTCCATGCAAATGATGGTTCTGTAGGCTTCTTTTCTTTTAAATATATAAGCTTTTTAAGTTCTCCATTTTTAATTTCATTTTCAAAAATTTCTTTGGATTTAAGTGCAGATTCTATGAATATGTTCTTATTATTTTTCACAAAATCATAAAAATCATTATAGTCGTTTAAATAGCTATCTTTATCATTTATTTGGATTACAGTTACAGGTTTTTTTGTTACAATCTTGAAGTATGTAGACGCACCATATTTTCCTAAAAACTTAGAATTGCTTGTCATATCCGAATACACTTGAAATTTGTCTGTATTAAAATCTTTTACAAGAAGAATTGGTGTATCAAGTACTTTATTTATATCAGATTGCAAATCATTGATAGAAAAATTAGGTTTTTCTTCTTTATTTGCTTGTGTTATTTGGTCTTTTTCATCGTTATCACAAATATTATTCTTATTTTTGTCTAAACAGCAGTTGCTCCCCACTTTAATGTAAGGAGAACTGCATAAATTTTCTTCTTTAGATATTACTGTTTTTTCGTCATTATCGCAAATATTATTATTATTTTTATCAAGACAACAAGAATTTCCAACTAGAATGTAGGGTTTATTACAAACTACTTGCTGATTTTGATTGCATGCTACTAATACGACAAGTATGAAAAGTACTGTTACAATAAAAAATTTATTAATACTAAACACCCCCTAATACACTATTCTAATTGACTTCTTATTTAAACATTTCTATTCCTTTTCGCTCATATAAACCCAGTATCCAGATTTCTTTGCAATTGCCTTTACGTTTCCAAAAACATCATTCATTTTACTGCTCAACATTTTTCCGCCTTTGTTGTGGCGTGCAACCAATTGAAGAGTTCCATTATTTTTTAAATAATTTCTTGATTGTTCAATTAATTGAAAGCAGATTTCTTTTCCTGCTGCTTGCGGAGGATTCAACAAAACCGCATCAAATTCCTTTGTTTTTATTTTTTCGTATAAATTTCCTTGAAAAATCTCAGCTCGTGCATTATTTAATTTGACATTCTTTTTTGCTAGCATAACAGCCCTGTTATTAATGTCAGTCATAACAACACTTGCATTAAATAACTTAGCAGCGACAATTCCAAGAATTCCAATACCGCATCCAGCATCAATTACTTTAGAATCTTTGCCAATAATCATATTTTCTGCCAAGATTAGAGTTCCTTTGTCGACTTTTTCTTTTGAAAATATGCCTGATGCAGTGTAGAACTCAAAATCTAAGTCTTTGATATTTTGATGTATCTTTTTCAAATGTGACAATGATTTTTGTTGCTTAGAATAGTAATGTTCCATTTCCTATTCTTCTTTCTGTTTCATTATATCATAGAGGTTGTATAAAATCCTGTCAACCCCTTTTACCAAGTCAAAATCATGACCTTCTACAACAATGCAGTTGTCATTATAATATACCCTAAATCTATCGGATTCTTTTATATAAATAACAAGTTTATCAGCATCATCGCAAGTTACAATTGGTCTAGTCTTGCATGCCTCTGTTTCATTTCTGTCGCATGCGGCGATCGGTTCTTTTTCAAAAACTTTTGACACATGTGTATCAATATCAGCAATCGCAAGCGAGACATGCGACAAATCTTTTCCCTTGTGATTAAAAGTAACAAAAAATTGAGTCTGATTATTGAAAAAATTAGAATCAAGTTTTCCTTCTATGGTTATTTCTTTTAGATCTTTAGGGGAATAACGCAAGGCCAAATCATATATTTTTTTTCCTTGCGGCGATGTTATTTGAGTGTACCATAAGTTATCAAAATTTATGAAGCTGTAAACCCCTTTGTACACATATCCTTGCGATGGCTTAAGTTTTCCTTGCAAGTTCAAAATATACAATTCCTCAAGAGTTTTTGGCTCTGATTTGTTAATAAAACTAAAAACAAATATAGATATTAAGATTAAGAGAATAACAGAAATACTTATAATTAAAGGAGTGTTTTTTGGATCTTTCATTTAATAACTCCAAGTATGCCGTACAATAATCTATCTTTTACCTTGATGAAATCTGAATTTGATGAAGCTTCAGCAATAACGCAGTTATCGGACACGTGAATGCTTGTTAAGTTTCCATATTTAAAATAAACAACTGGAACACTCAATGTAGCATCATTGCAAGTAATAACCGGCAAATTAAATGTATTGTTAGTTGTAAATCCTTTTCTAAGATAGATATTGTATTCTGCTAAAGTTAAGTCCATCTGATGTTGTGCAAGAGCAATTGATTCCTTATATGTATTATTTAAGTCATAAGCAACATCAATTTCTAATCTATCTTTTAATGCCTTTGGAAAATCATCTAGGGCAAGAACATCCTCGACTTCAGCAGGCAAGAAGCTGAATGCAGCATCTGCCCCGTTTATTTTGGCAATCCATAGTTTGCCTTCATTGGGATTTTCACTATTTACAAATTTTATTCCATTATATCTAACCACATTATCTTGGGGTGAAACGCCGAAGAAAAAAACGCTGAACGATGTGCCAATCATTATGAATACTATTAAAATTATTAAACCGTATTTCTTCTTTTCTTTTTTATCTTTCATTTAAAATACGAATAAATGATTATATTTAAAAGTTTTTATTCATATATTAATAGACGCACATATTCCACAAATGGTTATTATTTAGCATCATGAAGTTAAATTTCAATCCGTCGCTTCGCGACAATAGTTAGTGCTCAGCAAAAATCTTCTTCCAATGATTTTTGCCTCGCCAATTTATACATTAAAACTAAATAA
>Ga0105164_10000975_pt1 | contig 18649 bp, 16 predicted proteins | sample VDWuncwatermetaG_FD_89674 | JGI IMG/M metagenome (GOLD analysis project Ga0105164, IMG submission 89674) | Wastewater microbial communities from Netherlands to study Microbial Dark Matter (Phase II) - VDW unchlorinated drinking water | ecosystem: Environmental > Aquatic > Freshwater > Drinking...
AGGTTACACTATAAAATATATCACATATTCTCAAATTTTCAAGGGTAGGTCGTATTTTTTCTTGGTGCCTTTCTTGGTGCCAGGCACCGCTTTGAATCCATTTGATTTTAATTAAGTTAGGAAGACGACTGGGGGATTTTGCGGTTTTAGCAGATTTTTTGCCCGCCAATTTAAATTGGCGAGGTCCCGCCGAAGGCGAGGCTCGCCAAAGGCGGCTCGCCACATTTTGTGGCGGACGGCCTTTGCGGTGTTATTTACCGCAGCACTTCTTATACTTCTTTCCGCTTCCGCAGGGGCAGGGGTTGTTGCGGCCGACCTTGGGACTTTCGCGCCGCACCGTTTCTGTGGTTTCGCCTCGTCGACTGGCCCGGGCCATATCAGAATCTTCCAAGTCTCTTTGCGTAGGCAGACCTTCCTGGGATATCTGGCGGGGTAAATTCTGGAACTGGCCTACTTCCTGATGCACCAATTCCTGGGGCAGGCCTTCAAAGATACTGATAATTTTATTCTCTTCAATGCCATAGACCTTAAACAGGGCGCTTACGGACTCTTCTTTAATCTGCGCAATCATATCCTCAAATATGGCAAAGCCTTCGTGTTGATATTCGACCAGCGGATCGCGCTGGCCGTAGGCCCGCAGGCCGATGCCTTCGCGTAAAGAGTCCATGCTATAGAGATGCTCCTTCCAGCGCTCATCAATGGTGCGCAGGAGTATGTAGCGCTCAAATTCCCGAAGCTGGACCTCGCCCATCAGCTTTTCTTTTTCTACATAGGAGTGGATTAGTTTTTTATAGATATAATCTTTAAGTTCGGCTTCGTCCATCTGGCGCTCTAAAGACCTGGTTCCAACGGCAACATTTCCTACCGGGGCTTGTAACTCCTGGGGCGTAAACTTTACCAGGAATTTATCAAAAAGCCACAGGCACAGCCCGGGGTAATCTATTTCCTCGTCGGATTCTTTAGAAGCAAGAAATCTCGTGAGGTTTTCTTCCAGAAGTTCCTCAACCATTTCAAAGATATGCTCCCTGAGATTTTCCGACTCAAGGACAAGACGCCGCTCCTCATAGATAACCTCACGCTGGCGGTTCATTACGTTGTCGTATTCAAGTAGCTGTTTACGAATGGAAAAGTTATACTCCTCGACCCGCTTCTGGGCAGTCTCGATGGCCTTCGAAATCAAGGCATGCTCAATCATCTGGCCTTCTTCCATCCCGAAGCGCTCCATAATTAAAGCTAAGCGGTCGGAACCAAAGAGCCGCAATAAATCGTCTTCCAAAGAAAGATAGAAACGCGACGAACCCGGGTCTCCCTGACGTCCGGACCTGCCGCGCAATTGATTGTCGATGCGCCGGGCCTCGTGGCGCTCGGTGGCCAGAACATGCAGGCCTCCCAATTTCACCACCTGCTCGTGTTCCTGATTTGCCTGGCTTTTTATCTCCTGAAAAATCTTGGATCTTTCCTCTTCGCTTATTTCCTCTCTCGATTCAGCCGCTTTTTGTTTAATTAAATCCTTGGCTAAATATTCGGGATTACCGCCTAATAAAATATCCGTTCCGCGACCGGCCATATTGGTCGCAATAGTTTCGCTATTTAGCCTTCCTGCCTGGGCCACGATATGGGCTTCTAATTCGTGATATTTAGCGTTTAAAACCCGGTGCGGTATATTTTGCCTCTTAAGCATCTCGCTCAAGCGCTCGGATTTTTCTATGGAAAGCGTTCCTACCAGCACCGGCCTTCCCTTTTTATATAAATCGGCGATTTCCTCAGCGACGGCTTTGAATTTCTCTCTTTCCGTTTTATAAATCATATCCGGGAAATTGGTGCGGATTAGCGGCCGGTTAGTGGGAATGACTACCACGCCCAACTTATAGATGCTATAAAATTCCTGGGCCTCGGTAGCGGCGGTGCCGGTCATACCGGCAAGCTTTTTATACATGCGGAAATAATTCTGCAGGGTAATTGTAGCCAGGGTCTGGCTTTCTCTTTCGGGAGTAACTTTTTCTTTGGCTTCGACCGCCTCATGTAAGCCATCCGACCAACGCCGTCCCGGCATAAGCCGGCCGGTAAACTCATCCACGATTAAGACTTTGCCGTCCTTGACCACATAATCCACCTCATTCTCAAAAAGCTCAAAGGCACGGATGAGCTGACGGTCAACGTGGATTTTCTCCTGCTTCTCGGCTTCCTGGCGGTATAGGTTATTTTTTTCTTTTAGCTTATCTTCTAAACTTATGTTTGGGTCGTCTTCGATCCGCTTCATCTCCTCGGCGATATCCTTTAAGACAAAAAGTTCCGGGTCCTTTGAACCCAGAAACTGCCTGCCCTTCTCCGAGAAATCTACGGAGTTCCCCTTTTCATCTATGGCGTAGAAAAGCTCCTCATCCAATTCCTGCAGTCGCTTATCACGCATGTAGTCCATCTCTACGCGGGAGATCATCCGGCGGATTTTGGGACCTTCTAGAATATGCAGGAGCCGCTTATTCTTGGGTTCACCCCGCTGGGCAATCAAAAATTTAGTGGCTGCCTCGTATTCCTTGTTTGACTCAGTTGCTAATTTTTCTCCTTCGTTCAATATATCCTGGATAAGCCGGCGCTGTTTACGCACCAGCTCCTCGATTATCGGCGTTCTGTCTTCATAAACCGTGGTAGTAAAAGCCACGGGCCCGGAAATAATCAAAGGGGTTCTGGCCTCATCAATTAAGATTGAATCTACTTCATCGACGATGGCATAAAAAAGTTCCTTCTGCACCCGTTCTTCCTTGCGGATAATCATATTATCGCGCAGATAATCAAAACCGAATTCGTTATTGGTGCCGTAGGTTACATCAGCAGAATAGGCCTTCTGTCTTTCCTCAGATGAGGAGTCATGCTGAATCACGCCAACACTCAGGCCCAGGGCCTGGTAAATCGGCCCCATCCATTCGGAATCGCGCCGGGCTAAATAATCATTAACGGTAACTACACGTACCCCGCGGCCCATGAGGGCATTGAGATATACGGACAGGGTGGCAACTAAAGTTTTTCCTTCGCCGGTAGCCATCTCGGCAATTTTCCCTTCGTGCAGAACTATGCCGCCCATTAACTGGACATCGAAATGACGCATGTTAATCGTGCGTCTGCCCGCCTCCCGCACTACAGCAAATGCCTCGGGTAAAATTTCATCGAGAATTTCTTTCTCGATTTTTTTGCGGGGCTCGGGCTCCAGTTCATCCACCCGGGCATCGGCTAATTTATCCCGGATGCGTTGTTTAAATTCTTCGGTCCCGGCCTTAAGCTGGGCATCACTGAGCTTCTGCATTGCCGGCTCCAAAGCATTAATCTGCGCAACCTTCGGCCGCAAGCGTTTTATTTCCCGCTCGTTCTGCGTCCCCAAAATTTTACTTAAGATGAATCCCATCATACTCTGGTTACTGGTTACTGGTTTCTGGTTTCTTAGTTTTTGCTTTCCATTTCAGATATGCTTCCATAAACTCATCGAGTCTCCCGTCCAAAACTGCCTGGGCATTTCCGGTTTCGACTTCCGTGCGGTGGTCTTTCACCATTAAATAAGGATGCAAAACATAAGAGCGGATCTGGCTTCCCCAGGCAATAACCTGCTTTTCTCCGGATAGCTTGGCTAACGCCTCCTCTTTTTTCTTCATCTCCAGCTCGTAGATACGCGATGTAAGAACCTTCATAGCCACGGCTTTATTCTGATGCTGGGAGCGCTCATTCTGGCAGGAAACGACAATCCCCGTGGGGAAGTGCGTAATTCTCACTGCCGAGTCAGTAACATTGACGTGCTGGCCGCCGGCCCCGCTTGAGCGGTAGGTATCAATACGCAGGTCTTTATCTTCAATCTTTATATCCACGCCTTCTTCTATCTCCGGAATTACATCTACCGAGGCAAAGGAGGTATGCCGGCGTTTATTGGCATCGAAAGGAGAGATACGCACCAGCCGGTGCACTCCCTTCTCGGAATTCAAATACCCGTAGGCGTAATCACCCCTGACAATAATCGTGACATTTTTTATTCCCGCCTCTTCTCCGGGGAGAATGTCGAGGGTTGATACACTAAAACCTTTCTTTTCTGCCCAACGTATGAACATGCGTAAGAGCATCGCTACCCAGTCGCAGGACTCGGTTCCTCCGGCTCCGGCATTAATGCTCAAGATTGCATTTCCGCTGTCGTGTTCTCCCCCCAGTAAATGCCTGAATTCTAAATCTTCAAGCTCGCCAGTTAGCTTATCTAAATCTTTCTTGGCCTCTTCCTGAGATTTGACATCTTTCTCCTCAATCAAATCTATGAGTTCACTCAAACTCCTCAGGTCCCGACTCGCTTTTTCCCAGGGCTCAACCTGACTTTTCTCTCTCTTTAATTTCCGAACTGTCTCTCCGGCAGTTTTAGGATTGTTCCAGAAATCGGGTTGCCTGATTCGTTCTTCTAACTGGGCAATACTTTTGCGATGTGTTTCCGGGTCAAAGATACCCCCGTAGGTTTTCTAATTTGCGTTCCAGTTCTTTTAATTGCGATTTTATTTCCTCCAACATTTCATTTACTCCTCGGGTCTTATTTTATAATAGTCGGGGATTTTAGGCAAGAATTATTAATTTCGGGATATACCTACAGGCAGGCTACTTACTGCGGGTCAAGGTTTCCTGATTTCTGCAAGGAGGGTTTCGAGAAATAGTTTTGTTCCGGCGGCATTTTTTATTTCCTCCAAGGTATAGATATGTCCCGGCACCCCTTCGGTTGTTCCGACATTCAGGCCGACCGTGTCTGTCCCTGCTTTCGCCATATCCGTATCTACACCCCAGCCCTCCTGCCAGCCATCTCCAATAGCAACATTCGGTTTCATATCACGGGCAGCATCTCCTTTGCTAGAGCGGGAAATCATAGCCGCGGTAGGAGAAGAAAAAACAATGTAGTCACTTTGTGTCTCAATCACTTTTTCTAATTCAGCTACGTATTTTCTCACCCAGGTTATATCCCCTCGACCCTCATCGTACCAGACAGTCGCTCCGCCTCCCCGGCGCAAGGAAACCTCCTTTACTGCCTTAGGAAATTTTGCTTTTAGAGTCTCTATTCCTTGTCTAACCACAGGATTCATTTCCAGTTTTGCCGCCGAATCTCCCCGCACCAAACGATACTTGCCATTTTCATCGATATCATACCAGAACTCGGCATTATTAGCGTATATCCGCTTGAAAGGCGTCAACGTCCCCAACTCCCTCAAAACATCCTCGACATTGCCGCCGGTAGCCAACCCGAACTCCACGCCTTTTTCTTTCAGGGCAAGCATCGCAGGGATGCATTCTTTATCCGTTGTTCCATCGCGGTCAACAAGAATTGCGAGCTTCCCGGTTCTCTTATATATTTCAACTAAGGGTTTAACCAACACGTCTCTTACCTCCTCGGGTCTGATAATGCGTTTGTATTCTTTAACCCGGCGATTCAGGAAAGTATAAGTATTACTAATTCCTTTAGGGCTAAATAGACGCAAATAGCCAAATGAAACCAATAGACATATAATGCACATTAAATTATTCATCCCTTCGAAACTCTCCCTTAATTTAAGAAATTTGCTTTTTATACCGAATAATTATTCTCAATAACTCCTGCGTCCCGCGGAAACCCTTTGTGGCTAATGAATAGAGTCCGCCAGGCAAATCTTTATCTCCACCTACATTAAATACCAATGCGCCTTCAACCATCATTGAGCGGTCATTGCTGTATTTGCCTGAGAAGGAATCGCCAACTATAATCATCTCCTTGGCTCTAAGACCTGCTCTTTCCGGTTTCATCAAGTCCTTAGCGGCCCAGGATTTATCCATTAGGGATATGTCAAAGGCCTTGCCTAATTCTCCGCTCATCACTTTAAAATCCGTTCTGGCTAAATAACTTTCCATAAATCCTATGGCTTTATAGAAAAATTTTTCTTGTCGAGGTCCTTCTCGGATACGAAAAACAACCTGGGTATTTCCGCGATAGGTAATGGCACTAATCTCATCCCCAAATCTTTCTTTTAGTTTACTTATGGCATCATCCCTTAATTTCATCTGTTCAGCTGTTATATCTACCTCATACAATTTTATCAATTGGCCCGTAGGGCTAAACCCATAGCCAACTGCACCGGTGTTTGCATAAAGATAAAGTCGCTCAAGGGGAAAATCTGCCGGCAAGTATTTTAATAATCTATCACTAAGATGAGAAAAATCCCCCCCCCGTAATTATAGAGATGTTAATTCCCATCTTAGCCAACCCATTCAACAACTGGATGGTTTCTGCATCTACCTCTTTTCCAAGTTCTTCGTTGAGCGTGCCATCTAAATCAAAGACCAGGGCCTTGATTTTATTAACCACTGGGTGGATAAGCCGGGCTAATTCTTCTGGACCTAATAACCTAACCTGCCGTACCCTTCGCAAGCCCTGATGATATTCTTCTCGAGAAGGGATAAAAATACGGTCTCCAACGGTTAAATTCCAACCAAGCAATCCCCACAACATCAAGCATTGATAATATCTTTTATTCATGGCCCTAAGTTTTTCATCTATGAAATTAGGGAAACAAATTCTTTAGATATTGATTTAATCTATCGAAATATTCCCGAGGAAGGGGGTTTTCTGGCTTTAAATCAAATCCAAAATTATTTGGATGAATTTTGACAGGAATAATTTCCAATGCATCGATAAGCGCTGCGTCGACAGCCTTGGGCAGGCCAAATTCTCCAAAAAAGACACTCTTTAAATATTTATCATAGTCTTTTGCGGCATAAATAATAGCAGCAAATAAATCCGTAAATGCCTCTTCTATTTTCTCGGCTTGTGACGGAACTGGCTGTATATCTATCACTTCTCGATGATAAGTGTTTATTGTTTCCGTGATTTTACTTTTCTGTTCTGCGTTAAAACCGGCATAGAAAAAATGGGCCAGTTCTTTAGTGAAATACTCGATGTTTGAAGCATCCGACAATACAGGATTTCTGAAAATCATGTCTGAACTCGGGTCAAACGTAGCAAATAGTTTTGCGACACCTCCCGGGCTTACTCTTTTTACATTTAAAAGCGCCCCTTCCACATTGAGATCTTTAATTCTAGGATTTAAAATAAATACTGCCTTCAACAAATCGCTTTCTCTAACCATTCTCTCAAATTCACTCTGTGAGGCATCATCATTTATCCAAGGGGTAAGCAATACCCATCTATCCGAAGAATCGGAAGGCGTCTTTGGCGAAATCTTGTCTTTAACTACCCGGGCTAATTCTGGGGTCAATTTAACCATGAGCAAATCTCCGCCTGATGAACGCCGTCTGTTTTCCGCCGCCACTAAGTTTATCTCCTCCAATGGCCGCTCATACTGAAAAAAGAAGCGCCGGGGAAACTCTGGGTTCGCTTCCGACTTAACCACCAACAACTTCCATACATCTCCCTGCTGTAACGGAGAACTATACTGTGGTTCGATAGCTGTAAGATTCTCTTTAAAATGAGGCGGATTGATTACTTCCTCAACTGCTGATTTTACATTCTCTTTCTCGCGATAGATCTCTTTAAACACGGAATCTAGCCTAAGAGGATCCTTTATCCGACGCACTGCTTCATTTTGGACCGGGCAAAGAACAGAATTATCGCCAAGAGATTGTTTACAATCTTTTGGCAAATCAATAATAAATAATTTCCCAAAACTAAAAAAATATCCCAAAATAAAAATGAAAACAAATCTCTTCATTTTTCTTTAGTTATTTGTGCAAATTTGCCCGCCAATTTAAACTGGCGAGGTCGCCTAAGCGAACCTCGCTTTCAGCGGGTCTCGCCATATTTATGGCGGATGTAAAATTCGTGTCCATTCGTGTCTAAATAAAGTATAACACGGAATTAGAATTTATGCCAAAAATTATTCAGGGCAATTAGGGAAGTGCTTTTTCTTGCTTAAGGAGAGTAATTTTTCTTTTTAGACCGCGGGAGTATCCGCCTAAATTGCCGTCCGAACGGATTACCCGGTGGCAAGGAATGATTTCAGGATAGGGATTCTTCTTGAGGGCCTGACCCACTGCGCGTGACGCACGAGGGGTACCGATTTGTTCGGCAACCCATTTATATGAGCGCACTTCACCTTTCGGAATTTTTCTGACTACCGTATAGACCTTTTTCTGAAAGTCAGTTATCCTATAATTGTCAATTTGTTGCTTCATACTATTTTCATGAGAAATAATCAGTCACCAATTACCAATAATCAAATAATACCCATATACCAAATTCCAATAACCAAACAAGGGTAGGTAGTTATAAAAAGTTTGATTATTGGTTATTGGGCATTGGAGCTTATTTGGTGATTGGAGTTTGGTTATTGGTGATTTATTTTGCTTCGATTCAAGCAATGATTTCTTTCGCAATTTTTTATGATAAGAAATTGCGAAGCGGTGGGCTTCGTCACGAATTCTCTGGAGAAGCTGAAGTATCCGCGAATCTTGAGGCAATTTCAAAGGATTTCTTCTCTTTAAGGTATAAATATGCTCCTCTCCTTTGGCTAAGGAAATAATATCTAACTTTTCTAGACCTAATTTCCTCAGCTCGGCATAAGCTGTCTCAAGATGCGCTTTTCCTCCATCGATAAACACTAAATCCGGTAAAGCTAAATTCTCATCTTTAAGATGTTGGTAACGCCGGGAAACAATTTCGCGCATCATCGCGAAATCGTCTATGCTGAGGGCTATTCTTATCTTAAAACGCCGGTAATTATTTTTATCGGGAATCCCCTGATAAAAGCTTACCATCGAACCTACTGCTTGGCTTCCTGCGATATGCGAGACATCAAAGGCTTCAATTCTCTTAGGCAGTTTAGATAGGCCCAATAATTTTTGTAAATCCCATAGAAGCGTTTCTTTGCCAAAACGCAATTCCTTCAGTTGGGCAAGCGATGCAATCTGGTCTCTAATTTTGGCTGCCTCTTCAAATCTCTGGGCTTTGGCTTTTTCCTGCATCTTTTGTGTCAGTTCTTTTTCTAGTTCCTTTCTCTTTCCCTCTAAAAATAGAACAATTTCACGGATGCGTTTTTTATAATCCTCTTTGCTGATTTTACCGATGCAGGGAGCTGGACACAGTTCCAAAGAGTAATAAAGGCAGTCCCTCTTCGGTAAATTCCGGCAGGAGCGATAGGGAAAAATCCTACGTAGAATCTTCAGTGCTTCTCTTAAAAGCGCGGCATCGGTATATGGCCCGAGGTATAAGATGTCGCCTTCTTTTTTAGCCCGGCCGATAAACAGGCGGGGAAATTTTTCATTGGTGGTAATCTTTAAGAAGGGATAGCTTTTGTCATCGCGATAGCTGACATTGTATCTGGGCTGCCTTTCCCGGATTAAACTCGCCTCCCAGAGTAAAGCCTCAGCCTCGCTTGAGGTGGGTATATGCTCGATATCAACCACTTTTCCCCGGAGCAATTCTTCCTTAGGCAGCCCCGTTTTCTGAAAATGCGAAGCCACTCTCTTGCGCAAGGAAGAGGCCTTGCCAATATAAATTACCTCACTGTTTCTATTTTTAAATAGATAGACTCCGGGACAAGTGGGAAGCTGTTTTATTTTCTCCTTAATATCCATGCCTTTAAACGCTCGAGTTCTTCGACTCGAAAAATAAAAGAAAAAATTATATAGGAGATAATACTGATGCCAATAACCGCAAGTAAGCGAAAAACTTGCCGGCTAATAAACGGAGCTAATCCTGCGAAAGAAACCCTGGCAACCAAGCCCATGGCTAAGGCTGCCAGAAGAATGCGCAGAGAAGAATTAATAATTTTCTTTCCGTCTAAATCGCTAATCTTTTTCTTAAGAAAATAGAAGAGAAAAATAAAATTGGATATTGCCGAAATTGAAGTCGCCAGAGCCAGGCCCCCTACCTTCAAGGGAAACATCAGGATTAAATTCAGTATGATATTTACTGCCAGCGAGAAACTAGCCACTTTAACCGGGGTAAGCGTATCCTGGAAAGAATAGAATGCGGAAACTAAAATCTTTATTCCGGAATAGGCAAACAACCCGATGGAATAAAAGGTTAAAGCAACCGAGGTAATCTGTGTCGAGTAACTGTTGAACTGGCCTCTTTGAAAAAGGACCGCGGTTATCGGTTTGGCTAAAACGATTAAACCTACTGCCGACGGTATGGTAATAAAGAAAACAGTTCTTAAGGAAAAAGATATGGTGCGGGCAAGATTCTTGAAACTGTTTTCCTGAAATTGAGCCGACATGGTGGGCAGCGCTGCCTGAGCCACGGATATACCAAAGATAGCCAACGGAAATTGCACCAGGCGATTGGAATAGTAGAGGGCCGAAACTCCTCCCTCTCCGACAATTCTAGAAAGCGAAGCCAGCATCGTATCTACAAATAGATTTAGCTGATAGACGCAGGAACCCAGGACGCGGGGAAAAAGCAAGTGACCGATTCTTTTTACCGCGGGATGCCGGAAACTTCCCCTTAGATTCAGCCGGAAACCCGTCCTCAATAACGGTGGAACCTGAAGCAATACCTGAACTAAGCCGCCTAATAATACCGCCCAGGCCAGGCCGTAGACTCCCCATTTTTTTGCCCCCCAGACTGCGCCCATAATCAGGGCTAAATTCAACATGGCCGGAGAAAATGCCGGCGAAGCAAATGACCGATGAGAATGAAGCACCCCCATAAGAAAAGCGGTCAGTCCCGCAAATAAAATATAGGGAAAAATAATCTGGGTAAGCTTAATGGTGAGCTGGGATTTATCCGGTTGAGATTTAAAACCTGGGGCAATTATATTGACGATAACCGGAGAAAGTAAAACTCCGATGATGGTAAGAACGACGAGCAGAACCAACATCAGCTTAAGAAGAGAATTAACTAACTTCCAGTAATCATCCCGTTCTTTCTTCACTAAATACTCGCTGAAAACCGGTACAAAGGCAGCATTGGCCGCGCCTTCGCCGATTAAATCGCGCAGGAGATTGGGGATGCGAAAGGCGACAAAGAAGCTATCCGCAAAAAGAGAGGTTCCGAAGATTTTGGCGATAAGTATGTCGCGGACGAACCCCAGTACGCGGCTGAATGTCGTTCCCAGTCCAATTATACCCGCAGACTTGGCTAATTTTTTATTTATTGTGTTCATAAAAATACTTTGACAATAAATTAACTCTGTGCTATTATTTTAGCTTAACTTAACCTTGGAACCATAAAGTGGGAGGTTTCTAATGCCTGTACATCACGCAGCTTTCAAGCAAATTAAGAAAGACAAAAAACGGACTTTACGTAATAAGGCGGTAAAATCCGAGATTAAAACCTGGGTCAAGAAATTCGAAGCTCTTATAGCAGAAAAAAAGTTTGAAGAAGCCAGGACTTATCTTAGGCAATTAACCTCTAAGATTACTAAGGCAAAATCCAAGGGAATAATCCACGCCAACACCGCTCGCCGGCGAGTATCGCGTCTAACCAAAAAACTGAATAAGGCTGGCCCTCCCTCGCCAAAAAAGACTTAATTATCTTCTTAGCCTTGCAAAATCAAGAAGCCAGGACTCAATGGCGAAGAACGGCTTTACCTTACCGGTTTTTATATTGACATCAATGTAAAGAAGTTTTCTTAGCCCGTTTTCCAACTCCTCTAATTTTATTTTATTCAAATTAGAGAAAAACTGCGCCAGATAGTATTTCAGACCAAGCCTTGACTGAACTTGATTCTGCCTAAGTCCCTCCTTGATGAGTTCCTTGGCTATATAGAACTTCCTCAATTCCTTGGCCAAGACACCGATAATCTTATCCGGTTTGATATTAAATTGATTAAGCCCCCGCAATATCTGGACTGCCTTAGAAATATCTCTGTTTAACATTGCATCAAGCATCTTATAAACATCTAAGGCAATATCCTTGCCTACGGCATTCTCTATGTCAGTAGGTTCAAGTTTTGCTCTATCCTTAGCGTAAAGGCAGGCTTTTTCTATAGCCTCACGGATACGGGCTAAATCTCTGCCCGCCTTAGCGAGAATAAAATCGACCTCGCCCAAAGATATGGTTTTGTCTCTTTCTTTCACCCAACAGATTATCCTACGGCGTATTTCTTCTTCCGAAAGCGGCCTGAAATCCCGAAATTCTAACTTTGGTTCTTTTGCCCGAAGTCTGGCTAAGAATTCCGGGTCGGGGAAAGATTTCTGTTTTGTCCTGGACAAAAGCACAAGCAAGCTATGGCGTGACGGATGGTCAATGTAGGAAAGAAGTAATTCTCTCCCGGCAGGGCTTATCTTTTCTGCATCCTTGACTAAAATTATCTGAGAACGGGAAAACAAGCTCGGGGTTCGGGCAAGGCCGATAACTTTCTCTATACTAAAATCTTCATCAGCCGCCCAGAAGGTGTGGAAGGAATTAGTCCTTTCTCCTTTATCTAAGCCGCAAATCTTTCTTAACTTATCTATTTCCTCTTCTTTAAGAAACTCTTCTTCTCCGAGAAAAATAAATACGCGGGCTAAATCTTTTACCATCCTTCTACTGTTCGATTAGCAATACGCCTGGCTAAATCTTTTACCGCCTCCTCCAGTGCCTGGGCTTCGGTTTTGGCTAGCGAGCCGGTAATGCGGTAGGTGGTATCGCCGATAAAATTGGCCTCTTTCCAAAGGATATTCCCTTCTCTGTCTTTCAACACTATATTCACGACTAAGGATAGCCTATACTCTTCCACTTCGTCGGCCTCGGAATAACGCAAAACCTGCCTCAGGTAATCAACTAATTCTCCTGCCAGAATCAAATCGGCATCTTCTTCTTTGGCGATACGTAGATTACCGTCATATACGAAACGGTCGACTATCGCCTTAGTAATTTTTATCTCAAGACCGGGGTAATAGGTTTTGTAATTGGGGCTTGAATTCTCTATTGCGATCTTATTGGTAAAGGTCGGTATGGCAATTGTCTTAAAAGTAACGGGTAGAGCCGAACGGGTTGTATAGCCGCAACCCCCAATAAAAGTAGCAAGTAGCAAGTAGCAAGTAGCAAGTAAAATTATTCGGGATAGTAAGCGCATTATTTTTTCTTGTTCTGTTTAGTCTGTTTGAGTATAGAAATACGCTCCAGGGACTTGGCTGCCCAAGTGGTATTGGCGTAGTTGTTCACAATATCCTCGTAATAAAGTATGGCCGAATCAAAATATTTCTGGCGCTCATAGAACTGAGCAATTTTATATACGCTCTCTGCTTTTCTGTTATTCAGGTCGGCAAGTACCTTTCGGGCATCCTCTTGAAGAGGGGACTGCGGACTTTCTTTAATAAAACCTTCCATTTCTTTAATTGAAGATTCGGTTTCTTCCTGGGTATAATCGGACTTGGGAGAAATTTTATAGGAGGAAATGCCTATCTGATATTTCGCCTCCTGGGCGAAGCTGGTGTCGGGATAGTTCTTTTCTAATTTGAGGAAGGCCTGCTTTGCCTCATCAAACCTTTCTAATTTACGTAAAATTATTCCCGCTTTATACTGGCTGCTGGCAGCGTATTTGCCGTAGGGGGCATTCTCTACTACTTTCTGGAATATCTCAAGTGCACGTTCAAGCGGAGAAACCACACTCAGTCCCAGGAACTTATCTTTGTGTCCCGCGAAGTATAAATCACCAATACGGTATTGCCTCTCGATTACCTCCTCCACCTTCTGGGTATAGGGATAAATATCGATTACCTTCTGATAGGCCTTAAATGCTTCATAGAAATTAGATAAGTCCTCATAGGAGCGACCGATAAGATATTGCGAGTCGCAGGCCTGGGGAGAATTAGGATAATATTTAATGAGTTTTTTAAACTCGCTGATAGCACCATCGTAGTTTTTCTCCATATATAAGCCCATTGCCCAGTCCAACTGCTCCTGGGGGCTATCTTTTACCGCATATTTGGGATTGAGCCACTTGCCAGTCTGAGGGGTCCAGATCCAGTAGGCAGACAACTGCTTTGCGGCGATTAAGCCTATAATAAATAAAGAAACAATTATCCTGCTGTAGTTTTTTTTGTCAGCCATTCTTTCTCCTTAACTTGTATATATATCATATAAATAAAACTAGTCTCTGTCAAATCAAATCTTCAAACTTAGAAAATTGTTGCATTAATTTATTTTATCTGTTATTATTTACCCAATTAAGAAAAACGACAACTCCAGCGAATATGGCAATCGAACCAAGCTTAAGACAGGAAATCGTTCAGAAGTTAAAACTCTCGCCGCAGATGTTTCAGGCGATACATATATTGGAATTGACTCTTCCTGAATTGAGAGGCCTCTTGGAACAGGAATTCCAGGAAAATCCCCTCATCGAAGTCGAAGAGAAACTCAAGAAAGAAGAATCATCACCCGAAGAAGAGACTCCGGAAGAGGACTGGTCAGATTATTTCGCTAAAGAAGACGAGCCCAATAAGGAAGAAGTAGAAAAAAAACGCGCCTACCGGGAAAGCCTCATTACTACTCCCCCGACGCTCCAGGACGAACTGTTGCATCAATTAAGGTTGGACAGCATATCCGAAGAAGAATATCTAATCGGAGAGACTATCATTGGAAATATTAACGCGGATGGATACCTAACCGCCAACTTAGCTGAGATTGCCCAGAGTCTGAATAAGGAAATTGCAGAGGTCGAGAAAATACTCTCGCTAATCCAGACCTTTTATCCTGCGGGGATAGGTGCAAGAGATATAAAAGAATGCCTCATCCTTCAACTGAAGAGAAAGGGTCATACCAACTCTTCTGCCCTAAGGGTTGTGGAAACCCACTTTCAGGAATTGGAGACTAAAAAATATGATAAGATTTGTAAAGACCTCGCTATTACCATGGAAGAACTTAAAGAGGTCACTAAACAATTATCCGAATTAGATCCCAAGCCGGGCCAAGTAATAAGCAGCGAGCAGCCGGTCTATGTGCTACCCGATCTAAGCCTGGAACAGGCTGAAGACGGCAACTATATCGTCTCTCTAAACAACGAATACACTCCCACCTTAAGAATCAACCAATACTACTCCCGGCTTCTAAAAGACCCAAATACACCCGAGGATGCCAAGCAATATATTCGCGAGAAACTTGCTGCCGGCGAGTGGTTAATCAAGGCCATTAACCAACGTCAAGAAACTATTCTCAAAATCGCCCAGTACATCATCGATGTCCAGAAGGAATTCTTCGCAGAAGGCAAGGGACATCTCAAGCCGTTAATTCTGGCTCAGGTAGCCGAAAAGATAGGCGTAGATCAATCTACGGTGAGCCGCACAATTAACGGGAAATACATTCAGACCCATATGGGCATATTTGAGTTGAAGGACTTTTTTACTAAAGCCGTCAAGAAAGAAGAAGGACACACAGTCTCCGCGGACTTCTTAAAATCTAAGATTTCCGACTTAGTCAAATCCGAAGACGACCGTCATCCTTTGACTGACCAGGACATAGTGGAAAAACTTAAAACCGAAGGTATAAATATTGCCCGCCGTACCATAACGAAATATCGCGAGGAATTAAATATTCTACCGTCGTACTTGAGAAAAGAGAAGCTATAAATGAGGACATAAGTTATGGAGACTTATGTTAACAAGGTAAACGACATAACTTATGCGCAGACGCTTGACAGCGAAATAGCGGGCTACCATTGACAAGCTTATAGCTTGTCAATGGTCTGCTCATTAAAGGAGGTTAAAATGGTTCAGGAAGAAAGACCGTTCCCTGAGATAATCGGGGAAAGCCCCAAGATGAACCAGGTCTTCGAGGTAATGACTAAAGTCATTAAAACGGAAAGCACGGTTTTAATCACCGGAGAGACGGGAACCGGTAAAGAATTGGTGGCCAGGGCAATTCATTACAACGGTTCGCGTAAAGACGGGGCATTTGTGGCGGTAAACTGCTCTGCCCTTACCGAGACACTCTTGGAAACCGAATTATTCGGCCATGTGAAAGGTTCCTTTACCGGCGCGATTGCAGAAAAGAAAGGTCTTTTTGAAATTGCGGATAAAGGAACTTTCTTTATGGACGAGATTGGTGATATCAGTGCCAACGTCCAGTCAAAACTTCTAAGAGTCATTCAGGAAGGGGTTATCAAAAAAGTGGGGGGAACCCAGGATATAAAAATAGATGTACGCCTGGTTGCGGCAACCAACCGCGACTTAACCAAGGAAGTCGACCGGGGCAGCTTCCGACGAGATCTCTATTACCGCGTAAGTGTTGTGGAAATACATATTCCTTCCTTAAGGGAAAGAAAAGAAGATATCCCTATTTTATCAGAATTTTTCTTAAGAAGATTTGCCCAGAAGATTAACAAGGATATGAAGGATTTCTCTCCGGGCGCAGCCAAGCTATTGAATGAATACGACTGGCCGGGTAATGTCCGCGAACTTGAGAACGAAATCGAGCGGGCTGTGATATTGACGGAGAACCCGTCGATTACTCCCGATGATCTCTCGGAACGGCTCCGTTCCGGGGGGATAAACCTCAAAATCGAAGAAATCAAAACGCGTTCCCTAAAAGGAGTGGTCGGAACCTACGAACAAAAAATTATTGCCGAGGTTCTAGGAGAAATGCACTGGAATAAAACCCGCGTGGCAGAACTTCTGGGTATATCTCGCCAGGCTCTGAATAAGAAAATCGAGCGTTACGACTTGGACAGAAGGAGAAAGCTGAAATAAAGTTAGGCAGGCGGCTGGTGAGCAATGAAACGATTGATTCTCGATTTTGCTTCGTCGTCTATATTGACAAATTGGCAACCCAACTCATAGGAGTCGCTATACTGCTGCCTCTTGGCCCAGACAATCTTCACGGTTGATCTCAAAGGTTCGCTGCGTGATTCCAGGGCAATATTTACTACCAATCTGCTTCCGACGGGCACAAACTTATCGGCACTAAACCTCACTCCCCCCCGGCTCAGATCTTTAGTTATGGTATCGCGCGGCAATTTATCAAATTCCCCGATTTCCCGAAACTGCATGGGTAAACTTGCATAAACCCGCGGACATTTTCTTCTCTCTTCTTCAAAATATGGATTCATCGTCTTTCTTTATAAAGTGGATGTAATTTATCTTTCTCCCCTTCCTTTTCTATCTTTACCTTTTACCTTTCTTCCATATTAGGTATAACACGATTTCAACAAATCGTCAAGAGTAAATTTTTTTATTTGTAAATTTCTTGATTCCACTATTCCTGGCGTAATTTCTTAGCTTTTATAAAAAGCAAAGTCACTCCCAGGCCAAAATAGTAAACAATTACTACCGGAAACGAAAAAATTTGTGTAGGAATGCTTCCCCAGGGAATTTTATCAAACCACGCAACCGATTTGATAAGCGCGGCGATGAATAAAAAATTGGCGCAGGAGAATATAGCTGCTAACTTGAGTGAGAAAATCCCGCAAAGGAGCGTAATAAAACCTGTCGCCAAGACTAAAAATGACAGTAGAATAACCAGAAGGTTTGCCAGGATAGTAACCGGGGTAATAATCTTGAAATAATACCCCACTATCGCAACTATGCCCAACCATGCGCATAAGGAAACAATAATTGATTTAATCAAATACCGCTTTGTATTCCCGTAGATTAAAAGCCGTTTGTTTCTACCGGGCGAAACTCCTGATTTTTTGTGTTGGAGGAGATTTTCTGCAATTGGAGTCAGGACAGCAATGGCCAAGACACTCAAAAAAGATAGCTGAAATCCGGCATTGAATAACTGCTGAGGGTGAAAGATTAGGATCAGGATACAAGATAACGCCAGAGTATTCAAGATGTTTCCCTCTCGCCTTAAGACAAGTCCCAACAAATACACCACTACCATAATCGTTGATCTGATAACGGGGGCATTGGAGCCGGTGAGAACCGCATAAGCGCTAATAATAAAAATAAGCATAAAGCATGCAAGCTGACGTGGAATTCTTAAGAGTTTCAAGAAAAGATAAAAGATATAGCTGATTAATCCCACATGAAGACCGCTGATTGCCAGGATATGCACGGTCCCGGTTCGGATAAATGTATCTTTAATGGATTTTGGTATTTCCTGTCTGTCGCCTATAATCAACGCCGATAAAATGGCATTGTGGGGATATGGCAATGTTTTATTAATTATCTTACGGAATCTACCCTTCAGATAAAAGATTAATTTTAATAGATTTTTATCCTTTCTGATTATATAAAGATAATCCGGCTGCGCTACCAACGAACCGTTAATTCCCTGTCTGGCGAGATATTTTTGGTAATGAGAAACATTCTTGCTGCCGGTATCTTCTAAAGCGAGAATTCTTCCCCTTAGAACCAGGGTATCACCGAAACCAAAGTCTGGTTTCTCCCTGAATAAAGTTGCTTTGACTTTGCCATTAGTGGGCTGCCAATGTCCTTCTTTCTCAACCGCTAAAACCTGTAAAATAAAGGTTGCTTTTATCCTGTGATTAGAAACGAAAGTTGTATCGATGTCCGATAAAACCCTGGCTTTAAGCCAAAGCGGCTCGGGTATGGGAGAAATGAAATTCAAAACGTTATTCTTAGCAACGGTCCGAGAATTCTCATAATTTAAGGCCCCCAAAGAAAAGATGGCACTGAGAAGTAAAAATAGACTGAGCAATTTTTTCTTTGCAGTAAGTATGGCGAGAAACAATACTATGCAAATAAATGTGGAGAGGGAAATAAAATTTAGAGGAAGGTAATAATCAAGAACTATGCCTAAGATAAAGAAGAGGCAAACAGTAAC
>Ga0105164_10000976_pt1 | contig 18647 bp, 21 predicted proteins | sample VDWuncwatermetaG_FD_89674 | JGI IMG/M metagenome (GOLD analysis project Ga0105164, IMG submission 89674) | Wastewater microbial communities from Netherlands to study Microbial Dark Matter (Phase II) - VDW unchlorinated drinking water | ecosystem: Environmental > Aquatic > Freshwater > Drinking...
CCAGCAAAGCCAACGGAGAAAAAAGCGGCAAAATAGGTGTTGAGAAATGGGAGATCCTAAGAATCCTCGTAAAATTTGGAGAAAACCAAAGCGTCCTTTAAACTACGACTTGTTAAATGAGGAACTTTTTGTACTTGGAACTTTTGGATTAAAAAATAAACGTGAGCTTTGGAAAGCACATACAGAACTTTCTCGAGTAAGAAACCAAGCAAGATCACTTTTAGCTTTAACACAGGAAGTGAGAGAGAAAAAAGAGCAAGTCCTTATGAAATCTCTGACAAGAATAGGATTAGTAAATGTAAATTCTACACTTGATGATGTTTTGAATTTAAAAGTCACAGATTTGCTTTCTCGTAGATTGCAGACAATTGTTCAGAAAAAAGGATTGATAAAAAGTCAATACCAAGCAAGGCAAGCAGTAGTTCATGGGCATATCATGATTGGAGAAAGAGTTGTTACCGTTCCATCATATACGGTCAAAGTAGAAGAGGAAAACCAAATACATCTAGTTCCAGGTGTCAATTTGGGTCAATCTCAGCCAAAGCAGGTAATAGAAGCAGTTACGCCTGAATAACCACAAGAATAATCTTAGCATACACAATTATTATTTAGAGAAATAGATAAGATCAGGTTATGTGTTCAATTATAGGTTATTTAGGAGATGAGCCAGCAGCTCCAGTTCTAGTAAAGGGACTAAAACGTATGGAGTACAGAGGATATGATAGTGTAGGAGTTGCTACATACTCTGGAAACCAGATTTCTGTAAGAAAAGGCGTCGGTAGAGTTTCTGAGGTAAACACCAAAGTCAAACTGGACACATTACCTGGAACAGTCGGAATTGGACATACCAGATGGGCAACACATGGAGGGGTAACTGACGTAAATGCACATCCACATCCATCAAGTTCTGGAAATATTGCCATAGTACATAATGGAATAATAGAAAATTACGCTGAACTAAAAAAAGAATTACAAGAAAAAGGATATGCTTTCAAAAGTGAAACGGATAGTGAAGTTATTGCAAATCTTTTGCAATATAATTTTGATCAAACAAAAGAAATTAAAAAATCCATGATACAAACTGTTTCTAGATTAAAAGGAAATTTTGCATTTGTTGCAGTGTTTGAGAATGGAACTCTTACAGCAGCTAGATTCCATGAACCTTTGATAATAGGAGTTGGAAAAGATGGATATTTTGTTTCAAGCGATGTGCTAGGATTTGTAGAATATACGGATGAAGTAATTTATCCTGACAATCGAGAATTCCTCATAATTAATTCGTCTGGAATACAGATGTTTGATTTTGATGGAAATCCAGTGCAACATCAAATTACAAAAGTTTCAAAAGAACTCGCAGATGCATACAAAGGTGATTATGCCCATTTCACATTAAAAGAAATTTCAGAGCAACCTCTTACTATAATCAAGGCTGGTGAAAATACGAAACTTGAGCTTGACTTGCTTACTGAGTTTGTAAAGCATGCAAAGAATCTCTATGTAACTGGAAGTGGCACAAGTTATAACGCCGCATTAGTAGCAAAACACTTACTCTCAAAATATGCAAAAATAAAGATAGAGGCACTAATTTCAAGCGAGGTACAGTTCTCTCCAAACTATTTTGACCAACAATCTATCTTGATTGCGCTTTCTCAGAGTGGTGAAAGTGCAGATGTGCTCGAGGCAGTAAACATTGCTAAAAAAGATGGAGCGAAAATAATTTCTATTGTCAATATAATGACTTCATCTCTTGTTCATACCGCATCGATCTCTGTAGGCTTGAACTGTGGCCCAGAAATTGGAGTCGCTGCAACAAAGAGTTTCACATCACAACTTGCCATACTTTACAAAATAACTGACAAGTTATGTGGAGGTTGTATGGAGCTAGATTTCAATAAAGTTTCTGAATCTATAAAGACCATACTTTCTGATCATTCAAAGGTTAAAGAGATTGCAAAGAAACTCAAAGATGTATCAGACATCTATGTTCTTGGTAGAGGGATTCATTATCCAATTGCTTCTGAAGCTTCGCTGAAGCTAAAAGAGCTTACATATGTTCATGCAGAAGGACTTCCAGGTGGAGAGCTAAAACATGGACCGCTAGCTCTTATGGACTCAAATGTTTATGTGATAATAATAAATCCAAATGATTCTACTTACACTGATACTTTGTCAAGTGCACATGAGATCAAAGCTCGTGGTGCAAAAATAATTGGAATATCAGACAAACCAAACGATGTTTATGATTATTGGGTTGAAATCCCGTCAATTAACGAAGCGTTGTATCCATTAATTGAGATAATTCCTATACAGCTGTTAGCATATTATGCGGCATTAGAAAAGGATACTGACCCTGACTATCCTAGAAATCTTGCAAAATCTGTTACTGTGAAGTAACTCTACGATATTCGTTTTCTGTTAATGAAAGAAGTTTTTCTGCATCTAGACCTGTCTTTAACATGTAAGCTATAGAGGCACCACCAGCACCTGCGCCTTCTTTAACAAATCCTTCTGCATAGGAACGCAATCCTGAGATTTTTGATGCTCCAAGTTTTAGTTTTGCAGCAAAGATAGGAATATCAGAGATTTGTCTTATCATCTCAACAAGATTTGCAGTTTTATCATCAACAATGTATGACGTTGTTCCTATAGCTGTGTTGTTTTCGTTAAAACCAGTATGTTTAGCAAAAGCAAGAACTGCTGCCATTTGTGTTCCACCTGCCAATATCACATTTGTTGATTCAGATGCAGCACTTAGTATTCCAGCAACTGATGGAATCATTGGATCACCAAGCTGCGTTACAATATCGTATGGATCTCTTGATTGTAATCGTTTTAATGCAGTTTCTACTGTTTGATTTTTTAGATCAACGGGATTTTGTGGCATGCTACTACTAACAGAAGCTTGTAGCCCAAATCCTCTTAATACTCCGAGTGCAGTAGTGGTTCCACCTGGAATACTTTCTCCTATCACAAGACAATCTGTAGAAGAACCAAGAGATCGTCCAATTATTCTTCCATATTCAACTGCTTTTCGTGTAAGTTCTTGATCAAGTGCTGGTTCCTGTGCAATGTTTTTTCCCGGTTCCAAACCAAGTTCTAAGTATGGAAGTTTTGGAGGAATTTTGCTTCCGGCATTTATTACAAAACTTGGTATACTTGCAGCCTCAAGTGCAACTTTAGTAAGAATTGCAGGAGTTGGCTTACCATCAGGTGTCATAGGAATGGCGTCAATGCTTTTGCAATAGCCATAATGAAGAAATTCAGCATCTGCTGCTGATGTAAATTGTAGTAGGTCCGGATTTGCCCCTGCCACTGTGATTCCTGGAATCTCACATGTATGAGTGTAAGATATGACAAACGCGAACACGAATTTTTTATTTTGAGTTCTTTTGATAAACTCATTACCCTTTTCTATGTTTCCGAAAATTTCAATGTCTTTCACAAATCATTCACTGTTCATAAATTCCGCAAACTCGTCTTCAGTTCTTGATTGAAGAACAAAGTTAGTCTTTTTTTCTTTACCTATTGTTGATGTAGGAGATGAACCGTAGTTATGACCAGGATAAAGTACAAAGTTTTCGTCCATTTTACTAACAACATCAAAAAGACTGTGATAAAGTTCCCTTGCGTTACCGCCAGGTAGATCAATTCTTCCACAGTTTCCTACAAAAAGTGTATCTCCAGAAAAAAGTTTTCCATCACCAACTAAACACATACTATCTTTGGAATGGCCTGGCGTGTGAAAAACGGTAACTTCTGAATTTCCAAACTTGATCTTGTCACCAGCAGATACTGCCATATCATGTTTTATCGCAGATGCTTTGTGTTGAATTATTTGTGCACCTGTTGACTTTACCATAAAGTCATTTCCTATAGTATGATCAAAATGATAATGTGTATTTACGATATATTTTACTTTGAGATTATTTCTTTCTATTGTTTGTATTATGTCTGGAAGATCCCATGATGGATCTATGACTATTGCCTCACCTGTATCTTCGTCTTCTAATAAATATGTGAAATTTTGCATGTCACCTACTTCAAACTGATGAACTTTCATAATACACCATCCTCAGCCTCTGGGGGAATACCAATCTTTTCTACAATAATAATTCCACAAATATCCTTTCTTTTTGGCATACCAATTTTCATTTTATGAAATGTTATAGTTGTATCAGCCTTGACACATTTATCGCCTGTGTTTCCCGTATCAGGATCAAGTCCAGATGGTACATCTACAGCAAGTTTGAATGCCTTTGATTTGTTTATCACATCTATAGCTGATGCATGTGGTTCTCTTATTTTACCAGAAATTCCAGTTCCCAAAATTCCATCAACAATGATGTCAGCCTGTAAATCCAATCCACTAACATCTGATGTAATAATCAAATCTATGGAGTTCATTTTCTCAAGAAGTTTCCAGTTTGTCCTACTTTCATCTGTTTTTATTTTGTCTGGGCTTCCAAGTAATACTACTTTAACATCAGAACCATATCCTGCAAGATGTCTTGCCACAACAAATGCATCTCCACCATTATTGCCAAGACCTGCATATACCAGAATTTTTTTTGATGAAATGTTAGGAAATTTTTCTACAACGTATCGAGATGTAGCTGCACCGGCGTTTTCCATCATGAGTCTTCTTGGAAATCCCATTTGATGACCATTTTCTTCTATCTGCATCATCTGTTTCACAGTGATATCCATATGATATTTCAAAAAACACGTCAAATAAGGGCTTTACCAAACGGCTTTATCTTGGTTTTTCATTTATGCCTGCATGTCATTGAAAAACGTAAAATCTTCGCTGTCAAAAATTTCAAAATCACTAAATGATATGCAAAATTCACGTGAATACTTGATAAAAAACACGCGAGAAGTCATACTTCTCTGTAGCCAATCCATAATTTCTATTCACAGATTGGATATTGAAATGGGTAGAAAGAAGGCGGAACATGCAAAAAAATTACTTGATGAAATAAGAAAAAAATCAAAAGTCGATCTGTATAGATACATAATTACAGCAGAACAAGAGCTTGTTGAGGCATTTGCGTTTATTTCACTAGTTGAAAAATCAGACATACCATCTGCAGAGTCACTTGGAGTAAGAGGAGAATCATACATACTGGGTTTGCTTGATTGTATTGGTGAATTAAAAAGGCTAGTTTATGATAGTATAAGAGTAGGAAAAGCAAATGATGCAAAGAAGTTTTTTGAAGTAATGGAAAATTTGTACCTCTTTTTGTATCCCTTTGCCGTATATGATAAAATAATAAATGAAACCCGTAGGAAGCTCGACGTAAATAGAATTCTTATTGAAGATGCAAGGGCAGCTGTAACAGAAGAGATACGACGTTCTGCTCTCATTGATGCAATAAACAAGCATAAGAAATGATTTTTGAGTGAGTATCTAACATTATTGTCATAGGGATAGTTTTCACAAGTGGTTTTGATTTTTTATATAATCTCGATACCTATTGTTTTTATCAATTAAATCAAAATTGAATTTGTTTTATACAGCAAGCTAAAATGGTGCGGGAGAAGGGATTTGAACCCTCGAAATCCTAAGATACTAGCCCCTCAAGCTAGCGCCTTTGACCAGGCTGGGCGACTCCCGCATTATGCAAATACCCATGTATGGTTTTTATAAGCCTTGATTACTTTTTCAAAACATGCTGATCCCTGTCAGATGTTTTACTTGTGGAAATTTGATTGCTGACAAGTTTAAGGATTATCAAAATAGAGTAAAAGGTGGAGAAGATCCTGCAAAAGTTCTTGATTCTTTAGGAATCAAAAGATATTGTTGCAGAGCTATGATGTTAACATCTGTTGAAACTATTCATCAAGTGATTCCATTCTACGAAGCGATTAGAAGAAGACAACAAGAAGTACAATCTGAGCTAGAGTAGGATGCCAAAGATCACTTCCGTAAAAGGAAGGCTGCTCTACAACAGCAGAGGAAGTAAAACAATAGAGATTGATGTTATTTCTGACAATTCACATCTTGGAAGAGTTTGTGCACCTTCTGGAGCAAGCGTTGGAAAACACGAGGCGCAAAGTTTCTCAGACAACAAACCTGAGATTAGTCTACAAATTCTTAATTCAAATTTGAAAAAATTTGTAGGGCTTGATCCTTCAGACTTAAAATCAGTACATAACACTATACGAGAAATTGATTCTACCCCAAATTATTCAAAGATAGGAGGGGCAGTAGCTTTTGCTCTTACAATAGCATCTGTTGATTCTGCTTCCAAATCATTAGGAATCCCATTGTTCAAACTTATTACAAAAGACAATGACTTTCGCTTCCCTTTTCCACTTGGAAATATTTTAGGAGGTGGTGCTCACGCAGGTCCTGGAACTCCTGACATACAAGAGATTTTAGTTTGTGCAACAGGTGCAAAGACAATTTTTGATGCAATAGAGATGAACCTTGCAGTCCACAAAGAGCTGCGAAAAGTACTTGAAAAATATGATCCTGATTTTACAAACGGTCGTGGGGATGAGGGAGGTTGGGCTCCTAAAATAGGCAATCAAAAGGCATTAGAATTTTCAGTAAAAGCTTGTGAAAATCTGGGTTTTACATTAGGTAAAGAGATTTCTCTTGGTGTAGACTTTGCATCGTCAACACAGTGGGATGAAAAGAAGAAAAAGTATGTTTATGCTAGAGAGGGTTTTGAAAACACTCCAGAAAAACAATTAGAATTTGCTTCTGAAATTATAAAAAAATACAAGCTTGTTTATGCCGAGGATGCAGTTCATGAAGAAGCATTTGAAGAAATGTCAGTTTTGACTTCTAGGTTTCCCAAAGTCTTGGTGACAGGAGATGACCTTTTGGTAACAAACACAGAAATTCTAAAAAAAGCGGCAAAAATGAAATCATGTAATGCCGCAATTTTAAAAGTAAATCAAGCAGGAAGCCTGTATGATGCATTAGAATTTGCATTAGAAGCTCACAAAAACAATATCAAATTAATCACATCACACCGATCAGGAGAATCAACAGATTCACACATATCTCATATCGGCATTGCTACAAAATCAAAGATGCTAAAGGTAGGCGTAGTAGGTGGAGAAAGAATAGCAAAGCTCAATGAATTGATTCGTCTTGCAGAGTATGATTTAATACGTGGAATGGCACAAATTTAAAAACACAATATGAGCGAATCAGGAGAAGAAGATATTGAGAAAAGTATCCTATCCACAGGAATAAGGGTAGGAACACCAGTTAAAACTAAGTTCATGACTCCGTTTATTACAAAAGCAACCCCCGAGGGACTTTACATTATAGATATAAAAAAGACACTATCAAGAATTCAGACTGCTGCCAAGTTCATAAACAGATCTGAAATTTCCAAAGTAATAGTATGTTCCGGTAGAGAATATGCAAACACTCCAATAGAAAAATTCTGTGAAGTAACTGGAGCAACACAAATGCTTGGAAGATTTATGCCAGGTACTCTTACAAACCCACTTTTACCATATTATATAGAACCACAACTTGTGGTAATTTCAGATCCACAAACTGACGCACAGGCAGTTTTAGAAGCTACAAACGCAGGAATTCCAGTTATTGGTTTATCAAACACAGACAATATCACTTCCAAATTGGATCTGATCATACCAGCCAATAACAGAGGAAGAAAATCTTTGGCAACCGCATACTGGCTTTTAGCAAGAGAAGTATTGATACAAAAAGGCCAGCTAAAAGATGGCGAGTCAATGAAGTATGGAATTGACGATTTCGAGACAAAGATAGTTGAAGAAGAAGTAGAGGAAGAACCAATAAGAACACCTCGTTTTGAGAGATCTAAGAGGCAATAGAATAATGCAGATAAGAACACCGGCTGTTGCTGGCATGTTCTATCCAAAAGAAAAAAATGAATTAAAAGTCATAATACATGATTGTTTTTTGCATCCTTTTGGACCGGGGAAAGTCCCACCTGTAGAAAATAATGAAAATGTTCTTGGTGTTATTTGCCCACATGCAGGATACATGTACTCTGGACCTATTGCAACAAATTCCTTTTATCATATATCTTCACAAAAACCAGAGCTTGTCATAATTACAGGCCCAAATCATTGGGGCATTGGATGCAATGTTGCTGCTATGAAAGAAGGTCAATGGCAAACTCCTCTTGGAAATGTTGAAGTAGACACAGAATCTGCCACAAAGATAAATGAAATATCTAAGATTATAGAATTAGATTTTTTTTCACATACAAGAGATCATAGTTTAGAAGTTCAAGTTCCCATGCTACAAGAAATTTATTCACATAAATTCAAGATTTTACCTATAATTTTGATAGACCAAGGACCTAAAGCAGCAAAAGAGATTGGTAAAGCAATTGCAAAAATTGCAAAAACCAAGAAAACTATTATCATAGGTTCTTCTGATTTTACGCATTATGAAGAAAATAGTTTTGCGCATAAACAAGATAAATTGTTAATTACCCCCATTCTTGATTTAGACGTTGATAGATTCTATACTGTTTTACAGGAAAATCAGATAACTGCATGCGGATATGGAGCGATTGCATCCACCATGGTAGCTTGCAAGGAACTTGGAGCTTCAAAGGGAACTTTACTAAAGTATGCCACAAGTGGTGATGTGGTAGGAGACAAGAGTTCGGTGGTAGGATATGCGTCGATTGCATTCTCATGAAATCTATTGCTTCTGCCCCTGGCAAGGTTATTTTATTTGGAGAACATTTTGTAGTATACGGTACCAAGGCCATACTTTGTTCCATAGATAAGAGAATCAAAGTAACATCTCAATTAATAGATGAACGAAAAATTAGAATAAAGTCAGATATTGGTAATGTGGAAGTAGATGTTGAGTCGGCTTTAAACGATTCTGATCCAATGAGACCGTTTGTTTACCTGGCAGCTCATACTCTAAAGAAATTCAAAAAAAACGCAGGTATTGAAATTAAAATAGAATCAGAAATACCACCAGGCATAGGTCTTGGATCATCTTCTGCGTCTTGTGTAGCAGCTGCTGCATCAATAATAGGATTATTTGAAAAACTTTCAAAAGAAGAAATACTAAAGATGGCAATTGAAGCAGAACGTACTATATTTAGAAATACATCAGGTGCAGATTGTTCTGTTTGTACTTTCGGCGGACTTGCTGAATATAATATTAAGAGTGGTTTTAAAAAAATTATTTCTAAAGCAGATTTTGATCTTGTAATTGCAAATTCTAAACAGTCACATCTTACAAGTGAAGTTGTTGAAAGAGTAAGGAAGTTTAAGGAAAAAAATGAAGAATTATTTGCGTCATTATACAAGCAAGAATCATCACTTATCCAAGATGCGCTTTTGTCATTACAAAAAAATGATTTATTGACTCTTGGTTCAATTATGACTAAAAATCAGGTTTTCTTAGAACAAATTGGTGTGTCTACTGATAAGTTGGACCTTCTTGTGAGGGAAGCAAAGAAAACTTCCTTTGGGGCGAAAATTACAGGTGCAGGAGGCGGAGGATGCATGATTGTGCTTGTAGACAAATCTAACCTCAATCAGACTCTCACTAACTTGAAAAATCATGGTGAGGTTTTTGCTACTAAAATTGACTACAGAGGGCTATTAGATACTTTTTAAACCGACTGGTTTGCTGTAAAAAAATATGATTTTGATAAAGCTTGGAGGTTCCATAATCACAAACAAGCAAAAACCACTTACCCCAAATCTCGCAGCCATAAACAAAATTGTATTTCAATTAAAGAGAATAAAAGAACCAATTATTGTAGTTCATGGAGGCGGTTCTTTTGGTCATTATTGGTCTGTCAAATATAATATGCATACTAAACCAGCTAAATACAACAGAAAAGGTGTTTCCATTGTAAAAAATTCCATGATGGAATTAAACAAGATCATTCTAGATTCATTTCAAAAATATAATTTGAATCCGTATTGTCTACCTCCAACTGATTTTATGTTTGGCAACAAACCTGATCTAAAAAAAATTAAAGATATTGCAAAAATTGCAAAGATAGGACTTGTTCCAATATCATATGGAGATGTAATGTGGCATGGTAAAAATAAATTCTACATTTTATCAGGAGACAGAATCATTGGAATATTATCTAAGATCCTAAAGCCTAGACTGGTGATTTTTGTATTGAACGTAGATGGTGTATATTCTAACATGAAAACAAAAAAGCTGCTGTATGAAATAAAGGGAGAAAAAACATCAGTATCAGAAGTTGAAATGGATGTAACAGGTGGAATGAATCGTAAAATCAAGGAAGCGTCCGCCATATCAAAGAGTGGAATCAATGTGTTTTTGGTAAATGGCAACAAGCCAAATAGAATAGTAGATGCGGTAAAAAAGGGAAAGTTTGAAGGCACCTTGTTTAGAAGATGAGATAGTTTGGACACTGAATATCTAATTCTTGTAGACAGGAATGACAATCCCATAGGAACTGAAGAAAAAGTCAAGTGTCATCTGCCAAATGGCAAGCTTCATAGAGCATTTACTATTCTTTTGTTTAACAAAGACGGCAAGCTTCTCCTTACACAACGTAGTCAAAGTAAGATGCTGTGGCCAGGAGATTGGGATGGAACAGTAGCTAGTCATCCAAGACAATCTGAGACCTATATATCTTCTGCAGAAAGAAGATTGCCAGAAGAGATTGGGATTTCATGCAAGTTAGATTATTTATTTAAATTTGAATACCACGTGCCATACAAAAACGTGGGTTCAGAAAATGAGATTTGTGGAACCTTAATTGGTACAGTAAAAGATCCGACAAAAATAAAATTAGTCAAAGAAGAAATTGATGCAATAAAGTGGGTTTCATTTAATGAACTTTTAGAAGATGTTAAAAAAAAGCCACAGATTTACTGCCCGTGGATGATATTGGCTTTGTATTTTTTACCAGAGTCAGAAACAAATATCTTGCCAGAACACAAGTCGATTTTAAATGCGTGGAATAGAACAGATATCAAACAAGTCCTTGAGAAACCACTACAATATCATTTTCCTGATAAAAAGTGGGAGTTGAAATAATGTCATTAAATTCCATATCAAAAACAGCAAAGATGGTTAACTCCTTCTTGCTTTCAAGATTAGATGGCAACCCATCTCAACTTTACGATGCGGCTTCACATTTGATAGCACATGGCGGAAAAAGACTCAGACCATACATGGTGATAAAGAGTTGTGAGGTTTTGGGTGGAACCGCCAAACAGGCATTACCTGCAGCTGCAGCAGTTGAGATGATACACAATTTCACTTTAGTCCATGATGATATTATGGACAATGATGAAATGCGCCATGGTGTCCCAACAGTACATACGAAATTTGGCATTCCTGTTGGCATTCTAGCTGGAGATGTCTTGTTTTCAAAGGCGTTTGAAACGATTTCATCCGACTCTAAAATACCAAAAGAAGTAAGCGTTGCATTAGTAAGCAAACTTGCACAAGCATGTGTAGATGTATGTGAAGGTCAAATACTTGATATAATGTTGGCTCAATCACGAAAAATTCCTAGTGAGAATCAGTATATAAAAATGATAGAAAAAAAGACATCGGCACTCTTTGAGGTCTCATGTGCAATGGGTGCAATCTGTGCCAATACAAAAAGAAAAGATGTTGTAAATCTTTCTTCGTTTGGGAAAAACTTGGGAGTAGCATTTCAAATAGTAGATGATCTAATTGGTATTGTTGGCGATTCAAAAATTACAAAGAAACCCGTTGGCAATGACATACGAGAAGGAAAAAAATCACTTCCAATTCTTCTTGCTATAAATAAAGCCAAGGGAGACAATAAAGAAAAAATTCTAGATGCCTTTGGTAATGCCTCTATTTCAAAAGATGAAATTGAATTAGTGGTCAAGATAATTAGTTCTATGGGAATAGAAGACATAGTTAGAAAGAAAGCAATGCAGTATTCTAACGCTGCAAAAAAATCATTGGCATCTTATAATGGATCTGCAAAAAAAGAACTCATATCACTTTTAGAATTTGTAGTAAAGAGGAGCTTGTAATTGGATGATGAACTGAAAAAGGCAATACGTGGATTCGCCCTACATAATGCTTCTGAACATGAGGGAAAAACACGCAATGAGACAATCATATCAAAAATACTTGGCTCAAGACCAGATCTTAGAAGCAAAACAAAGGAAATAATCCCACTCATAGCAGAAGTTGTAGTAGAAGTAAACAGACTTTCGGTGACAGAACAAAAGTCAGAGCTAGAAAGTAATTTTCCAGAACTACTTACCACAAAACCAAAACAGGAAAGAATTGGACTTCCTCCACTAGAAGGGGCAGAGGATGGAAAGGTCATAACGAGATTTCCTCCAGAACCAAATGGATATCCGCACATTGGTCATGCAAAGGCTGCGATAATAGATGAAGAATATGCAAAGATGTACAATGGCAAATTAATTCTTAGATTTGATGACACAAATCCTGAAAATGAGAGATTGGAATATTATGCAGCAATCAAAGTTGGGCTTGACTGGCTTGGTGTAAAATATGATCGTGTAAAAAATACATCAGATGATATTGAGTTAATTTACAAAAAAGGGATACAGATGGTTGAATCAAACCATGCGTATGTTTGTACTTGTAATCAAGAAACAATAAGCAAAAACAGAAGAGAGATGAAATCTTGCAAGTGTCGTTCAGGTGATCTAGATCAAAATACCAAAAGATGGCATAGCATGTTTGAAAAATACAAACCTGGTGAAGCAATAGTCAGATTTCGTGGAAATATGGAATCAGAAAATACAGTAATGCGTGATCCTGCATTATTTAGAATAATTGAAGGAAATCATCCATTGCTTATGGACAAATACAGAGTGTGGCCAAACTATGATTTTGCAGTAGCAATAGAAGACAGTATTGATGGAGTGACACATGCCTTTAGAACAAAAGAGTATGAGCTTAGAAATGAGCTATACTATGCTATTTTGGATAAACTTGAGATGAGAAAGCCAAAGATGTTAGAGTTTTCTAGGCTAGAATTTGAAGGAATGCCTGTCTCAAAGAGGATACTAAAACCTCTAGTTGAAGATGGAAAAGTGTCTGGCTATGATGACCCAAGGCTTCCAACTCTTGAAGCTATGCGTAGACGTGGAATTGTGCCAGAAGCAATAAGAAAATTTGTTCTTTCACTAAGTTTTACAAAATCTGATACACTTGCTCCGTTTGATACTTTAGAATCATTTAACAGAAAAATAATTGATCCAACTAGCGTCAGGTTGTTTATGGTTACAGAACCAGCAAAACTAATTGTTAAAAATAACAAAGTGACTTCTATTGAGCTTGCAAACCATCCACAAAAAGACATAGGTAAAAGAAAAGTTGAAGTCGACGGAGTCTTTTATGTTTCTGGTAATGACGTAAAAGATTTCAAAGTTGGAGATCAATTAAGATTAATTGAATTGTATAATGTCAAAATAACAAAAATAGGATCAGAAATTGAAGCAGAATATTCTGGTAATGATTTTAAAGTAGAATTTCTAAAAATTCAATGGATTCCACAAAAAACTGCCACAAAGATAAACATTCTGATACCAAAGACGCTTTTTGTTAATGAAAAATTTAATGAAAATAGTCTTGAAACTCTTCAAGCTTTCACAGAAAAATACTACTTAGAATTAAATGAGGGTACAGAAATCCAGTTTATTAGATTTGGATATTGCCGAAAGGATTCTGCGATTCAGGTAATCTACACTCATAAGTGAAAGAAAATGAAAATTGCAAGATTGTTAGGACAAGACATGGAAACATATGGTTTTGTTAATGGAGATAATGTAATTACAAAAGAAGACATTACACATCAAACAGGTGTTCCCATACCACAAAGCATAAAGGATTTTCTTTTTGATGGCTGGTATGATGAGATAAAACCAAAAATGCCAAATCTAAAGTATACACAAAAGATTTCTAATTTTAAGACCCTTGCGCCAATTCCAAATCCTTCCAAGATAATTTGTCTTGCATTTAATTACAAAGATCATGCAAGAGAGCAAAATTTGATTCCTCCAGACGAACCTGCAATAATAATAAAACCAAAAACTACCCTAAATGGAGCCGCATCAGACATAATTTGCCCTTCCTTTGTATCTAAGTTAGATTATGAGATAGAGCTTGCGTTAATCATTGGGAAAAATTGTAAAAACATCACAGAACAAGAAGCAAAAAATGTAATTTTTGGATATATGATCCTAAATGATACTTCAGCTAGAGACATCCAAGCTAAAGACAAACAGTTTACACGTGCAAAAGGATTTGATACGTTTGCTCCTTGTGGTCCTTGGATTACAACTGCAGATGAGATATCAGATCCCCAAAACCTAAAGATGATAACTAAAGTAAATGGTACGGTAAGACAGAATTCGTCTACATCCAACATGTTCTTGAAGATACCCACAATAGTTTCCATGCTAAGTCAGTCCATGACTTTGGAAAAAGGTGACATAATTTCAACAGGAACACCTGCGGGAGTCATGTTAAACAGACCAGATGCAATTTACTTGAAAGATGGAGATAAAGTAGAAATGGAAATAGAGGGACTTGGGAAGCTAGAAAACACTGTAAAATTTGTAAATTAGATACCTAAAACTATTAAGAGAAGTAAATTTAAAAAAAGATATGGGGAAGATTATTGTTGGAAAAACTTCTGATATCACATCAGGTAAAATGCAAAAAGTTACTGCTGATGGGAAAGACATACTCGTAATTAATGCAAATGGAAATTATTATGCTATGGATGATACCTGTACTCATGCAGGGGCAAGTCTAATAGATGGAAAACTTGAGGGAGAAATTGTGACATGTGATTGGCATGGTGCAAAATTTGATTGCAAAACAGGTAAGCTGCATGCATTTCCTGCAAAAATCAAGGATTTGAAGTCATACAAAGTAGTAGTTGAGTCAGACAACATATTTTTGGAACTCTAAGTGCAAACTTTATAAAATCAATACAATTAGGTAGCTTTGATGGTACCATGGTCGACACAAAATCTCAGAACACAGAAACTCTCAATCAAGCCATTGCCATACTTGAAGAAATAACTTCAAATCCTTCTACTCCAAAGAATATTAAAAAAAGCATAACTGATTTGACATTACAGCTTAAAAAACAGGAACATTCCGTTTCAGTACGTGCTGCAAGTGCCATAAGTTTGTTAGACGATATAACGCAGGATCCAAATATGCCATCATATGTTAGAGTGACGTTATGGCAAGCTGTATCTACACTTGAAAGAATAAGGGAATAAATTTAGAATCATTATTTTTCCAATCATGAAGATAGAAGAATATCTTGCTTCACTCCCACAGTCGATACTTTCAGGACAAGAAGTGCAGTTGCCAGATAATGCTTTTAGAGAGATATTTCAATTTGCGGGACTTGGTAAGAACGATATCTTTTATCACCTTGGATGCGGGAATGGGAAGGGAATTTCCATAGCTTTAGAAGAATTTGGAGTAAAAAATGCAATTGGAATAGATAATAATGATGGAAAAATCAATTTGGCAAAACAACTTCTACAAGAAAAAAACCTGTCAAACTATACCTTACAATGTCAAGACATAAGACAATCAGACGTTAGTGATGCTACAGTTATTTTATTTTGGTTTGCAGATCAGCAAATAATCGATAACATGATGAACAAGTTTTCATTGTTGAAAAAGGGTTGTAAAATAATAACAATTTGGGGACCATTGCCAGAATGCCTTCCTGATAAAGTGGATTTTCCCTATATTCTAAATATAGTTCCTTTTAAAAAAGCAAATGACCTAAAAGAACAGCTTCTTGCAGTGTTTGATACTGATTGTGTTGATTTTGTAACTGCATGGGAATTTGCAGAAAGATACACTAAAGCAATTGGCTCACCAGAGACAGGTAACGATCGATTTCTTACCATATTACAGTCTCTTGTAATATGGATAAATGCAAAAAATCTAGGAATTGCTTGTGGTGATGAGATTCCTCAGCCCATAAAGACATACATTAGCATACTAAGGACCTTTTTCAACATAGATGTAGAATATCTTTTGAATGAACATTAGACCAATGATCAGTCAGATTTTTATCTGGAAAAGTAGTAAATCATCCTATTGTGGGACGAGAGAATAAACATCAATGTATCTGCCATAGACTATGAGAATACAAGTCGTGAAATTATCTCTACTTTGAGAAAGTTAGAACAAATGGTGCATGGTGAGAATGATTTTATTGTAACAGATTCTGAATTTGCATTTGGCTGGCACTTTTATGTAGTCTGTGTGAACAAGGCGCTTGCCCAGAAGCTATCAGATCAGATGGGAACTAGTTTTGACCAAATCAAGGGAAAGGGACTAGAAAAAAAATTCTTGGCGTGGCTTACAGATAAACTTGTTCAGAAAAAACTGAAAATCAAACTCGCTATTAAAGAAGAAATGGAATCTAGTAAATACGGTATATTTTAAAAATTGTGATTTAGGCATTTTTGCGTCTGCAATTTGACACTTGACCATCTTTTAAAATAAAAAGGCCCTTGAGGGGAATCGAACCCCTGTCCGGGGATCCACAGTCCCCTATACTGGCCACTGTACTACAAGGGCCACCAAAGACGGATCGTTTTATGTCCAGTATTAATCTTAACTGAAGAGTTGTTCTAAAGTACAAACCTAACATGAGAATCAGACTGTAAGTTTATTATTGACCAAAAAATATTGCAAAATATGCGAAATGGAATATTGTGGTTTGTTGCAATGGGAATAACTGCAGCGCTTACACTATTTGGATCTATGTATCTACTTCCGTGGAAATAGAAAATTCTAAATTAGTTTGATAAATCATTTATGGTGTAGTTTCTTCTTTATACTTCGAAACTTACGCATTCCAAATGATTTGACTCTCCATCGCTTTGTGTATCTATATGTAACAAGAGCAGAAAATATAGTTGATATAATTAATGTAGGAATCATCCAATAGAAATTTCCTTCATTACTTGGAAATAAGCCAAAAATGGTTGCAAGTGTATTTGGGACGAGAACTGCGGTTCCAGCTACAGTAAGCCAAACTATGAGAGTTGCAAGTTTGTTGGAAACTTCAGCCTGAATTACGTTTATTCCTGTAGCAACTACCTGCATGACGTTTTCTGACATTTGGATCTGTCTATCAAGTCTACCAAGGAGGACCTCGAATTTGCCAAGGATTGTTTCATCATCAGAAATCAGATCAGCATCACCATATTTCAGGTTCTGAACAGTGTCGTATGTTGCCCATACCGCATTAAGGAAAGTAAGGAGTGAAGTTTTCATATCAGAAAGCTCAAGGGACAAGTCCTTCTCAATTTGTCTTGCACCTGCAAGATCTAGTTCAAGTTGTTCTGCCCTTTCTACAATTAAACGCAGAATTGAAAAGTTTGCTTCACTAAGTTCATCTATTATTCTTGCAACCAGGATAGTCTGTCTGTCTGCCCAGCTTTCTGGGTCTTTTGAAAGTTTACGTAATAATGTATTGGAATAATTGTATAGCCGTGTTATCTTACCACCATAATCGTCGTGAATGGTAACTACAAGATCTTTTTTTATGAAAATCAAAAGAGGCGATGTTTGCGTCTTATTTGCTCCTGTGACTACAAAGGGAAGCATCAAGCCCAATGTGTCGCCTTTGTCTTCATAATTTGATACATATCCTGACAGAAGAACTGACGGATCCATGTTGATGCCAAGGTTTTCTAGAATCTTGGGAGTTTCTTCAACAATGTTATCTACGACACATTCTATCCAGGTGAGATGTCCCAAAGATATGGTTCTAGCTGCTTCGTCAAGTTGTACACTTGGTTTTTTGAATGGAGTTCCTTCTGTTTCAAGTCCTGCGACACTTATGGCCTTTATCATTGAAATAAAAACGAGTTTTCACTTATATACACGTATTTATGAATCAAGTATCACGTGTTTTGTAAAGTCCTGTAGATTTAATTAAAACTATATCAAACTAAGATCATGAGTTGTTCTGGCGAAACCATAGAGTCTGATAATGAAATAATACAGATAAAACCGATGATACTAAGCCAGCTAAAAAAAGCAAAGTATGGAGTTTCTGATCACGCCACAGTAGGGTTATGTCACTGGACAAAAAAATCATTCAAAAACGAAGGGGATTGTTATAAAATGAAATTTTATGGCATTACAACTCACAGATGTATGGAATTTTCTCCAGCAGGAATGTATTGTGAGAACAGATGCATTTACTGTTGGAGACCAATGGAGTTTTACAATTCAATGGAGATGCCTGAAGACAAAGTTGCAGAGCCTGAAGTAGTTGTTGCTAACTTGATGGAAGAAAGAAAAAAACTCATCATGGGGCATTATGGAGATCCCAAACAAGACAAGACAAAGCTTGACGAGTCATTATTACCAAGTCATTATGCCATATCACTTTCTGGAGAGCCAACTATGTATCCAAAACTCCCCCAACTCATAAAATATCTAAAGACCCTTCCTGCAACAAAATCAATCTTTCTTGTTACAAACGGTCAAGAGCCTGACATGCTACAAAGATTACAAGATGAAGATGCGCTTCCTACTCAGATTTATCTTTCTACAAATGCTCCAAATGAACAAGTCTTTCAAATGGTTAACAAACCAAAATACAAAGACTCTTGGAAAAGATGGAATACCAGCCTTGAGA
>Ga0105164_10000978_pt1 | contig 18637 bp, 25 predicted proteins | sample VDWuncwatermetaG_FD_89674 | JGI IMG/M metagenome (GOLD analysis project Ga0105164, IMG submission 89674) | Wastewater microbial communities from Netherlands to study Microbial Dark Matter (Phase II) - VDW unchlorinated drinking water | ecosystem: Environmental > Aquatic > Freshwater > Drinking...
AGTATATATTGTATTAGTTACTATAAGGTTAATCAATAGAAATAACCAACCTGCGGATATGTCTGATTAATTTCATATAATTCAATGAATTAACCAATTATTAGCAAGTTTATATTACTTTACTAATCTGAAATTGAATTGTGAGAAGAATGTGATACCGGAAAATCTTTCTATTGCCATCTTGCTTCCTTGCTATAACGAGGAAATGACTATTGCCGGAGTGGTGACCTCTTTTCGTGTTCGTTTTCCTACCGCCAGAATCTATGTTTATGACAATAATTCTACCGATAATACCGCTGCTTTAGCGGCTCAATCAGGGGCGATTGTCCGCCGTGAATCAAGGCAGGGTAAGGGCAATGTGGTGCGCCAGATGTTTGCTGACATCGATGCCGATATTTATATCCTCGCTGATGGCGATAACGCGCATCCGCCGGAGCCGGCAGATAGTTTTATAAATGCACTGCTGGAACAGAGGCTGGATATGGTGATTGGCGCACGTATCCAAGGTGAAAATGAAACAAGGCGTTATCATAATTTCGGCAATCGCATGTTCAACCGTCTGGTCGAAGTGCTTTTCCGCCGTGGGATGAAGGATGTTTTTTCTGGCTACCGTGTTTTTAACAGAAGGTTTGTAAAAACCTTTCCGGCTGTGAGTCGTGGTTTTGAAATTGAAATGGAGCTTAGCGTGCACGCGCTCGATTTGCGGTTGCCGTTTGTCGAGATTCCGTTTCATTATGGTGATCGTCCGGAAGGTTCGGTGAGCAAACTTCGCACATTCCGCGATGGCTTCCGCATCGCCTGGCGCATGGTTGTGTTATTCAGTGAAACCCGTCCTTTCCGGATGTTTACGTGGATTGCGGTGGTAATGCTTTTATTCGCGGTAATTCTCGGCATACCGCTAATCGAAACTTTTATCGAAACCAGCACCGTGCCGCGTATGCCCACAGCTTTTGCCGTTGTCGGATTGATTTTACTTAGCGGAGTAGTTTTCACCAGCGGCATTATTTTAGAAGGAATTGCCCGCTTCCGTCGCGAGAACAAACGCCTGCATTATCTGGCGTGTTCGCCGTTTCGCAGTGGTTATCTTGACATTAAGTAATAAATTGTTTGTGTTATCTCCAGCCTGTCCAAGGAATCTTGTCATCCCCGATTTAATCGGGGGTCTATGGCAACAATTCTGTCATTGGTTTTATCCCTAGATCCCGCATCAAGTGCGGGATGACAGCTACAAATCCACCAGATTTCTGGCAAAATCTTCTGGGTTGAAAGCATCTAAATCATCAATCGCTTCACCAATGCCGATTGCGTGAATTGGAAGTTTGGATTCGCGGGCGAGGGCGACTACGATCCCACCTTTGGCAGTGCCGTCAAGCTTAGTGATAATCAGCCCGGTAACATTTACCATCTCTTTAAAAGTGCTCACCTGTGACAGCGCATTCTGCCCAGTGGTGGCATCCAGAACTTGGAGGACATGGTGCGGTGCGGATTCATCAATTTTTTTCAGCACTTTTATAATTTTTTGCAATTCCGCCATGAGGTTTGATTTATTCTGCAAACGTCCGGCTGTGTCGATAAATAGCACGTCAACATTTTCCGCTCTTGCCCTTTCGAGTGCTTGGAAAGCAACGCTTGCTGGATCGGCTTGAAACGCGCCGGTGACTACTGGAATATTTGAACGCTCACCCCAGACCTGCATCTGCTCAACTGCTGCTGCGCGGAATGTGTCCGCCGCCGCGATCATCACTTTTTTACCTTCGTTCTTAAACTTACTGGCGAGTTTGCCGATAGTTGTGGTTTTGCCGTTGCCATTTACTCCCACCATGATGATAGTGGTCAGTGGTCGGTTGTCAGTGGTCAGTGGGATGGAGTAGGGCTTCAATATATCAGCTATTTTACCAGCCAGAAATTCGCGCACTTCACCAGCTTCAATGTTTTTATCAAAACGCTGCTTGGCGAATTCTGTTGTTAATTCATGTGCCAGTGGCGCGCCGAGATCAGCTTCAATCAGCAATTCTTCCAGCTCTTCCAGCGAAGCATTATCCAGCTTGCGCTTGGTAAAAATACCAACAATACCACTGGAAAGTTTGCCAGAGGTTTTGGATAAACCTGATTTTAGTTTGGATAGGAAAGACATATTTTATGCAATAGCATCAAGCCCTTTTTTTGCAACCAAAGACAACAGTTTTAGAGAAGTTCCAGAGGGATGTTTTTCTCCTCGTTCCCATTGGCTAACAAGTCCCTTTGTAACATTCAGATAGTTGGCAAACACGCTCTGGCTGACATTTTCTTTTTCCCTTATGTTGCGTATTTGTTCTGCGGTAAGATTTTTAGTTGGTGTTAGGCAGCTTCCATCAAATTCTTGCATTGTTTTTTTGTCCATCAAACCAGACGCATATAGCCCTTCTGCCGTTTCATGGATAGCGGCTGCGATTTTATTGCGATATTGTTTTGTTTTCATATTCTACCTCAATTAGTAACTTGTCTTTTACAGCTTTGGCTATCTCTAATTCAGCATAACTTAGCATATCTGCTGCAAGCCTTCTGAAATCTAACAGGTCATTATTTTCTATATTGGATTTCTCATTTTTAGCAAAACCATAAACGAAGAACGCCTTGTCTTTATATTTTGAATAAAATGATGGTACGAAAACCACCGGATTTCCCTTCACCTTTTCTTGCAACACGTTGCTTTATTACTCCTCCGCCTAAATCCGCATCAATCAAGCCGTTTTCTGCATTTATTACTGCTTTGCACAAAGCGTGGTCGTCAATTCCTGATTTTATAGCAAAGCGAGCAAACGATTTTGTTTGAAAAACCCTCAAAATCCATCCCTCTCATTGACATTATATAATACTAGGTATTACAGAGCAATAGGCAGTTTTATAAAATTTCAGCATGTAATTTACAAGCATAACTTCCTGTTATAACACAATTTACTGTGCTTCCCGCTTCACATTCCCTATCCAATTCCACCGGCGCGAAATGCGGGGTTTTGCCGATTCTGCCTTTTTCCACCAGTATTTCACTGGTAACGCCAATTTGCGACTCAAGATATTTTTGTAAGTTTACTTCTCCGGCTTCGCGCAGCCTTGCAGCCCGTTCCTTGCGGATGGCTTTTACTACTTGCGGCATCTTGGCAGCGGGCGTGCCAGCACGGGCAGAGTAGGGGAAGACATGCAGATATATAAGCCCAGTTTCTTTTACCAGATTCAGGGTGTTTTCAAACATTTCATCAGTTTCAGTGGGAAATCCTGCGATAATATCCGCACCAAAAACAACATCGGGGCGAAGCTCGCGCAGCTTCGCACAGAAATCAACTATATCCTGTCGGTTATGCCTGCGTTTCATGCGTTTTAAAACCATATCGTCACCCGCCTGCAAGCTGATATGGATATGTGGCATCAGGCGTGGTTCATTCGCAAATAAATCCAGCAGATCATCATCCACCTCCACCGCATCAATTGAAGAAATACGCAGACGTTTTAAGTCCGGCACAAGGTTGAGCAAACGGCGGCACATGCTACCAAGGGTAGGGGCGCCGGGCAGATCCTTGCCGTAATCACTTATATCAACACCGGTCAGCACCACTTCATTATAGCCAGTCTCCACAAGACCGCGCACCTGCGCCACAATCTCACCCATCGGCACGCTACGACTATTGCCTCGCCCGAATGGTATGATGCAGAAAGTGCAGCGATGGTCGCAACCATTTTGCACCTGCACAAATGCCCGCGCTTTCCCATCGAATGAAGCCACCAGATGTGACGCTGTTTCCTTCACCGACATGATGTCATTGACGAGGATTTTTTCAGTAGTCAGTTGCCAGTTGTCGGTTGTCAGTAATGAATATGATTGGCTTTTCAGCTTCTCCTCATTGCCAATCACTTTGTCCACTTCTGGCATGTCGGCATATTGCTGCGGGTTTATCTGCGCGCCACAACCAGTCACGATTATTTTTGCTTCAGGATTTTCCTTGCGTGCCTTGCGGATAGATTGGCGAACCTGTCGTTCAGCTTCAGCCGTTACCGCGCAACTGTTAAATATAAGCGCATTGGTAAGCCCTGCGTCCGCTGCATTTTGCTTGATTATCTCGCCCTCATAAATATTCAGGCGGCAACCGAAATTGATGATTTTTATAGCTTCTGTCACCCCCGCTTCATGCGGGGGTCTAGTGCCAAGTTCCGATACTTGAGTTTGTTGCTTCAGATCCCCGCGCAAGACGGGGATGACGGACGCTAGATTACTCATATCTCCATTATACCAGTAAACTCTGTTTCTATGCGCCCACCCAGAAATATATGTTTGTTTTCCAGTTTTACCTGAACAGCCTCACCTGAATTCATGAATTTCACCTGAGCTTCAGTTCTTTCAAATTGTTTATATGCCGCTGCTAATATGGCGCACGCTCCTGTGCCGCAGGCTTTGGTGAGTCCAGCTCCGCGCTCCCAGATTTTTGCTTCTATAATCTCCGGAGTGTTTTTTGCAAAGCTGACATTTATCCTCTTTGGAAAGACTTCTGCAAAATTTTCAATGCGCGAACCAATTTCCGTGACTATGGCATCACTTGGTATCTCATCTGTAAAATACACAATATGTGGATTGCCCATGCTCACAAAGGTTGGGTTTTTTAAACCGCTTAATTCTTCAATTTTAGGTATTGCTTCCCTTATCGGCATTGCAAGTGGTATATCCCCCCAGCGGAATTTTGGTACACCCATATCCACCAGAATATAATCATCCTGCTGTTTTACCCCCAGCAAAATCGCCGTATTGGTCTTAATAACTACGGGCAGCTTTCCTGATTCTTTATATAGGATATCGACGACACAACGCGTGGCATTGCCACAGGCATCAACCTCGCTGCCATCGGCATTATAAATCTGCATAAAAACATTAGCTATATCAGACTTACGCAATATAAGGAGCTGGTCGCAGCCTTTGGTTGCTGAGTTGTTACGCGCTGAGATCTGCCGGATTTGCTCTCCAGACAGGCTTACATCCTGTTTTCTGGCATCAAAAATGATAAAATCGTTGCCAGAACCATTCATTTTTATAAAATCTAGTTTCATTTGTGCATTTTCAATTATATCGGGTTCTTGATGCTAGGCTATAGGGGCTAGTATAAAAATATGGGAAGCATGTCAAAAACTTTCTATGCTCTTACTCTTAAATCTAGTCCCAACTCCCTAGATCCTACCTCTCAAGATAGGCGTAAATCCTAGAAAAAACAACTAATATAAAAAAATTGCAAAAAAAATGATTTTCATGCTTGACTCTTCCATTATGATTCGTCATAAAGACCATCCTTTCTTGAGTGGCTTCGATTCGGAGGTTGCTTGATTAGTGCCTCAAACAAGGCTTCTAATCTGTAGTTTGATAGTGTGAAGAGCATTTAAGCGCAGGTGGCGTTGTGTCACAGCAAAGCATCTTTTCGGAGGTGTCCGACCATAGGTCGGCTTCTTTATTGAATGTTTGTTGTTGAAATTAACAGCACAATGTCATATGCGTACTATCACTAATCACTTCGGTGGTTAGTGGGCACAATAAACTAGTTTGCGTAAATCCAAGGCGTAGCAAATTAGATGATATTGTGCGTGTTTCCGAAAATAAAGTCCTATAGAAATATAGGCAAATTGCGCAAGCGTTCATAAAATTCATGTGAACGATTGCCAGAAATCAAAACTTGAGAGTTTGATTCTGGCTCAGAACGAACGCTGGCGGCAGGCTTAACACATGCAAGTCGAACGATGTAGCAATACATAGTGGCGCACGGGTGAGTAACGCGTGGGAATATGCCCTTTAGTACGGAATAACAGTTGGAAACGACTGCTAATACCGTATACGCCCTTCGGGGGAAAGATTTATCGCTAAAGGATTAGCCCGCGTGAGATTAGGTAGTTGGTGGGGTAATGGCCTACCAAGCCTACGATCTCTAGCTGGTCTGAGAGGATGATCAGCCACACTGGAACTGAGACACGGTCCAGACTCCTACGGGAGGCAGCAGTGGGGAATATTGGACAATGGGCGCAAGCCTGATCCAGCCATGCCGCGTGAACGATGAAGGCCTTAGGGTTGTAAAGTTCTTTTGTCAGGGAAGATAATGACGGTACCTGAAGAATAAGCACCGGCTAACTTCGTGCCAGCAGCCGCGGTAATACGAAGGGTGCTAGCGTTGTTCGGAATCACTGGGCGTAAAGCGCGCGTAGGCGGCGATATAAGTCAGAGGTGAAAGCCTGGAGCTCAACTCCAGAACTGCCTTTGAAACTATATTGCTAGAGTGTCGGAGGGGATAGCGGAATTGCTAATGTAGAGGTGAAATTCGTAGATATTAGCAGGAACACCGGTGGCGAAGGCGGCTATCTGGACGACAACTGACGCTGAGGCGCGAAAGCGTGGGGATCAAACAGGATTAGATACCCTGGTAGTCCACGCTGTAAACGATGGGTGCTAGCCGTTGGGAGGATTCCTCTCAGTGGCGCAGCTAACGCGTTAAGCACCCCGCCTGGGGAGTACGGTCGCAAGATTAAAACTCAAAGAAATTGACGGGGACCCGCACAAGCGGTGGAACATGTGGTTTAATTCGAGGCAACGCGAAGAACCTTACCAGGTCTTGACATGCCCTCTATGGATAACAGAAATGATATCCTTCACTTCGGGTGGGAGGTGCACAGGTGCTGCATGGCTGTCGTCAGCTCGTGTCGTGAGATGTTGGGTTAAGTCCCGCAACGAGCGCAACCCTCATCCTCTGTTGCTAACAGGTAATGCTGAGAACTCTGAGGAAACTGCCGGTGATAAGCCGGAGGAAGGTGGGGATGACGTCAAGTCCTCATGGCCCTTACGGCCTGGGCTACACACGTGTTACAATGGCGGTGACAATGGGCAGCGAACCCGCAAGGGGGAGCGAATCTCAAAAAGCCGCCTCAGTTTGGATTGTACTCTGCAACTCGAGTACATGAAATTGGAATCGCTAGTAATCGCGGATCAGCACGCCGCGGTGAATACGTTCCCGGGTCTTGTACACACCGCCCGTCACACCATGGGAGTTGGTTCTACCTTAAGCAGCTGCGCTAACCGCAAGGGAGCAGGCTACCACGGTAGGGTCAGTGACTGGGGTGAAGTCGTAACAAGGTAGCCGTAGGGGAACCTGCGGCTGGATTACCTCCTTTCTAAGGATTTTGTTTATTCAACATGTTGAGATTATCTCAGCCTCTGTATGTTAAACGAATCATTATACATGATGCCTCGCCATCTGCGCCTAAATGCTCACACATCGAAATAACAAAAGGGGCTTTGAGAAATCATAGCCCCTTTTTGTTTTTCTTACTTCTCCCTCTCCCTTTGGGAGAGGGCGTGGTGAGGGCAATTTGTTTGTTGCTGGTATAAAATATTGTGTTATTTTGCTTTTTATGAAAACCACTCGCTATTTTGAAGAAGATGTAATGGCTAAGAAAAGACCTTACATGAAGCGTGAGTGGTGCCTAGAGGCTATTTTCATCACCAGATTATAAAATGCTTCAATCTGACGGCAGAATACGCTATTATAAATACATTGTAGAAGCGCAGAAATTTGTTCGTGTAATCACGCTAGAAGATGGCGAAACTGTACATAACATATTTTTTGATCGCGGATTTAAGCCAAAGGAACATTAAAATGAAATTTAATTACGATAAAGAAACCGATTCTTTATACATAGACTTTATAGATGGTCCTGGTTCGGATACTGTAATCGTTACCGATGACATAGTAGCCGATATTGATGCGCAGGGCAGGTTAGTGGGTCTTGATATCCAGCATGCCAGCAAACAATCCGACCTTAGCAATTTTATAGTTGACGGACTAAACCCTATTCTGCGCGCAGCGACATAATAGCATCCACGCTTAAATGCCTCTATATTAATTGTCTCCGGTATTGCTACTGCAAATCCCATGAGACGTGCTTCGCAGCTCATGGCTGGCGTAGCCTACTGGCTACGCCTAAAAATCTTGTCATTCCAGCGACTTGTCATCCGTAGATTTAGCGAAGGGGGAGGCTGGAATCTATTTTTAGTTAGAATACTGGATTTTCGTTTGCAATAATCACTTGCTAGATTTAGATTGCCTTAAACAAGGTGACGTATGAGTAATTTGGATAATAAGCAAGTTAAAAATCCTGACAATAATAGTGGCTTTATAGCAACTAATTTCATTGCTGCTTTCTATAATTTTCTATTGTTGCTATTAGTTACTTTTGTAATGACCTTAATAATAAGGCCTGAAAATATAGGGAAGGTTTTCGGTCAGTTATTTAGTGGGGAATTGCTATTTTATTTTATACTTGGTTATTTAGGTGGGTGGTTATTCATGTTTACAAATCCCGCCGCTTTCTTTCTTTTTATAATTATTTGGCTTCCTCTGTATTATGTGTCTTATAGAGAATTAAAGGGACGGAAACGTTTAATCATTATGACTATATTCCACACGATTTGGGTGATATTTGGAATATATACTGTGAATGGCATATCGCTTAGATAATATTAAATGACTCATGTCTCCTGCTGACCTTTAAACAGGATGGTTTGAAGATTATTACTAGGAGAAAGAAATGTTGAAACGCAATCCAAATGTAAAGCCATCCATGCCGGGTGAGATATTGAGCGAATTGTTTTTGAAAGATAGGGGTGTAACTATCAAGGCGTTTGCCGATGCGGTTGGTTATACACCAAAACATATCAGTAATGTGATACATGGGAAAGCGCGTATAGAGGCAGATCTTGCGACAAAAATCGCCGCAGTTCTTGGTACGACAGTTGAAATCTGGCTGCGTTTGCAGAATACTATGGATATGTGGAATGCGCGTCAAAAGATGAAGGGCTGGAAGCCGAAAACAGTTTTTTATAATCCTGAATCCCGCGCCTGAATGCTGTTTTTTATAATGCGCCCGTGAAAGCCTGCTGACTTTCACATGGCGCGTAGCTTCGCTGGCTCATGGCTGGCGTAGCCTACTGGCTACGCCTAAAAATCTTGTCATTCCCGCGACTTGTCCTCCGTAGCTTTAGCGAAGGGGGAAGGCGGGAATCTATTCCTTGTCACCTTTTGGGGTGCATGTTATTCTAATCATTATTAAGAAATAATGCGTGCAGTTTTAGTATGGAGAGCAGTATGAGTGGTGAAAAAGGTGATAAAGGAAAAACAGTGCAATGTCCGGTGCCACCGGCTAATACACCTAGTCGCCAGCAACTTGATCTAGTTATTAAAAAACTGGGTGAATTCATGAAGTGTGAGGTAGGGAATAAAACTAATGATTTAAGTCCATGCAACACATTTGCTAGTCGTGGTCTTGAGGCAATCTATGGCGTAAAAGATTTTAAAACTGGAAAATCTTCTCATCAATCAGCTAACGATATGTGGAAGAAAGTCCACGAAGAAAATTCTCGGTGGCAAAAGATTGGAGCCGTTCTCGATCAACAAAACAATCTTTGCGCTCAGAGTGTAGCTAATGCTGGTTGGCCAGTGATAGCTCTGCGCTATCGTGAGGGACATGGACATGTTGCTTTGGTCATTCCTGGAGAGCTTAAGGACTCAGGTACATGGGGAATGAAGACAGCAAATTCGGCTTCTTTTTTTCTGAGGCAAACACCTGAAGAAATTTACTCCAAATCACAAGGCTATTTGGACAAGGCATTGAGTGCTGCCTTTACTAAAGAGGACGCAAAAGATGTCGTGTTCTTTTACCGTAATGATGGAATAGAGAATATATTTAGACCGTCTACAAGAGAAACTCCTCCGGCAGCACCGACTAATATAAGAGTGCGTTGATAGAGCTTTTAAATATCTGCCTTTTTTTATTGACCGGATTCCCATTCTCTTGCTAAAAAACTCCCACTATTTATTTCTCAACACTATCACCAATTAGGAGATACTATGTCAGCTGAACTCGCCAGGCTTGTAGAAGAATACAACGCCAACAATGCTAAATTCGAAAGCGGCAATGCCGCTGCCGGCACACGCGCCCGCAAATCGCTGATGGAGATCAAAAAATTCTGTGACACCCGCCGCAAAGAAATTCAGGAAAGCAAAAACGCCTGATAATGCCTAACGTATAAAATAAAAAAAGCCCGGCGGAAACGCTGGGCTTTTTTATTGTTCATAAACATCTTTTCGGTGTCCAACCCGCACAACCACAACAATAAGTTCATTCTTGAAAATTTGGTATATTACGCGGTAATCGCCAATTCTGTAGCGATATAGACTTGCGAGATTTCCGCTTAGTGGTTTGCCAAGATTGAGTGGGTCTTTTACCAGATGGGATTCTATCTTTTTAACAATCCGTATTGCTTCAGTTTTTCCCAGTGACGATAAGTCTTCAAGCGCATCCTCATCCCATTTGACAGTGTATGTCATTTTCGCTTTTCAAGTTCTTTGAGAACTTCTTTTGTAGAAAGCAGTTTCCGTTTCGGGCGCGAGATTCGGTCAATAGCAATATACTGGTCAGCAATATCTTCCAGATAATTGGTAAGGGCTTCCTTGATATAAAAACTTTTGCTGCGCTTGGTAAGCGCGCAAAGATGTTCAAGCTGTATATCAATATTTTCCGGCAGGCGTACTGATGTCATATATAAATTCCTTATGTGTTACATTTAGTACATTGTAATACAATTAATACGGAAATGCAACCGTATGCTTGACATACGTATTTAATACGTATATTATACGTAAATGCAGAAAAAACTAACAATAACCGTGGATTCTAAAGTTTATGAGGGCTTACATGCTGTCATAGGGCGGGGGAATATAAGCCAGTTCCTGGAGCGTTTAGCACGCCCTTATGTACTGAACAAAGAACTTGCTGCCAGCTATCGTGATATGGCGAATGATTCAGCGCGTGAAGCTGAAGCTAGCGAGTGGGTGGAAAACCTGACGCAGGATATTGATGAAACGCGGTGAAGTCTGGTGGGTTTCATTTGATCCATCACTCGGCGGAGAAATAGGTAAAACCCGTCCCGCAGTTATAGTAAGTAATAATGCTTCCAATAATGCTCTCAACCGAATTCAGGTTATCCCATTTACCAGTAATATCAGCAAAGTTTATCCATGTGAGGCATTAGTTACTGTAAAAGGTAAATCCAGCAAAGCTTGTGCTGACCAGATTGCGACAGTAAGCAAGCAGCGTCTTAAAGAAAAAATTGGTCAGTTGAATGAATCGGATATGGAAGCAGTAGAGCTTGCTATAAATATACAGCTTGGATTGTAATATACTCTTCTCATTTCAAGAATTGGCGTTGTTAACCTTCGACTCGTGTAGTTTTTCTACACTTCGTCTCGGTTGTCTAGCCAATTCTTGAACTGCTTTGAGTATAGTTATTATGTATACATAATAATTATGAAAATCGAGACCGAAAGTCCGATTTTCCGCGCCGCAGGCAGCGTATCTTCAAATAAGAACTGTACAGTTCTTATTTAGAATTACTATAGTTATAGTATTGCACTGCAATATATAATTCCCGAATTCGCACATTATTCTTTATAGATTTTTTACAATCTTGGTGCTATACTGCGCTCGGTAATAACCAACCAGACATGTAGGAGGTGTTATGCGTAATTCTGTCCGGAAAAAACAAGAACAGCCGCTGGCTGTAAATATTCCTGTGATTGCAGCTTCTGCAAATGCCGAAAATAGCGATAGCATTGAAAACATCGTTGAATTCGTAGCGCGTGATCGTTTGATAGCTCAGCAATGTGAGGATGCCTGCCATCTTGCAGGAAATAATAGCTCTCCGGATTTTGATGAGTTTGAAGCAAAATATGGTTTAGGTTGTTTTGCATAACAAAACCCCGCCTTGTTTCCAAAGCGGGGAGTTAGTTAAAAATTATAATTCACTATGAATTTAGTGAACTGGCTTTTTCAACAGTGTCGTATATGTAGTAAGTAACATATACAGACCAGATAAGCCGACCAGTACGCTAATGATGTGGCTGAAAGTGCCAAACAATACGCCGATCAGGTCAACATGTAGCACCGTCACCAGCCCAATGTTAATGGCACCGAATATGACGAGCAACAAAGTGATCTTGTTGAACATATGCTTATTTAACCTCCTCCCATGTGTTGCTGGATTAAAATCTCTTCTAACCCTAAATTTATATTAACACAAATCTCTGTGGATTAAAAGGATAATCTATTGTTTTTCAAAGATATTTTTGCTGCGATGCACAATAAAAATTAGCAAAAAATACGCAAAGAAGCTGTTTATGCGTTTGAATTAGTTAAATATACGCTGTAATCAAGGGTGAGTGCTGCTTTGCAGCATATTTATGCGGTTGATAGTTCTTCATAGATGGAGCAAAGGCAACCAGCCATAATTGGCATGGCAATCGGTATCGGAATTATAAATGCGATAGCTATCATATAGAATAAAGTGATGAGGCATAAATTCATAAAAGATGTTTTTTTCATCCTTCCGAGTAAAGTATATATGGAAGTGATAGTATGTTTTACGCTGTAGTTATAATCCAATATGAACATCGGAATATAAACTATGGTAAGCATGGCGATAACACCGGGAAATATAAAGACTGGTAGCGCGCCTATTATTGCGAAGGAAAAGAGAACAGCGGCAAAAGATATTTTTCCAATCACCGGCGCAAGTGTGTGTTCAAGAAAACCTAAATCAGTTTTCTGGCCGCGATAAAGGCGGATGGCGACGGCAAAAAAACAGCTCTGTAAAAAAATGAACATAATCCAGCTTGCCATAATGCTTGAAGCTGTATTATGCAATATGCCATCTGCCAGCTTGCCGAACATCCATGATGCAAGCAGTATCGCACCGGCGAAAACCGACATTCCCTGATGCTCCAAAGTAAAGTGCCAGCCTTTTTTAAAAGTTTTGAGAAGTGATATATTAGCAGATGCTTCCAGCTCATTGCGGACATCTTCAACAGGATTATTAAAAAACGGCGATAACTCGCTGATACTAAAAGCGGGGACTGGTTCCATCCTATCTTCCTGATGTATCAGAGTGTCTGGAACTATTACGCCAGAACGTATGCGTCGCATCATCGTTACCAGATCGTGTGGTCCATCTTTCTGATCGTTTTTATTTATATAATAATATTGCATATAGACGTTATTATAAGTCTTGAATACTTAAGAAATAGTTTAGCTGCCTTCTTTAGAAGCGGTAAGGATAATATCAGCAAATTCGCTGAGATAAACCGAACCTTTCACAGTCCTCTGGATTATTACGTTGCGCTTATCCTGTTTGTCGCGGATACGCTTTATCAATTTGGCATTTTCCAGAGCATCCACCGCGCGGCAAATAGCGGGCTTGGAAATCATCAGCTCTTCCGCCAGCGATTTAATGCTATGTGGCGGTGGCATCAAATATATGTTCAGCAACACGGCAGTCTGGCGAGCCGATAAATCAACAGGCATTGTTTTAAGTGCAGTTGAAGTCACTCCGTGCCAGAATGATAATGCGCGGATTGTTTTTGATGAGCCAATTTTTTCTTCCTTAGCGCGTACCGACATAATTTTCCTTTATCAGTTTATATAATGCACGAATTGCCATCGCTTCGCCACCTTGCGGACGACCTGCTTTGTTTTGCAGATTCCATGCCATCATGTCAACATGAATCCATGATTTTGTTTTACTTACAAATTCCTGGAGGAATAAAGCTGCAGTTATTGCACCTGCGAAACTGCTATCCGGATCATTGCTTAGGTCAGCATTTGGCGTATCAAGTTGGCTGCGATAGGCTTTCCATAGTGGTAAACGCCAGAGAGGGTCGTGTTCATTTTCGCTTATTTCAGAGAGTTTATTTGCGAGTTTATTATCGGCAGTAAAAAATGCTGGAATTTCTGTTCCGAGTGCCACGCGTGCAGCTCCCGTAAGTGTCGCGCAATCAATTATAAGGTCAGGTGTTTCGCTATCAGCTTCAAACAGCGCGTCGCAAAGTATCAGCCGACCTTCCGCATCAGTATTACCAATCTCAACATTTATGCCCTTGCGTGTTGGCACAATATCCAGCGGGCGCATAGCGTTGCCTGATACCGCATTTTCCACAATCGGCAGCAGAATGCGCAGTTGCACGGGTAGTTTTGTATCAAGTATAACTTTGGCAAGTGCGAGGACGTTAGCTGCTCCGCCCATATCTTTTTTCATTATTTTCATTCCGCCTGCGGATTTAATATCAAGACCACCAGAATCAAAAGTTACACCTTTGCCGACCAATGTAATTTTTGGTGCGTTCTTCAGGGGAAAGCGAATATCAACAAGACGTGGAGAAACATTTGCTGCTTTGCCTACAGCGTAAATCATCGGGTAATTAGCTTTGAGCAATTCTTCACCCCTTATCACGCCCGCCTTTGCTTGCGCCGATTTCGCCCAGTTTACAGCTTCGTTGGCAAGTGCTGCCGGATTCATATCATTGGCGGGAGTGTTTATTAAATCTCGCGCCCAGCAGATTGCTTCAAAGAATGATTTTGTAAGCGGAACGTCACAATTTTTTGGTGCAACAAGCTCCGGAAATTTTTTGTCACTGTTTTTATAGCGAGTGAATTCATAAGTGGCGAGCGACCAGCCCAGTGCTAGATTAGTTGCTTCTTCTTTATCAAAAGAACTTTCCAGATGATAAATACCAGCGGGAATTTTGGTTGGTAAAAAGGCAATGCTCCAGATATTCAGTGGAGTTTCCACACCAGCAATGATGCTGCACAGTGAACCATCTTTGTTGGGAACTAGCATGTAGCTCTCTGGTTTGGCATTAAAGCCATTATCAGTTATCCATTTTTGCAATATCTTAGGTTGCTTTCTTTTCCACGCCGGAAAATTTTCTTTGGTGAACCAATAAATTGGCGTGCTGGCGACTTTGGACTTGGCTATAATGGGGAATATGTGGGTCATGTTATTTAATCCTCAAGAATATTGGCAAGGTCACGATAGCCACTTAATATCCGCAAAATTTGTAGTGGGCTAGTATTTTCGGCATAAATAATCTGGTAACTATATAAGTTCCAGAAACGAACAGGTTTGTTGGTTATATCGCTGCGCTTATGCCCGATATTGGGATTTTTGGCGAGCAGTGCAAATGTTTTGCTAAACTCAATTCGTACCTGCTTTGCTGCGGATAAATTACCTTCAGCTATATAACTCAAAATATCTTCATAATCATCCTGAGCTAAGTCAGAAAGTTTAAAAATTTCAGTCATGATGACTTTCAATAGATTTAAATAGCTTATCTATACGCGCCTTTGATTCCTCTGCCGAAACCACATCTCCACGCTCAACCTGATCCAACCCAAGCTGTATTTCCTGGTTTAGTTTGCGGATTCGGATTTGGCGAAGTTCGTCACGCTCTGCAAGCAGGCGCAGGGCATCATTAACCATTTCGCCAGCCGAGCAATATTCCCCAGCTTCAATCTTGGAATTTACAAATTGTTCAAATTCCGGTGAAATCGATATGTTCATATTGCCCTCCATTTATACTTTTAGACTAGCAAAAGAATGTTGATATTTCAATGAGTTTATTGGAATGCTGCACATAAGATTAAGCTATCTTTGTTTGCCACTATCTTCTTCTTTCTCAATTCTGCTGACATGACCACCGCCTTGCTTTTCGCTAAATTTTTTTATTATCTCACTCGTCGGTAATCTCATATGCTCTGGTAGTTCATCTAATTTCTGTTCGTGAGGAGTGGGGCTTTTATCGGAAGTGCCATTATCTTTTTTGTCACCTGCAAGGAAAGGAACGGCAGCACCGGCGATAAGCACTGGCGTAAGTGCAGTGGCAACCGCTACTGCAGATAATGGGTTTGTTTCTTTTCCTCGCAAATTTATTTGAGGTGCGGATTTTTGGGTGAAATCAACTGTTACCAGATTTCCATCACGATTTTTAATATTGTCTGACATATTTTCTCCTTAAACATCCAGCTCATCAATCACCACCCGGTCGCGGGTTTGTTCCTGAATGAAGGTAAAGCGGTGTTCGGGTTTGCGTCCCATCAGCTGTTCAACGCGCTCGGAAGTGCGTTCGCTATCATCACTATCAATCAGGACTTTCAACAATATCCGGTTTTCCGGATTCATGGTGGTTTCTTTAAGCTGCGGCGGAGTCATTTCTCCTAGACCTTTAAAACGACCAACCTCGACTTTGGCATTACCTTTGGCGTGTTTGGCGATTATCTGGGTTTTCTCTTTTTCATCCTGCGCGTAGTAAGTCTGGTTACTGATGGTGATGCGGAACAGAGGAGGGCGGGCAAGGAATAAATGTCCACCAGAAATCAGGCTCGGCATTTCCTGATAGAAAAAGGTCATGAGCAGCGAAGCTATATGCGCGCCGTCCACGTCAGCATCGGTCATGATAATTACTTTTTCATAGCGCAGCGCGTCGGGCGTGTAATGCGAACCACTGCCACAACCAAGAGCTAGAACGAGATCAGAAAGTTCCTGATTGGCCTTGATTTTATCAAGTGATGCGCTGGCGACATTCAGGATTTTTCCGCGTAGCGGTAAAATCGCCTGAGTTTCACGGTTTCTTGCTTGTTTCGCGCTGCCACCTGCTGAGTCACCTTCCACAATGAAAATCTCGGTGCCTTTATTGGTGGAGCGCGAGCAGTCAGCTAGTTTTCCCGGAAGGCGCAGGCGGGTGGTCACAGCTTTGCGGCTGACTTCTTTTTCCGATTTACGGCGCAGGCGTTCTTCCAAACGTTGGATGATTACATTCATTAATTTGGTGCTATTTTCCGTGTCACCGCTTAGGTAATGATCAAAATGGTCACGCATGGCGTTTTCCACCAACCGCGCTGCTTCCGCGCTCACCAGACGATTTTTGGTTTGCCCCTGAAACTGTGGGTCACGGATGAATAGCGACAGCACAATCACCGCCCCACCTAAAATATCCTCACCCTGCGCCTGTGTAATTTTTTTATTATTGGTCAGCTCGCCATAAGCGCGGATACCTTTATTGATAGCAGAGCGCAGTCCAGTTTCATGCGTTCCGCCATCAGGCGTTGGAATTGTATTACAATAAGTGCTTATATATGATTCTTCGTCCGCCGGCCAATCAACCGCCCATTCGATGCGTCCCATTTTTCCGGCAAGTTCTGCTTCTCCGAAAAATGGTTGCGAGGTTACGGTTGCGCGGCCTTCCAATTGTTGACTGAGAAAATCACGCAGACCATTCGGGAAATGGATAGTATCTTCCGTTGGTATTTCGCTGCCTTCAGGCAGCAGGGACTTATCACATTTCCAGCGTATCTTAACCCCACGGAACAGATAGGCTTTGGAGCGTGCCAGTTTATATAGTTTTTCCGGGCGGAATTTAGCCTTGCCAAAAATCTGGGTGTCAGGACGAAAGGCAACCGTTGTTCCCCGTCCTTTCGGATCATCACCAATTTTCATGAGCTTGCTGGTCGGTTCTCCGCGCGAATATGACTGGCGATAGACGGTCTTACTCCGCACCACTTCCACTTCCATATAGTCGGAAAGGGCATTCACCACCGAAATCCCAACACCATGCAGCCCGCCTGATGTATCATACACCTTGCCACCGAACTTCCCGCCGGAATGGAGCATAGTCATAATAACTTCCATTGCCGATTTTTTCGGGAATTTAGGATGCGGGTCAATTGGAATCCCGCGCCCATTATCGCGCACTATTATTATATTATCCGGCTTAACCTCAAACTCTATGGAATCGGCAAACCCTGCCACCGCTTCATCCATGGCATTATCGAAAATCTCATTGACCAGATGGTGCATGGCGGTTTCATCGGTTCCGCCTATATACATCCCCGGACGGCGACGAACCGGCTCAAGACCCTCCAATACCTCAATATCTTCGGCGGTATAGGAAGAATTTATATTGCTATTTTTTGAATTAAACAGGTCAGACATAAGCGAGATGATTTGATGATTAGATTATAAGATGACCAGATTACTAAAGGATTTGGCGGTTAAGTAAACTTTTTTCTTCAGTTATCTAATCATCCAATTATCCCTCATCCATATTGCATTGCAGCACAAAAAGCTTGATTAAACGCTTGCAAAATAGCTTGTTTTTCTGCTTTATAGCGGTTTATTATCATATAAAATTCATATTATATTTTTTGGAGTCTCCATGTCTAAAGTGGCAAAAAAAGTGGTCAGTGAAATAAGCAGCACAAATAAACCTGTAACTAAAGAACTCCTGCTTTCCTTATATCGTGAAATGTTGATGATTCGTCGTTTTGAAGAAAAAGCCGGGCAGCTATACGGAATGGGGCAGATTGGCGGTTTCTGCCATTTATATATCGGGCAGGAAGCAGTTGTTGTCGGCATGCAAAGCTGCATCACCCCAAATGATGCGGTGATAACCAGCTACCGCGATCATGGTCATATGCTCGCTTGCGGTATGGATCCGAAAGGAATTATGGCGGAGCTTACTGGCCGCATTGATGGTTTTTCCAAAGGCAAGGGTGGCTCGATGCACATGTTCTCCACCGAGAAGCATTTTTATGGCGGGCATGGAATCGTTGGCGCGCAAGTGCCGCTGGGAACGGGCATAGCTTTCGCTCATAAATACCGCGAGAATGGAAATTTGAGTCTTGTGTATTTCGGCGATGGTTCGGTCAATCAAGGGCAGGTTTACGAAGCATTCAACATGGCATCTCTATGGAA
>Ga0105164_10000979_pt1 | contig 18633 bp, 20 predicted proteins | sample VDWuncwatermetaG_FD_89674 | JGI IMG/M metagenome (GOLD analysis project Ga0105164, IMG submission 89674) | Wastewater microbial communities from Netherlands to study Microbial Dark Matter (Phase II) - VDW unchlorinated drinking water | ecosystem: Environmental > Aquatic > Freshwater > Drinking...
ATTTTCAAGTTTCCTAAGCTTCGATTTACCGAAAAGTCGCAGGATTCAATCGCAATAAAAGACGTACCAAATCCCAAAATTATTATTGCTGGGTCTGGTATGTCAAATGGAGGGCGTATTTTGCATCACGAGAGAAACTACCTTGGAGACCCTAAAAGCACGCTGCTCCTTGTGGGTTACCAAGCAGTGGGTACTATGGGGCGGTCATTGCAAGAGGGTATGAAAAGTGTGAGGATTTTTGATGAGGACATTCCTGTGAGAGCAAAAGTAGTTACGATACAGGGATACTCCGCACACAAAGATATGAACGCACTTTTGGAATTTGTAACAGAGATGCAGGGTACCCTAAAAAAGGTTTTTGTGGTGCACGCGGAGCTTGGTGCAGGGCTTTTCTTTGCGCAAAGGGTGCGGGACTATCTTGGTGTGGATACACGGGTACCGAAGGCGGGCGATGAAATAGAGATTGATTTTTAGGTCTTCGTACCCCCAAAAATAATCCCAGCAATACCACGCTATAGCGTGGTATTGCTGGGATTATTTTTTGTGTTCCACTTAGAAAGTTGAGTAGCCCAGGTATCTACTTATACAGTACTATAGTACTGTATAAGTAGATACCTGCGATTTTGATTAGCTAGAGTCTTCTGGTAGAATAGCAAAATGGGAAACGAACAACATCATCATCTAAAGGTAAAAATCTGCGTTTCAGGAGCGGCAGACACCACATATTGTGGCGACACGGCAATGGAAAGTGCAAAAGAACTCGGACGCGAGATTGTTCGCCAAGGGGGTATTCTTGTTACAGGCGCTACGACAGGTTTTCCTCTTTGGGCAGCGATGGGTGCAAAGGAAGCAGGTGGTGTTTCAATAGGTATGTCGCCTGCGTCAAGTGAAAAGGAGCACGTGGAAACATACGGCCTCCCACTAGACTTTTTAGATATTATTATTTATACAGGATTTGGCTATTCGGGGCGAAATCTTCTGCTCACACGCGCGTCAGATGCAGTGATTGTGGGATGTGGGCGTATTGGTACTGTAAACGAGTTTACTGTAGCTTTTGAGGACCACAAGCCTCTTGGTGTACTTCGTGGGCCTTGGGATATGGATGAAGTGCTTATTGAAATGCTTGAGAAAAGCCACCGCAAGGATGAAGGGAAGGTAGTGTTTAACGAAAGCCCCAAAGACCTTGTTGCAGGTCTTATTGAAACCATAACGATTGGGAAGACATGTGACCTCGGTGGCAAATGCCCGCAGTACGTTTATGAAAATTATGATGGTGTGGGTGGGGCGAGCAAGGGAGAAGGGGAGAGGATAATGTAATAAAAAAGTTCTCACAATCGCTTCGCGATTGTGAGAACTTTTTTAAAAGAGATTTACTTTACCACAGCCCTAATTTTTATATTAATAACATTCATCGCTTCATTTAACACAGAAACAAAGAACAGACTTATTACCAGTTATTCTTAAAGTGAAATTAGAGCTGGATTCCGTAAGAACAAAAAATCCGACATAAATTTGTGTCGGATTTTTTGTTCTTACTTCACTTCATTTACCACATTCACAAACGTCTCGGGATTGTTCTCTGCGAGATCGGCCATTATTTTCCTGTCTATAATGATGTTCTTTTTCTTGAGCGCATCAATGAACTTGCTGTATGAAAAACCAAGAGGGCGGAGGGCAGCATTCATTTTTACTGTCCAAAGACGACGGAAGACGTTCTTCTTGTCACGGCGGTGAGCAAAAGCATAAGCTCCTGCGTGAGCAATAGCGTCATTCGCCTGAATTTCTTTTGTGCTGCGTCCAAAACGGTAGCCTTTTACTTGGGCTAGGACGTTTCTGCGGCGTTTAAGTGAAGTTGTTCCTCGTTTTACTCTTGTCATATTATTTTATTTAAGAAGTCCTGGTAAAAAACGTGCTTTTTCCTTGTTTGTCATTGGGAATTCACTCATTCGCTTCCCTGCAAGCTGTTTTGAGCGGCTTGCTTTTGCGTTGAAGTGGTTTTGTCCAGGCTTGCGACCAAGAATCTTGCCCGTTTTCGTGATTTTGAGTCGCTTGGTAAATGATTTGTTTGTTTTCATATTTATATTATTTCTTTGAAGCCCGTTCAAGTGTGACAGATAGTCCCTTTGGACTTTTGAGCGGTTCGCCCTGAAGTCTGTATTCCTCTGAAATAAGGGTCAAAATTCTATCTAATCGCTCCCTTTTGAAGCCCATATCGGCATATTTTGATCTTCCCACAAGAAATAGGTCAATCTTTACTCGGTGCCCTTCCTTGAGCCACTTTGAGGCGTTTTTCGCCTTAAGCTCTAGGTCGTGTTCTGATGTGCCAATTTTAACTTGCAATGACTTGGTTTCCGTAACGTGAGTACGAGCCTTAGCTTCTTTTTGCTTTTTACTCTGCTGGTACTGAAATTTACCATAATCCATTATTTTAGCAACAGGAGGTTCGGCGTTTGGAGAAATTTCAATTAGGTCAAGTCCAAGAGAGTCTGCCTTTGCTAACGCTTCTGAAAGTGAAAGAACACCAAGAACTTCGCCAGTATCCGTAATGACACGGAGCTCTTTTGCGCGAATTTGATGGTTAATTTTCGTCTTTGGATTCAATGGATTTGATGTAAACTTAAACCCGCATACCTGTTGCGGATGTCCAAGAGATTGTAGGCTATTTTGAAAAAAAAGTCAATTTTTTGGGTAGAATATTGAATATGGAATGTAGAATGTTGAATAAATACGAGAAACCCGCCAAAAGACGGATTTCCCTAAACCCCATTCAAAATTCTAAATTCCATATTCAACATTCTAATCCGCTACTTCTTGCTGATGTGTTGCCAAAGCCAAATTACTGCAAGGATACCTACTAAAGTCCAAACTACACCACCCACAAACATAAATGTGCCCATACCTCCGCCGTAGCCCATCATTCCGTAAGTACCATTAAAGCCCCAGTTAGAAAAACACGCGCTCGCAAGTGCTGGCGATAAAATTGCTATTCCAAAAATCGCATATTTAAGTATTTTCATTTTTTTAGTTTTAGTTGGCTATTAATTACCTTCCTAATAATTATATACGAATATTCCGTGTTATGTTAAGGAGGCAGACGGCTCGCATAGTATTCTTATTTCTGTCAATGATGCACTCGTTTTATATTTTTTCTACCCTACTAGTGTACCAATATTTTCGCCATTCACAATTCTCTTGATGTTACCCTTTGTGAGGAGGTCAAAAATTCTTATCGGAAGCTTGTTGTCCATAGCGAGTGAAATAGCCGCATTGTCCATCACCGATATATTTTCATCTTTTATAGCATCGAGGTGCGTTATCTGGTCAATTTTCACAGCATCTTTATGTTTGTTTGGGTCTTTTGAATATATGCCGTCTACTTTTGTAGCTTTCAATACAATGTTGCATCCAAGCTCTAGTGCGGTGGAGATAGCTGCTGTGTCTGTCGTTACAAAGGGGTTGCCAGTGCCACCGCCAATCACCACCACACGGCCCTTTTCAAGATGACGAATTGCTCTACGGCGAATAAATGGCTCTGCTACGGAGTCGATACGAATACGAGTCTGAAGGCGAGCGGGTTGTCCAAAATGCTCAAGAATATCCACAAGTGCCATTCCGTTCATCACTGTTGCGAGCATTCCCATATAGTCGGCTGTCGCACGCTCTATAGTGGCCTCGTTTTTTGAAAGTGTGGCACCACGGAGAAAGTTGCCTCCACCAACGACGATTACGATTTGTGCTCTTGTTTCAGTGACTACTTCGTGTAGCTCTCGCGCAAGGTCAAGAATAAAATCAGTATCAATACCAAAAGAGTTTTTACCTGCAAATTGCTCTCCGGAGAGCTTGAGGAGGATGCGGGGAGGGGAGGACATTGAGGTTAGTATAGCATCCTGAATTTTTTTGTGGTAGGGTGTTTCGGGGTAGTTTTTAAACTTTTTATTAAGGAGAACAAAGTGAAAACAATTAAGTTTGGTGACCATGAGTTCGAGCTTGGAAAATTCCATCCATGCCTCGTGTATAATGAGAGTCTGAGTGTTCTTAGTGTGAGACTACGTGACTGTAGTTTCAAGGAGGAGCGTGTAGAGATGCCATTTGATGTACTAATAGACAATCATCCCAATAAAAAACAAGGAACGTTTGTCGGCTTTAATATGTGGGATGTGCGTGATATGCTTAATGACCAAGGGTACACAAGGTCTAGTATATCGCTTGAGCACCTGATTAAACGTTTTGATAGATATCATATGAGCGTCTTAGATGTAGATGGTGTATTTGGCGGATACAAAGATAAAATTCTTGCAATAGCTCACAAGCACCAGTTTGTCTGGTGGATTCCAAAGTAATTTTGGGGCAAGTAAGTAAAAAAGTACCCTGCACGATATCACATTGTGCAGGGCTTTGTTTTTTTAGATCCCTCCATCTCGTAGAATCGCAAACCACCAAAAGGCGGTTGTCTTTGGGTAGTGCGAATTTTGGATACAAGGCGAAATTCATTAGACCAACTAAAAACCTACCTATCTCGCTTTTGGGCGTATTGTCAAAGTAGCCCAGCATTACAATTAGCCCTTGCAAACGCGTGATATGTTAATCAACAGAGTAGCACAAGGAGTGTATTGAATTAGTATAAATAAGAAAACCCCGCACCAGACAAAGCGCGGGGCTTTCTGTCTTGGTGCGAGGTCGTTACCATGCGTTCTCGAGAATGGCGATCAGTTGCTGCGTGGTAGCAATTTTTTTAATTTCATCGTATGCAGCATTTGCTGCATAGCCACCATCGCGAAAACCCTTCGCCTTTTTGTACTGCTCTATCAAAGGCAGAAGCTTTTCCTTGATAGCCTCTTCCGAATAAAGGAAGTAGTTATGGAAACCGGTCCTTTCGTCGTGAATGGCAACAAAGTCTTCTCTGCCGTCGCTGTTATAGCGAACGTGATAGCAAGGACGCGGGGGAAGATCGGGGGGAGTGAAGATCACTACCTCAAGAATTTCCGCCATTTCACCTGGACGGAACGATGGAGCAAAAACATTGGCGAGGTACACCGGTTTGTTCATTTTTGATACTCCTCAAAATGGTTGTAGGGAACTGCTGCAGACACGATAGCATGGGCTGAGGTGTTTGTCAAGAAGACGTAATGATTCGATTACTGGGTTCATTGGTCACGGATTACTAAGTATTTTGTTTCGATTACTCACAAAATACAAAGTGTTCGCTACCCTAGCTCGGCTACCTAGTGATTACACTAGGTGCCCGCCTGCGCTTTTCGATTCATGGGTTCATCGGTCACGAGTTACTAAGTGTGCTCGAATGAGTACATTCTGTGCGCACTAAGTACTCTCGACCCCGGCTCGTGATTTTTGAGTACAAAAATATCACTGCGCCTTTCGATTCCCCCCATCTCACACAATTGCAAAACCCCCGAAGGCGGATGCCTTCGGGGGTGCAATTGTGGAGATGGGGGGAATCGAACCCCCGTGCAGACGATGCTCTTTTAGGAATCTACTATGCATATAATATTTATTTTAAGACTGAGGTCTTAATTTAGGTAATGTATGTATAAAATATTCAAAATCATACATTACCGATACTCTGTGTTTTTTCATTTTGTAGAGTTATTCAAAATGATGAGCCCTCTTTTTATATCACCCACAACTCCCTAGAGGGCGTACTGAGTGTGAGTGCTGCTTAGGCTACGAAAGCGTAGGCAGGAGTAAAGGCGTTCGCCGTAAAATACGGAGAAACTGATGCTTTTACTTTTGCAACGAGGTTGTTTTTTGCAACTAGTTGGTGCTCGAGGTTTAACGAGATCTCGAGCATTCTCGACATAGCACCTATAAGAGGGGACCGCCTGTCTAGGCCGGTCATCCCCATATATTTCATTCTGTTTTCAAATTACCTTGCGCTTTTAATGTCGCGCATCACATCTCTCTCGGCTTCACGTTTTTTAATAGTCTCGCGCTTATCTGCCACCTTTTTTCCACGAGCTACCGCGATTTCAACCTTGAGTTTGTGGTTTTTATTATACACCCCAATTGGCACTATTGTCAAGCCCTTCTTTGATTCGATAGCGGCAAGTTCAGCTATCTCGTTTTTTGTGAGAAGCAGTCTGCGGTTTCTCGTAGCCTCAAAACCTTTTGGCATATTTCCTGCCTGATATGGGGCAATAGTGGCTCCGATAAGGTACGCCTCGCCCCCGCGGATAGTTACATGAGAGCCCTCAAGCGAGCCTCGCCCTGCGCGCAAAGCCTTGACTTCCACACCCAAAAGCTCGATACCTGCCTCGTATCGTTCAAGTATTTCGTAATTAAAGTGTATTTTTTTATTCTGTATCAATGACACTTTGTTATGATAGCAAGGAAACCGCAGTTGACCAAATTAGATAGAAATGGTACACTGAAATCTGAGGTTTTGTACAACAATGTAAAGGAGAAGGGTATGTGGAATTTACGCGAATTATTGGGGTATTTGGGGATTACTGTAACCACCGTAGAACACAAGTATATTTTTTGGGGTTTGGCACTTTTGGTTATTATAGGGCTAGTGACTGTAATCAGAGCGACAAAGTATTTTTACCGTAGGTATAAAATTAAAAAATTGGTTATAATGGAAATTGTAAACATTTTTGCTACGGCAGAAGAAAGGAAAAAAGCAAGAGAGGATTACAAAAACTTAATGACGAAGGGAGAAGAAAGTGGTAAAAGTGTTTAATTTTGTATGCTGGATTGCGGTGAAGGCTATGGTGTGGCTGTCCATACCGGCGCTTATAAGCGCATGGTTGTCGCTAATTGGGTTCGACTGGAGGGCGATTATTATTGCCTGGGTCGTGCTTATTATAGCAATCCTGATTGTGGCATACAAAATGGATTGGTGGAGTCTTTCGCCAGATAGGGCGGGGCCATGCCAAGATTGTCAGACAGAGGGCAATATGGAGGTAGCGGGAGGTATAAATTTTTGCAAGTCTTGCGGGAAAATGAACAACTGAAAAAACAATTAAGCACATAGGCGCCCAATCTCGGGCGCCTTTTTTATTTTGCCTCAAACCTTTTTTGTGTATAATGTTTCTACTATGGATAATTTGAAGAATATTAAAAAAAGTAAAAATAATGAAAAAGGGGGAGATAGCAAGAAAAAAGCTCCCGCAGGCGCAAACAAAGGAATGTTTGGTAAAATGCCTACAAGCGGGCAGTTTTTTTCAAATTTACTTACTGCGGTGCTTGTGTTTCTTATTATCTCAACTCTCTATTCGGCTGTAGAAGGCAACAAAAAAAAGGTAGAGGAAGTATCAGTCTCAAAAATAGCTCAAGATATTTCATTGGGAACAGTGAAAAAAGTTGTTGTGGAGGGTGGAATGATAAATGCCGAATATTTGGACGGCTCAAAAAAGAAATCAAAAAAGGAGACAGAGTCCTCGCTCTCACAGACTCTTGTAAATTATGGTGTTACGGCTGAAAAACTCGCAAAAGTTGAGGTGGAGGTGAAAAATGAAAGCGGTTTTGGGTATTACATGCTTAATATTTTACCATTTCTCCTTCCGGTTTTTATAATCGTATTTATTTTTTGGATGCTGTCCAAGCAGGTGAAGGGGGCGGGGATGCAAGCGTTTTCTTTTGGGCAGTCCAAAGCGCGCATCATTGACCCAAATGACCAAAGCCAAAAGGTGACATTTAAAGACATTGCTGGAGCAAAAGAGGCTAAGGAGGAGCTTGTAGAAATTGTAGACTTTTTAAAGAACCCAAAAAAGTTTTTGGATATTGGAGCACGTATCCCTAAGGGTGTGCTTCTTATGGGGGCGCCTGGTACTGGAAAGACGCTCCTTGCGCGAGCTGTTGCGGGAGAGGCTGGCGTGCCGTTCTTCCATCTTTCAGGGTCTGAGTTTGTGGAAATGTTTGTTGGCGTGGGTGCATCTCGTGTGCGTGACCTTTTCAAAATGGCGAAAAAAGCCGCGCCCGCCATTATTTTCGTAGATGAAATAGACGCTGTGGGGCGAGTGCGTGGAGGAGGCGTGGGTGGTGGAAATGATGAACGTGAGCAAACACTGAACCAAATACTAGTAGAGATGGACGGATTTGAGCCATCTGAAAAAGTAATAGTGATGGCAGCAACAAACAGGCCTGATGTGCTTGATACGGCGCTCCTTCGCCCTGGGCGTTTTGACAGGCGGGTAACACTAGAGCTTCCTGACCGCGAAGGACGCGAGGAAATTTTAGGTATTCACGCTAGAAAGAAACCACTCGGTGAGGATGTGAATTTGAAGGTTATCGCTGAACGCACTCCTGGGTTTTCTGGCGCGGACTTGGCGTCTTTAATGAATGAAGGAGCAATTCTTGCAGCTCGTGAAGACAGAAAAACTGTCGCGCAGTACGACCTCATTCGCTCTATTGAAAAGGTGATGCTTGGGCCTGAAAGGAAGAGCCATATTTTGTCTAAAGAAGAAAAGAAAATAACGGCATATCACGAGGCAGGGCACGCGCTGGTGGCATCTGTGCTTCCGAACGCAGACCCCGTACATAAGATTTCTATAATTTCTCGTGGGAATGCTGGTGGGTACACACTGAAGTTGCCACTAGAGGAGACAAGGCTACGCTCACGCAAGGACTTTTTGGATGACATTGCTATGTCTCTTGGAGGATACGTGGCGGAGGAAATGGTTTTTGGGGATATTACAACTGGCCCATCTAATGACCTTCAGGTGGCTACGGCTCTTGCGCGTGATATGGTTACAAAATATGGAATGTCTGAAAAGCTCGGTCCAGTGGCGCTAGAGGGTTCTGGTGGGCGCGCACTTTTTGGTGGGCGTGGTGTGGATAGTCGCGACTACTCTGAGGATGTGTCCGCAAAAATAGATGGAGAGGTTTCAAAAATTATGAATGATGCCTTTGCACGTGCTCGTCTTGCTTGTACTGAGCACAGGAAGGCGCTTGACGCTATTGCAACTCAGCTTGTTGCAGAGGAGTCTATTGAGCGTGATGATTTTGAAAAGATTTTGATTGCAAATGGCATTATGCCAAAGAAACTTGAAAAGGAGATAATTGCATAAATATGGACACACATTTAATTATTTTTATTTTAGCTCTTGTTGGCGCTTTTGAGGCTCTGTATCTTAATTATGAAAGGAGGAGGCACCGAGCGCCTGTGTGCGTGATTGGAAACGAATGTGGTCTCGTATGGGAAAGTCCGTATAGCAAAACTCTAGGTGTATCTAACGAGGTTCTTGGAATTATTTATTATTTCACGCTTCTCGTAGTTGAGTGGGCTATCTTTTCTGGCGATACGTCTTTCCAAATGATTGCAGGCGAGTATTTAATTCTAGCGGGTGGGGCTATTATGTCTCTTTATTTTTTGTATATCCAGTGGCGTGTCATTAAAGCTTGGTGCTTCTGGTGTACGCTCTCGGCAGTTATTGTGTGGCTGATAATCATAGCACGCGTCACTCTGTAGTTCTCAACGAAATAAGAGAATTTTACTGATTAAAAAGAGTCAAAAGATATTCATTAATGTCACGTTGCTCCATATCGTAGAAGTTCCTCTTTTCGTCGTGGAGTCTTAGGGCAAGTCCTTTACCAACGAATCTCCAATGCCAAGGTTCAAACATATAGAACGAATTGTTTTTGGGATATGAAAGTATGAAGCCGTATTTGTAGGCGTTTTCTGTAAGCCACAGATAGCTAGTAGTATTTACAAATGATCCAAAATTTGCCCCCAGTTTTGCGGTTGTAAAATCTAATGTTGTACCTAGCTGATGCTCGGAATACCCTTGGTCCGCGGAGAATTTATTTGCGCCAGAACCATAAGTAACTTTGTAGGCAGATTTTAGAATGCCTTGTGTGCTAAATGAGCGAAATGCGGATGCTATTTTTATATCAATACCAAAAGTCTCTGCGTCGTCTAGCATTTTTTGGAGAAAAGGCAACACGTCAGATGAAATCATCCTTTCATTTGTCTGGTCGTATATGTACTTTGGAGGAATGGGGGTGAGATATTTCGGCGTATAGTTCTCATTCAAAAAATATACTTTTGAATATTTTGAAAGAACTTCGCGGTCGGTAGTTGTTAGTTTTTGGTATAATCCAAGAGTGTTTGTCATCCCATCTAGAGCCCCCTCTAGGTTTCGCGCGTTTTGCTCAGCATTCACTTTTTCGCCCTGAGTAGTTATTAGCAGGTTTCTAAATTCCTCGATATCATTACTAAGTTTTTGTGTTGTTGAGGCAAAGTCCGCTTTTAATTTCTCTAGCTCCATCTCAAGTGATATTTTTTCTTTTTTAATTAGACTGTATTGATATCCCAAATATGACACTGCGCCTATCGCGCAGATTGCAAAAATCATAAATACTAAGCTAATTCTACTGGTTACGTTTGTTTTCACATAAGTATTATACAATAATAGATGGTATAGTGTTAGTTATGAAATATTTAAAATTGCTTGGGAAAATAATTATTTGGTTCATCGTGATTGTCGTCGTCGCCTACACTGCGCTAGTTATTTTTGTGAGACCTTCTAATGATCGAGATTGGGCAGTAGACCAAGCAGTGCTTCCAAGCGCAGAAATAAATGGCAATAAAGTTTCTATCAAGAACATTCGCAATTTTTCGTACAAGAGTACTAGCGACTACACGCCAAATTATTATGATGCGATATTTGAACTAGATAAACTTAAAAATGTGTATTTTGTTGTTGAGCCATTTTCTGGGTATGTTGGTGCTGCGCACACATTTTTGAGTTTTGAATTTGAGGGAGACCGCTTTGTTTCTATTTCTGTTGAAATTCGTAAAGAGAAAGGTGAGTCATTTTCTGCTGTGAAGGGTGTACTAAGGCAGTATGAACTCACCTATGTCATTGCCGACGAGCGTGATGTGGTGAAGCTCCGCTCCAACTATCGCCATGACAAAGTTTTTGTGTATCCTATAAAAACTACTCCTGAAAAGATGCGAGCAGTGTTTGTAAATATGCTAGAGCGTGCCAACAAGCTAAATAATAAGCCAGAGTTTTATAATACTTTGTTTAGCAACTGCACTACAAACCTTGCAAAACACGTAGATCAAATTACCCCAGGGCGTGTATCTTGGAATATTACATATTTGCTTCCAGAAAATTCCGACAGATATGTTTACGATGTAGGGCTAATAGACAACTCGCTCTCCTTTGAAGAAACACGCATAGCGCACTATATAAACGACCTCGCCGAGAAATACGCCGACAGCTCCGACTTTTCGCTAAAAATCCGCGGGAGGTAAAATGTTTGCGCTAGTTAAAGCCATAGGGTACAATTAAACACATGTATATCATTATTTTTATTGTATTTTTTGTATTTTTATTAGCTCTTAACAAACGTGTAAATAAACTTGAGGAAGTAGTAAAGAGTCTCAGTGTTGGAACCTCAGCTGTAATGACTCATGCTCAAGGAGCAGCACCAGTATCTTCGCAAGGAGCCTTTTCGCCTATCCACGCTACTCAAGTGGCCCCAGGGCAAGCTGTAGTAAATGAGCCATCCTCCAGTGATTCATTTGTTGCGTGGGCAAAAGAAGATTGGCTTCTTAAATTGGGAGCTCTCATACTCATAATAGGATTTGGATTATTCTTGGTCGTGATTGGCTCTATGTTTGGTCCGTTTGGGCGTGTTACACTTGGCATCATCGCTGGAGCAAGTATCCTTTTGTTTGGTTGGATACGCATGGCCAAGTTTGTAAAACAGGGGAGCATTTTTCTTGTGTTGGGGTCCGTCGTAATCATACTGTCCGCATTTACTGCAACTTATGGATACGAAATATTCCCAGCCGAAGCATCACTTGCGATTATGTTCCTGTCGTCTGCGTTTGTTGCTCTTGCGAGTGTCCGATATCGTCTCTTGCCACTAGCTGTCACGAGTCTTGTCCTAGCAAGCTTCGCGCCAACACTGCTTCTTTCTGGAGTTACTCCACAATACGAGCAACTCTTCGCATACTTGTTTATTGTTACACTCGGAGTAATTTGGGTTGTAGCTTTGACAGGGTGGCGAGTGCTCACACTAGCTGCTCTAGCTGTGTTTACTCTCTATAGCCTACCTCATTTTTTTGTTAATTATAACCTAATTCATGCAACATCACTTTTGTGGTACGCATACGCATTTGCTCTGTTGTTCTTTATTACCAACACAGCGGGGATACTTAGGTCCAATGGAGGGGATATGATGTCAGATGCCGCTGCTGCTGGGTGGAATGGACTGCTTCTACTTGCGTGGATAATGACAAATTTGCCACAAGAGTGGAAAAGTATTGTTATCGTCGGGTGGATGATGGTTTTCATTATCACAGCATTTATTATATTTTCGGTTACAAAAAGGCGAGAACCATTTTTTATGTACACTGGTGTTGGTATTGTGATGCTCGCAGCTGCAACGGCAGTTGAGCTTCAAGGTATTGGGCTTGTCATCGCATTTATTATAGAAAGTGCGACTTTGCCGTTCATTGCGTACCTCATTCTGCGCGACAAAACCATTGCGGAGCGACTCTCCGCTCTCACTATTGGCCCAGCATTCTTGTCTCTCCCAAGTATGATGGTGGCTTGGCGTCCAGAATTTCCAGTAGATCACTTCTTCGTTCTTTTGCTCATGTCAGCAACCCTCCTCCTATTAGGTGTATTTTTTATAGCACTTCCAAAAGGCGAAGGAGAGGATTCGCAGGCGCCAGGGGCACTCCTTGTTTTTGGCTCTGTGTTCGCTTACATCCTGCTGTGGCTCTCTCTCCATGCAACAATGTCTGAGGCTGGAGCTACGATGCTTTCGCTAACCGTCTATGCCGTTATAGGTTTCGCTACATACGCGTATGGAAGGACACACGACCAGAAACCTATCTCACGATATGGCTCTGTTCTGCTCACTTTTGTTGCTGGGCACCTTATCATCATAGAGTCATTTAGAGATGGAAATATCTTTATATTCTTTATCGTTGGAGCAGTACTCGTGGCGACAGCATTTATTGGCCGAAAGAAGCACCCAGTAGTTCCTAACGCATAAATGAAAATAATATGAAAAACTTTTTCCTTGTTCTAGCTATCTTCGCGTTTGGGGCAGTCACGTTTGCATCAGCAGAACAAATCCCCGCAAGCGGAGCAGAAGCAACAACTAGCGCATTCCAGAAATATAAAGACGTAAGCACTATTGGGGTAAAAGTTCCAACAGTTGTTGAAGTACCTTTCTCCGAGGACTTTGCAAATCGTTTTAACTTTGCAGTTCTTGATACTGAAGCAAATATTTTTCAGCCTTATTATTTTATAGAAAAGCGAAGTGTTGCGCGAACACCTATCTCTGTCGTTGTGAATGGCGGCGCATCGGTAGGTAGTAATATGCTTGATGGCGACACGAATACGTTTACTGAGTTTACTCTTCCAGAGAGCGAACAGGGGCAGACACAGTTGATTCTTACAAGCGCGAAGCCTATTACGATGAGTAGCATCACGCTATTTCTAGAACAATATGTCGCGCTTCCAACATCTATAGAGATTAGAGTGCGCACAGAGAGTGGTGAAAAGATTGTGCTTGCGCGTTCTCGTATGAATAATAGTATGGTCGTGTTTCCAAAAACTACTTCTAGCGAGTGGACCATTGCACTCACATACGGACAACCACTTCGGATTACCGAGCTCGTGCTTCGCGAAGAGGGGGCTGATTCGGTGGCTTCACGTTCACTGCGATTCCTAGCGCAACCAAAACATAATTACCGTGTATATTTTGATGCGGACCGCTCTGTACAAATGCGGGTAGGTGAGGCTGGGAACCTTTCGTCAAATACAGACGTTCTGGTTATTCGTGCTAGTCAGTCACAAATCAATGATGGATATGTAATAGCAGATACCGACGGAGATAGTATTCCTGACATACGCGACAATTGTGTTTCTGCCTCAAATATGGACCAAGTTGACGAAAATGCAAATGGCCGCGGAGACGTGTGTGACGATTTTGATAAAGATGGAGTGGTAAATAGTACAGATAATTGCCCCAATGAGCCAAATCTCAATCAGGCTGATATAGATGGAGATAAAATAGGTGACATTTGTGATAAAGAGGAGAGTCGTGTTACAGAGAAGTACACTTGGCTCCCTTGGGCTGGTATGGGTTTTGCAGGTCTTGTATTACTCGTCCTTTTTACAATAACCGCCCGCTCAATGATGACAAAAAAGGTAGATGATGGTGGAGAGAACCTAGGGTAATATAATGTATACTCAACATAAAAAAACTGGTACCAGCCAGTTTTTTTATGTTGAGTATACTAATCACAGTGCGCCCACTTGGACTTGAACCAAGGACCGCAGAGATATATGAGTACATATAATTCCATCGCTCGGGTATATTGCAAGACAGTGTCCACCCACTTGGACTTGAACCAAGGACCGCGGAGATATAAGCTCCGTGCTCTAACCAACTGAGCTATGGGTGGACACTGTCTTTCAATCACCCTCACTCGGAATTATAAGCTCTGTGCTCTAACCAACTGAGCTATGGGCGCGTCTGTTCAATATAGTATAGCAAAATTGATGACTGGGCAAGTTCCATTACTCCCAATGTGTATCTCGATGGTTTTTGGTTATTTGATCACGTAGGATGGGGTAATTCTGGAGGATGGGGTCTTCGGCGACGATACGCGCTGCCTCTAAACGTGCCGCTTCAACCATTTTTATATTTTTGATTGCCTCCATTCCGAGGTCGGAGATGCCCCATTGTTTTCCACCAGTGAGCTCGCCGGACCCACGGAGTGTGAGGTCTAGCTCAGCAAGTTCAAAGCCATTTTTTGCAGCCAAGAGTGCCTTGAGGCGCTTCAGGGATGTTTCATTTGTGCTGTCCGTGAGGATATAGCAGTATGCCTGGTGGTTGCTTCTAATAACGCGTCCACGAAGCTGGTGTAGCTGAGATAGCCCAAATCTTTCTGCGCCCTCAATCACAATCATTGTTGCGTTCGGCACATTCACGCCGACCTCAATAACAGACGTTGCTACTAGGATGTGTATAGCGCCTTTTTTGAATTCGCCCATCACCCATTCCTTTTCGTCTGGCTTCATTTTGCCGTGGAGTACCCCCACTTCAAATTCAGGAAAAATATCCTCTGAAATACGTTTTGCTTCCGCTGTAACTGACTTTGCTTGTAGAGCAAGCTCTTTTTCAGGATCAGGCTCATCTATACGTGGGCAAATGATGTAGGCTTGTCTACCGTTTTTTATTTCATCGCGAATGTGCTCCTCCATTTTCTTACGATTAGTTTTAGTAACAAGCTCGGTTTTTATGGGGAGTCGCCCAGTAGGCATTTCGTCGAGAAGTGTAAGGTCTAGATTTCCGTAGATTGTGAGAGCAAGTGTGCGTGGAATAGGTGTCGCTGTCATTGAAAGGAAGTGGGGAAGCATCGTATCCTTTTTAGCCAATTTACCTCGTTGCTTTGTGCCGAAGCGGTGCTGCTCGTCCACAATCACAAGGCCAAGATTTTTAAACTCTACACTTTTTTGGATGAGCGCGTGTGTACCGATTATTACGGTAAGCTTGCCTTCAGTGGTCCATTTCAGGAGCTGTGCCTTGGAAACTTTTGTAGCCCCACTAGGATCTAGCTTTGATGGAAACTTTTTTGCGCCACTACCAGTGAGAAGTCCTATTTCTATTGGCAGTCCACTAAAGTATTCAATGAAACTCTTGAAGTGTTGCTCAGCCAAGATTTCAGTTGGAGCCATATATGCCACCTGCAGATTTCCGAATTTATTGTCTCTGGGTGCGGTGTTTGCGACGACATAGGATGCCACTGCTGCAACAAATGTTTTTCCAGAACCCACGTCACCTTCAAGAAGTCTCGACATCGGTACACCCTTTTCAAAATCAGAAAGAATATCTGTGAGCGCGCGTGTTTGAGACACTGTGGGTGTGAAAGGAAAACGCGTGATAAATTGATCGAGTACTTTTTTGTCAGGTACTATTTTAAAACCGCCGGAGTCTTTTGTTTCTCTGCGCTCCTTTTGTCTCGCAAGCTGAATCATAAAAACCTCCTCGAATGCAAAACGCTTGCGAGCGGCTTTGGCGTCACTTTCTTTTTCTGGTGTGTGTATCCACACAAGTGCTGTTTTAAGCGTGGGTAGGTTGTATCGAGCTAAAATTTCAGAAGGGATTGGATCAACAATATTTTCAAGTATGCCTCTACTAAAAACTTTTTGGATATGGTGATATATAAAACGAGAAGTGATGCCCTTTGTTTCAGGATAGACAGGATACAAAGTTGCTCCGCCGCCGTCGTTCCACAGAGAGTCACTCGCGTCCATGTGTAGCTCCCGAGTTCGTGCAATTTCTGGGTTTGCGATGTATAGCACACCTCCGCGTTCCTCCACTTGCCCCGAAAGCTTCACCATCATATTGGGCACGAGCATTTTTGAAATGTATGCCTGATGGAACCACACACACTTAATGCGCCCCGTAGCGTCCTCCACCACTGCCTCAGTCATTGGGATTTTTGATCGGAAACCCTTTGAGGTTTTTGAAGAAATTACACGTCCGTATATTGTAGCGCCTTCACCATTTGCTAGATTTATAATGTGTTTTATTTCGGCAGTACTTGTGTGCCTAGCTGGGAAGTAGTAGAGGAGGTCGTAGATACTTACGATACCGAGCTTTGCAAGCCCAGTCTTTTGAATAGCAGTGAGCCGAAAGATATCCGAAAGGGGAGTTGCTGGTAGGATTGCATCACTTGTTTTCATTTTTTGAAACAATAAATGCGAGAGCAAATGACATTAACGCAATTGGAATGTCTCTGAAGACTACAGAAAATTCTGATGTATTGAGCGCTACAATAGAAACGAGTATTAAACCAGCAACAATAGACGGATATATTTTATTCCAAAAAAGTACGCCGAGAGCGACGACTATTTCAAAAGAAGAAAAAATATGTAGGAAAATTTCCCTTGGTAAAAATATGTCAATCCAAGCGGGGACATAGCCAAGCCACATTTCTGGTTCTATAAAGGACGAAACAGCTGGATAAATAAACGAAAAGGCGATACCTAGTTTTATCAAAAGTATCGCCTTTTTGTGCAGTCTGTCCATTTTGTTGTTTGTAAACTTTCAGACGCTCCAGAGGAGGAGATGTATGAGAGGTTACTACTATTCTACAACAATTTTGCCGAACTTTCCAAGCAACACGTGGTTGTGATATGGGTGGGTACCAATCTTTGTGAATACGAATGAATATGAACCACCTTTTGGCACAGCTACTTTTGCGTCAAACTCTGGGTAGAGAGTATGAGCAGGGTGTGGACCAGAGGCAACCCACATTGGTGAATCATTCTGGTTTATAAATGTTACCTTCGTGCCAGCCTTTACTGTAAGAAGTGGCGGAACAAAGCCATCATTTGTGTATGTAACAGTTGGTGTCGCTACTGGTACAGGCGCGCTTTCCGTGATCACTACTGGCGCTATTGGCTTAGGTTCCACAACAACTGGAGCTGTAGTATTTTCTACAGCATTTTTGGTCGGAGCCTCAGTTTTGCTTGTAAAAAATAATGCTGCTGACGCAATGACAATGACTACTGCAATCCATAATAGATACTTGTTCATATTTGTTAAATTATATTAAAATTGATAAAAATCCCCGCAACCCCTCACACATCCCAATCTACTTCGTTGTAAACATATAGTTTCATCTCACCGTAGCAAAAGTACGCCTCTAAAAAACTATATGTTTACGCCTCGTATCTTGGGTGTGTGAGGGGTTACAAATCCTCTGTTTACTAGGCTAGTTAATTATACTATTTTGGGTATTTTGAAGCAATGCCTCTACTCCACATCCTTGGCGTCCTGGTGGGACGTCCGCGGTCCGAATTTGGGCTTTTTAAAAACTGAACTACGTTATGGTTTTAAAAACCCAAATTCGCCCAGCTCCTTCAAGAACGCATCGTTTGATGGCTCGCGACCAAGAAAAGCTTTTACTAAATCAAGCTCGTCCATACTTCCTCCTTTTTCTAAAATATGTTTTCTATAATCTGCTCCAGTTTTCTTGTTTAGTATGCCCTCCTTCTCAAATCGTGTAAACATATCAGCGGCGTAAACGTTTGACCATAAATATACGTAGTAACCAGCATCGTAGCCATCCAGGTGTCCGAAGCCTGCGGGAAAGATGGCGTCCTTTGGTAGAATGACGCCTGTGTATTTTTTGATAAGGTCTCTGTGGAGTTTTGCTGGCTCAGGTGGATTATTTTTTGTGTGCAGGGTGAGGTCAAGTATTCCTTGTATAAGCTGGCGAAGCACACCGTAGCGAAGCATGTGTTTTTTGCTCTCTAGAAGATTTTTTAGGATAGAAGGCGGAAGACTTTTTCCGGTTTTGTAGTGTGAAGACAAAAGCGCGAGAGATTTTTTGTCCCATGCCCAGTGCTCCAGCATTTGTGACGGAGCCTCGACAAAATCCCACGCTGTATTGTACCCAGACTGCGACTCATATTTTGCAGTAGTAAGAACGAAATGCATAATGTGCCCAAACTCGTGAAGAAAAGTTTCAACCTCGCCGTGAGAAAGAATGGAAGGGTTTTTACTTGAAGGTTTTGTAAAGTTTGCTACCATCGTCGCAAATGGTGGAATATAGTTTTTGCCAGCAAAGGAAACATTGCGTCCACCAATAATGCCAAAAGCAGCTGCGTGCCCGTATTTGCC
>Ga0105164_10000981_pt1 | contig 18615 bp, 12 predicted proteins | sample VDWuncwatermetaG_FD_89674 | JGI IMG/M metagenome (GOLD analysis project Ga0105164, IMG submission 89674) | Wastewater microbial communities from Netherlands to study Microbial Dark Matter (Phase II) - VDW unchlorinated drinking water | ecosystem: Environmental > Aquatic > Freshwater > Drinking...
AAGGATGTTGCTCAGGCAATGATTGATGACGGAATCAATTTAAAGGACTGATGTCATTTTCCGATACAGAACTTTGAGAAAATATTTAAAATTATTTCTTGATTTACCTTCTGCCCTGATATTTCATCAAGCTTAGAAACGGCTTTTTTCAACTCATCTGCTATTAAATCTTCTGGATCATTTTTATTTATGACTTCCATAGCAAAATCTATGGAGTTTGAGCATTGAATTAAAAGTTCTTTTTGGCGTTGATTGATAAAGAAAGTGGATGGTTTATGGTTGATAGTTGATGGTGAAAGGAATTTTATTTTTTCTATAATAAGAGATTTTAACTTGTCAATGTTAGTACCATCTTTGGCAGAAATTAAAATGTCTAACTTATTGCTGTCATTCTGAGCGTTAGCGAAGAATCTACTAACGTTAATAGATTCTTCGTCGCAGGGCTCCTCAGAATGACAGCCACCCGATATTAAATCCATTTTATTCCCTACTAAAATTTTAGGCTTTCCATTGATTGAATTAATTATCGATGAGACATCATCTTTTGTAATATCAAAAACTACTAGTGCTAAATCTGATTTTTCAAGAGCAGATTTGCTTCTTTCTATTCCATGTTTTTCAGCCTCATCAATTTTTCCATCATGCCTTATTCCTGCTGTATCCACTAGAACAATTGGATAGCCATTTAAATTTATTTTTTCTTCAATGGTGTCTCTGGTCGTGCCTGGGATATTTGTTACTATTGCTCTTTCATTTTCAAGAAGCCTATTTAATAAACTGGATTTTCCAGCATTTGGTGCACCAATTATAGATACTTTTAATCCATCTCTTAAAATCTGACCTTCTTTAGATGTTTCAATAAGAGCTTTTAACTCTAAATTTATTTTTTCAAGATCTTTTTTTAATTCATCTTTTTTTGATTCTCCTACGTCCATTGGAAATTCTATAGAGCCTTCTATTTTTGTAACTAAAAACAAAAGCTTTTCGTGAAAACTTTTAACTTTTTCTTTTAGAGAACCGCTTAATATTCCAGTGGCAGAAAAAACAGCTTTTGAACTGCTGGCATTGATTAGATCATTTATAGCTTCAGCTTCAGTCAGATCTATCCTTCCGTTTATAAAAGCTCTAAATGAAAACTCTCCATTTTTAGCTAACCTTGCTCCATTTTTAAGACAAAGATCTAAAACCATTGATGTTACTTGGTTTCCACCATGAGTAAAAATTTCTATTACATCCTCAGCAGTAAAACTGTTTGGAGCCTTAAATGGAAGAACAATAACTTCATCTATTGTTTTATCGCCTTCTTTTATATAGCCATGTTGAGCTTGCATGTGGGTGAGAGGCAATTCGCTGTTTTGTACCTCAAATATTTTAGAAACTATACTCCAACTATCTTTTCCCGATATACGAATGCCAGCTATACTACCGACACCAGTTGGTGTGCATATTGCAGCTATTGTGTCAGAGAGGTTATACATGCAAGAAGATTATAGCGTATCGCACTGAGGATTACTGTGCTGCTTGAACTCCAGCTTGAAATAGCTTAACTGCAATTTCAATAAATACATTTCTGTTTTACTAGCAAAAACACCAGGTGAGATGAAGCAGGCTATGAGTAAAAGCTTTTCATAGAACTCAATTCATATTATAAGAATGTAGTATGTTCTACATCAAAGAGTTTTGCTAGTTCTTTTGCAATATTTGGAGTAATGCGAACTCGTCCTTTTATTAAATCATTTATTTTTGAGGTAGATAAACCAGTCTCTTTTGCTAAGTCAGCCTGAGTCATTCCTTTTAACTCTAAAAAAGTTTCAATTAATTCATATCCTTTAAAAGCTGATTTAGGATTCCAGTTCAAGCGATCTTCCTTAGAAAGACTTTTATCAAGTATTTTGATTACTTCTACTTTAGAAAGCTTTCCTTTGATGTATTGCTGAAGACAGGAACCTAGTGTCCCAAGGAACTCAAAATCTAAGTTTTGACTTTTTGTACTCATATTATTCTCCACTATTGATTGTATTCATGCTTACTAATTTCATATACTTCTATCAATTTCTTTTCTTCATCAGCTATGAAAAGAATTCTATAAGCAATATTTAATCTAACAGAATAAACCCCTTTCAACCTTCCTTTTAACTGTTCAAGTTTAAAACCAGAATAATTACTTAATCCTTTTAAACCTGAGTGTTCAGAAATATATTTGAATGCAGCGTATTTCTTTTTACATTGAATGGGTAAATTATCAATTTCCTTCTTAAACTTATAATCAACAACTTCCCAATTCATATATACCCAGATTATACCCTATTTATACCTTAACATGGTTAAGGGTTAATCAATTGTAGTTATCTCCACCCTATTTAACAAAAACACTAGGTGAGATGAAACAAGCAACGAATACTTAAAAAATTATTAAATATCTTTCAATTTCCCCATAGGAATCAATACCTTAAATAAAATTAATCTCTTTCTTTTTCATATTCTGCTACGATATTTTAAAATATTTTAGAAAAGTATTATAGGAGATTTATAAATGACATTAGAAGTTATGCCAGGAGTTCCAGCAGGTGCAAGATTTCAACATCAAGCAGAAGTAACCTATCATGGTTTTCAAGCTACTGATCCAGCGGGCTTTGGTACAGAGATTGAAAAAGATGGAAATGTTTCTCTCTTACATGTACCTGATAGATGGTTTCAGAAAGCATTTCAACTTGATGAAGGTACAGGAGTTAGAATAGCAAAACAACATCCTAGTGCAAGAGCTACAAGAGACTTAAAAATTTCAGGTCCTGTTTTGCTTACTGTTTATAACCTAAATGGTGCTGGTGGAAAGTCTAACTATTGGGTAACAGCGCCAAGAGCTCAAACCTTAGAAGAATTTGCTGTAGAATTTTCTAAGACCTTGGGTAGTTCAAGGGATTGGGCAAATGTCACAAGCCATATTTCTACTACATTTACCAAGGCTGATGGATCTTACTTATTACAAGGAGTAGGAAATTTAGTAACGGTTGATGTTCCAACTGAAATAAGTCCTTTAAGCTAGCTAAATAGCCATCAAATAGAACCAAGAAATTATCTTTATCAATCCTAAAAACAATCTTAAGCTATACAAATGTACAGGTTGTAGCCCTTTGTTTACAGCTAAAAGAATACGTATTTTTGTCGATATTACACCATGAAGTTGCATTAATACTTTTTCCAAAAGCGAGATTTATCCAATTTATTTGGTAAATCAAGCGGTTTTTGCAAAGGTGGTTCTGAGGAGCAACGTCACCGCAAGAACCACCGGTGAAATACAACATAACAAAAATTGATTTGTAATTCCTTGACCAAGTCACACCACCTTGATAGAGTGTTACTCCGCTATTTAATTTCCTTATCTCCAAAGTGCGATAAGGGCTAATTAAAAAGAAGAAAAAAAAGAATCTCAAAAAGTTTTTATTCTTTCTTCTTTATATAGCTGTGGCCTGTTAAATCAAGCCGATGAACTCTGAAAACTGCATACAAATAGATTAGTTAAATATCGAAGTTAGTTTTAAGTTTCAATCAAGTTTTTAGAAATAAAAACAAGAATTGAAGCACCAAAAAAGCTAAAAACAGATAAAGCATAAATAATAAAAGCCTAAGTACGTATGTAAAGATGATATGGGGGCAACCCTAAATCGTAATAGCATATGTATGTGTAGAAACAATTTGCCAAAATTGTTTTATTAAAAATATCGATCTTTTTGTAGTCTAGAAGATTACAAAAAATAAGCTACAAAGGGCATACGGCGGATACCTTGGCACCAGCAGCCGATGAAGGACATAGTAAGCTATGAAAAGTTGTGGTGAGCTGCTAACGAGCTATGACCCACAAGTTTCCGAATGGGGAAACCCACATAGATTCAACTCTATGTATCATTAACTGAATTCATAGGTTAATGAAGGTAAGCGAGAGAAGTGAAACATCTCAGTAACTCGAGGAAAAGAAAACAAAACAGTGATTCCCTTAGTAGCGGCGAGTGAACGGGGAACAGTCTAAACCGAATAGCTTGCTATTCGGGGTTGTAGGACTGCATTTAGGACTTGCAAAGCTAATTGAACAGAGTTGGAAAGCTCGGCCAAAGAAGGTGATAGCCCTGTAAGTGAAAGTTGAGCAAGCCGAGCAGTATCCTGAGTAAGTCGGGGCACGTGAAACCCTGATTGAAGCCACCTGGACCATCTAGGTAAGACTAAATACTGACTGGTGACCGATAGTGAACAAGTACAGCGATGGAAAGGTGAAAAGAACCCCGGGAGGGGAGTGAAAGAGAATATGAAACCGTATGCCTACAAGCAGTTAGAGCACATTTATTGTGTGATAGCGTGCCTGTTGAAGAATGAGCCGGCGAGTTAGTGTGTCTAGCTTGGTTAAAAAGTAATTTTTGGAGCCACAGCGAAAGCGAGTCTGAATAGGGCGCGTATAGTTAGACATATTAGACCCGAACCCTGGTGATCTAACCATGGCCAGGTTGAAGCGCAAGTAACATTGCGTGGAGGACCGAACCAATTAGTGTTGAAAAACTACTGGATGAGTTGTGGTTAGGGGTGAAATGCCAATCGAACCAGGAGCTAGCTGGTTCTCCCCGAAATGTATTGAGGTACAGGGTCAGGCTAAAGCTTTGTGGAGGTAGAGCACTAGTTCGGTAAGGGTGGTGAATAACCATACCAAATCGAGTTAAACTCCGAATGCCATTAAAGTGATACCTGGCACTGAGACAGTGGGTGATAAGATTCATTGTCAAGAGGGGAACAGCCCAGACCGCCATCTAAGGTCCCTAAGTCAATGCTAAGTGACAAAGGAGGTGGAATTACACTGACAACCAGGAGGTTGGCTTAGAAGCAGCCACCCTTGAAAGAGTGCGTAACAGCTCACTGGTCAAGTGATTCTGCGCCGAAAATATCCGGGGCTAAGCATTGCACCGAAGTTGCGGGATTATACATTTATGTATGATCGGTAGGGGAGCGTTGTATTGTAGGATGAAGCTCAATCGGAAGATTGGGTGGACGAGATACAAGTGAGAATGTCGGCTTGAGTAGCGAAAAGGAAAGTGAGAATCTTTCCCACCGAAAGCCTAAGGATTCCCACGGAAGGTTCGTCCGCGTGGGGTTAGTCGGGGCCTAAGACGAGGCAAGAATGCGTAGTCGATGGATAGCAGGTTGATATTCCTGCACTAGTGAGTAATCGTTATAGAAGTATATGGACCTAGGAGGTTAAATTGCGGCGGTTATTGGATTCCGCTCCAAGCGCGTAGGTAGTCATTGTAGGAAAATCCGCAGTGGCGTTATGACCTGAGGCGTTATGGTAATTGTCTACGGACAAGAAGCAGTTGACACCACACTAGCAAGAAAATCTGTGCTTCAAGATTATTTGCTACCCGTACCATAAACCGACACAGGTAGGCTGGTAGAGAATACCAAGGTGCGCGAGATAACTCTCTCTAAGGAACTCGGCAAAATGCTCTCGTAAGTTCGCAAGAAGAGAGACTGTACTTTGTGAAGAGGTTAACTCTCATAAGCATCGTACAGTGACACAAGGCAGACCCAAGCAACTGTTTACCAAAAACACAGGTCTCTGCTAACACGTAAGTGGATGTATAGGGGCTGACTCCTGCCCAGTGCTGGAAGGTCAAGGAAGTTGGTTAGGAGCAATCCAAAGCTAGCGACCAAAGCCCCAGTGAACGGCGGCCGTAACTATAACGGTCCTAAGGTGAATTAAACGTTGCCTTAGTAAAATCTGGCCATATGCTGGAATATCTGAGTATCTGATGGTACTATGGTATATATTAACCTTAGAAATTAATATATGCAAAGTAAAAAACCATTCAGTGCAGACAATCAGCAGGAAAGGTCCGCCTCCGGCGGAAATCCTCAGAGACTAAAAGCCAGACTTGTCAAGTTGACAAAGAAGATATAGTCCGAACTCTATAGCGATATAGAGAGAATAGCAGAAATGACTATTCCAGTTATTTTATAACTGTAACAATGTTGAGCGAAATTCCTTGTCGGGTAAGTTGAAGAGCGAGCCCGTACTGGCTTATAACGGTGAAGTCCTAACCTGTTGCAACTTCAAGGAGTTGTGTAAAAAGGTGGATAATACCGTGGGAAGTCCTAGTGACCCCGTAACGACTGAGGAAATTGATGTAAAAATCAAAAGTACGAGGTGTTGTAAGTTCGTTTACAGCACAACACGCCAGTATCTTGTGTAAAATAAGCTTGTGGATCTTAAATCATATATATCAGGTTATGTTGATGGTGAAGGATGTTTTTGTATATCTATAAACAAAAGTTCTAGACATAGTTTTGGATGGGAGCTAAGACCTAGTTTCTCAGTAAGCCAAAATAGTGATAGAAGTGAAGTTTTAAGATTACTAAAACAATACTTTACCTGCGGATCAATAAGACCAGATATATCAGATAAAACTCTTAAGTTTGAAATTAGGAGTATCAATGATTTAGTCCATAAAGTTTTACCTCATTTTGAAGACACTAAGTTAATTTCTGCAAAGCAAAATGATTTTAAATATTTTGCAAAAGCATGTAGGTTAATGTATTCAAAAAAACATCTTACAAAAGATGGATTTAATGGGGTTTTAGATTTAGCGTTTAAAATGAATCCTTCAGGAAAACGCAAACATCTAAGACATGAGATAAAGATATAGTCTGCACCCGTAGTAATATGGGATAAAATGTGAAGTTCCGACCCGCACGAATGGAGTAATGATTTGGGTGCTGTCTCGGAGAGGGACTCGGCGAAATAGATTTATCTGTGAAGAAGCGGATTTGGTGTGCCAGGACAGAAAGACCCTATTGAGCTTTACTGTAGGCTGGAATTGGTCGCGGGCGTTGGATACGTAGTATAGTTGGGAGACTTTGAGATCTTGCTTTCGGGTGGGATGGAGTCGTCAGTGAAATACCAATTTTCTTACACCTGCGCTCTAACTGAATACCGTTATCCGGTATCAGGACGGTTCCTGTCGGGCAGTTTGACTGGGGCGGTCACCTCCTAAAAAGTAACGGAGGTGCGCAATGGTTCCCTCAGGTTGGTCGGAAATCAACCTTTGAGTGCAAAAGCATAAGGGAGCTTGACAGCAAGACAGACATGTCGAGCTGGTACGAAAGTAGGCTTTAGTGATCCGGTGGTTCCGCATGGAAGGGCCATCGCTCATCGGATAAAAGTTACCATAGGGATAACAGGCTGATCTCCCCCAAGAGTCCACATCGACGGGGAGGTTTGGCACCTCGATGTCGGCTCGTCGCATCCTGGGGCGGTAGTACGTCCCAAGGGTTGGGCTGTTCGCCCATTAAAGCGGCACGTGAGCTGGGTTCAGAACGTCGTGAGACAGTTCGGTCCATATCCGGCATACCCGCAAGATATTTGAGAGGAGACTTCCTTAGTACGAGAGGACCGGGAAGTACAGACCTCTGGTGTACCAGCTGTCACGCCAGTGGCAAACACTGGGTAGCCATGTCTGGAGAGGATAAGTGCTGAAAGCATATAAGTACGAAGCCCACCTCAAGATGAGATATCTCATACCATAAGGTAGTAAGATCTGCCAAAGACTATGGCGTTGATAGGTTGCAAGTGTAAGTACAGTAATGTATTCAGCTGAGCAATACTAATAGATCGAGGGCTTATTTTTTCTTCTTCTAGACTACAAAGAGATCAATCGATGTATTTGTAAGGATGTTTTAACCGTCCTTACGTTGTATGCAGTTTTAAGCGTTCTGAAATAAGACTATTGTTATTCTCATCAAACAATAATCGTTTGTAAAGTATCATATAATCTTATTAATGTCTTTATTAAATAAGATTTCACCTGTTGGTACGTGGATGCATAGAATGTTTTATCCACAAGGCAATTATCATATTGATTTTAAGTTAGATGAAGAGTCACAGTATTATTTAGGAGGTGATTCTAGCACTCCTGAAGAAGATGCAAAATTAAAAACAGGACTTGAAAGAGCTGCATGTCATTTAGTTTTTACAATACCTTATACTGAGTTTGAAAAAGTAGAAATTTCTGAAGTTGTGAGAATGGTTATTGACCCCACAAATAATGGGAGATTATTTTCCTTAGCTTTAAAAAAAGGAACAGAGCCTAATCACCTCATAGTAACTAAAGCTAGAGTTACCATAAAAGAACCACCTGAAGAAAGTTTAATTGCAGATAAATTAAAATCTACTCCACTAAGAGTTAACACCAAAGATGACAGTGCTCCTATAATCATCACTTTTTCACTTGATGAGAAATCAAATGAAATCCTAGATGGTATTGAGTCTAGTTGTATGGATGAGAAGGAAGCCATTAATATAAGAGAAAACATTAGAAGAGCTTTTGGACAATGGGTTTATGAAAACTTTAGTGGTTTGATACTGGGTTACACATATACTGAAAAAACTGAAGGTGCTCTTAGTGATGAGAATGAATATGAATTCAAGTTTACTGTCATTGATAAGAAAAGAATAATTGTTTATGAAGCTAAAATATATGAAAGAGATCCATACAGGTTTCAGTAAATAGAATTTATTTTCAAGGTTTAAAGAAATCAAGATTTTCTGTAGCAAGTGCTGCTTCAACAGGTGTAGTTTGAGTTGTTAAACTATTCCCTCTATCTCCATGGTAAACAGGTCCACTTAATTTAATACTTTCATCGGGATCATGAGACCGATCATCAACACTAGGAACAAGACCCACCAATCCCATATCATCAGCAATTTCTGGTTTCCAAGGGTTATCAACTACATCAGTACCAGGTCTAAATGCTGGAAACGTTCCTCTTAATACTGGAAGTGTTTCTCTTATTTCATTCATTTAAAACGCTCCCATAAAACAATAAAAAAATTGTACCATATGCACGAGTATTTACATTACGATTGAAACCTAATGTTTAATGATAAGTCATAATTAAAAGAAACAGGAGGATATTATGGGCGACTTAAGTACACTTTTAAATTCTAATATTACACAGTTAGTAGTAATCGTTGGTGGGTTTTACTGGTTAGGTAAAAAAGTAGATGACCACTTTGCTGAACTAAATAAAAAATGCGATGAGAAGAAAGCACAAGCATAACTCTTGTTAAAGATAGATTTTATGTAGAGACTTACCATTGTAGGTCTCTATATTTTTTTATTTTAAGCAACTATAGTAAAGGGGTGCCTAGATTCAGGTTCAGTTTTTGGGGCTGGGGTTAAGGGGTTTTCTGGTTTTATTTTTAGTCTTTCCTCTTGTCTTTTTTTAAATTCTTCTATATGTCGTAAAAATTCTTTCTCTAATCTTTTTTCATAACGTTCTGCCTCAGCATCAATTATGGCTTTTCCAGTCTTAATCACAGCTTCCCCGATGAAATCGTTTGTAACTTTTACTCCAGCCTCAATAGCTTTGTCTGCAGCTCTATCTATTGTTTCTTTTACCTCTTGTTTTAATTTATTAGCTGTAAAACGTGCAGATTCTACTCCACCCCAAGCAGTTAGAACACCTAAGACAAGAGTTCCACCTATTCTTTGAATTCCATTCATAGAAATTATTTCCTTACTAATAATAAATAACTATTTGAAGTTACTAGACTGTAGAATTATCTAATATAATAAACCATATCACCTTCATAAACAAGGACTTAAATATGCTCTCAAAAATCAAAGAAAAAATCCTAAACAAAGAAAGAATTACTTTCGATGAAGGAGTTTCTTTATATAAACATCCAAATCTTTTAGAAATAGGTGAATTAGGAAGATTAGCTCGTGAAGTAAAAGCAGGACATGAAAAAGCAAAATGGGTTTACTGGAATAAAAATATACACTTAAATCCTACCAATGTTTGCATTGCTCATTGTAATTTTTGTGCATTTGCAAAACTCCCTGGTGAAGAAGGAGCTTGGACTTACACTATTCCTGAGTCTTTAGCTAAAGTTCAAAAGGGTATAAATGGCGGAGCTAGGGAAGTTCACATAGTAGGTGGTTTAAATCCTAAAGCAGCATTACCTTACTACACAGATCTTTTAAAAGCTATAAAAAAAGAATTTCCTAAATTACACCTAAAAGCATTTACAGCAGTAGTAATAGAATTTTTTAGCAAGCTTACTAAACTCAGCTTTGAAGAAACTTTAAAACAGCTCATGGATGCTGGGCTAGACAGTATGCCAGGTGGTGGAGCAGAAATATTTTCTAAATCAGTTCGTGATGATACTTGCCCAGATAAAATTCCAGCCGCTAAATGGATGGAAATCCATGGCATAGCTCATAAGCTTGGGTTAAAAACAAATGCCACAATGCTAGCTGGAATTGGTGAAAATGTAGAAGATAGAATCGATCACATGGTTCAGCTCCGTGAACAACAGGACAAATCAGGTGGATTCCAAACTTTTATTCCACTTAGTTGCCATTATGAAGACACAGAAATAGCTGGTACAGTACAGCCCATAACTGCATTTGATGAATTGAAAAATATTGCTGTTTCTAGAATTATGCTAGATAATTTTGATCATATAAAAGCCTATTGGATTCAATTAGGTGTAGGCGTGGCCCAGATAGGTTTACAATTTGGTGCTGATGATTTAGATGGTACTGTTCAGGAAGAGAGCATTACACATGCTGCTGGGGCTAAAAAACGTGGTCTTGAAAAGAATTTTATTCAAAGTCTCATAGAGGATGCTGGATTTATCCCTGTAGAGAGAGACACTATTTATAATGTTTTAGAAGTGAGCAAATAAGTAGAAATCTTGTTATAATATATTTCTGCAATGGAAAATCCCCACATAAAAATAGATATAGAGGGAGACTTATATTTTGATGGTAATAAACTTACCCACGATAAAATTATTGAATTTTTTAAAAAGCTTGACTATGAAAAATTAGATGACTCTACATATCAGCTTAAATGGCATCAAAACAACATTACTCAAAGAATAAACATAGTTCCAGAAGACACTCTTTTTATCGTAAAAGATGTAGTTAAAGAAGGCAGTGAGATAAAGCTTATTTTAAATGATGAAACTCTTGAAAAGTTAGATCCCTCTACATTAGAGTTTGTCGGAAATATTCCTTATGCCATGATTAAACGTGGAAGAATAAAAGCCAGATTTAATAGACATGCTGCATTTAGGCTGGGCTCAGCAATATTAGGTTAAGATCCATTGAATTTAAATAGAAAACATTAAATTAATTTAATGTGGATTCTTTAAATGGTTTTAAGCTTAAATAATGCTTAAGAACTAGGTTAAATCTTGCTTTTTTAGCAATAATCGAAATAGCTATATAAATCTTATTTAAGAACACTTTTAATATATATGACTATTGCATTAGTGCCAAAAAACATTACAGATATTCGCCTTGGAATAATAAAGGCCAGAAGAGCTGCTGGGACTTTACAAGAAGATAAAAAAGCATTAAGTGAAATAAAAAATAACTTAACCGTAATAACAGGAAGAAATGACATTTCCGATGATGAAGTGAAAGGTTTTTTACAAAACATACACAAATTAGACCCTAAAAGAATTCCCGAAACAATAGAAAGTTTAATTAGAATTGATGGAAGTAAAGCAGAATTAGATTTCATCCCAGAGTTATTAGAAGATATTGAAAATTATATTCACTCAGATAGAAGGGTTGTTAGTACAGAGACTAAGCTGGCAGAACTTAGAGCTGAAGTCAAATCTAGAGCTAAAGCAGATTCCTCTTTATCCGTTAAAGAAATTCAAAAAAGAGATGTTGAAATAAAACAAAGATTACTGGCGTTAGGAGTAACTCCGAAAGAAAAAAAAGATATTCCTAATGAATATTTCACTAAAGACATTTTAGATATTAGAGCCGCTATAAATTTAGAAGCTGAGGCAGCAGCAGGAGAATTAAATACCGATTTTTTATCTGATCTTAGGGTTGAATATTTCTATGCTAAAGATAGGCTTTCAAAGTCTGGATTATTAAATGATGATGGCAGTCCCATTACTAAAGATTTCAATGGACACAATCTTAACCATGTATTTATAGTCACACATATACCATCAGGCAAGAAGTTTTGTGCAGGGCAAGATGATTTAGAAACTATATTTAAAGATGATCCTGTCCAAAGATCTGTAATAGAACACTTAAAAGAAAAAAGAGAAAATACTGTAGATGAATACAAAGGAAAACTTAGTTTATTGAAAGAAGTAAGTTTTATAGCAGGGGAGGAAAGAGATTCAGTCCGTGCAAGAATAGAAGCACTTGAAAAAATTGATAAAAAAATATTTGCTGACAGTAATTTTGATGATGTAAATGATCTTTTTGAAATGTTTAGGGGATTATGGCAAGAACACTGGGAAAAGCAAGGAAAAGGTGACTGGGTAAAAAATTATGATCTGGATTCATTCATAAAGTCACTTAAAGAAATTAAAAGAATAAAAGATTGTGAAAATATTCAAACCATATTAACTTTAGTAAATGATGGTAAGTCACCTACAGATAAAGATACTATTGAAAGAAATTTAACCTTTACTAGAGGTGATGACCTGACGGTAGAGAATGTAGAATTTTTAGTAAAACTCTTTACTGATTTAAAGACTACACAGGATACATTAGCTGAAGAATATCAGTTACTCATACATGATACTCCACACGAACATGATCCTAGATTTGATTTAGGAACATTAGTAGGTCAAGCAGAAGTAAAAATTGCTCATGAATTAATAGGTAAACCATATGAAGGAAAATCTATTTTAAATATTTCTCTAGATGGACCAAGAAGGCTTAGTGAAACAATAAAAACAATCTGTGAAGCTCATGGAATGGATCCAAATCCAATTACAGATAAATTGACTGATTTAGATCCAGTAAAATATGAAAAGCATGTTCATCCTAATATAGAAAGAAAAATTACAGCAGATGTAAGAAAAATAACAAGAGATGGAATGCCAGAAATAAGACATTTGCCTGATGGGATATCTCTAGAAAAGAATTCTCAAGATGTCATAATAGCAAACTGCCTATTTAACAGAATGAATGGAAAGAAAGATGCTGTTACAAAGGCTTTAATTTCTCTAGAAAATCTTTTAAAGAAGCCAGGAGATACAAATGCAAGACTAATGGTTGTAATGCCACCGCAGCATCAGCTTACACAAAGCAAATTTAGAGAATTGTTGAGAGTCTGTGGATACAAAGAAGTCTCTCCACCAGACTTAACAAAAAATGAAGCTGTTGATTTCAATATAAGAGCAGGAAACAATGATTCAGCAAAAAGAATAGTAAGCAAAGAATTTGAATTTACTGTATTTGAAAAAGTAGAAGAAAAAACTTCTGAGCAGATAGCAGACTCTTTAAAAAGATTAGATGACTCATTTTTTATTACCAGATCTGAAGAAACACATCAAGGAAATGGAGACCCTGATAACATTAGAGATTATTATGAGTATGAACTTAACCCTGATTATTTAGAGGGATTAGCATTAATATCTGAAGCTGATGCAGCAACTCATTTTGACCCAAAAAGCTCAGAACCCATACCTAGAGCTGATATTATAAAGAAATCCGAATACAACAATTTTGAAGAAAGATTAGCAGTACTGCAATATTATAGTAGTGGTGAGAATAAAGATAGTCATTTATTAACAAAGCATGATAAAAGAAAATTAGATGAAATTCTTCAGCTTTGGGATAATGATTTTTCATCTAGTCTAACAAGAGCTCAGGTTGATTTCATTATGAACAGACCATTAGAAAGGACTGTTCCACATGAGAAATTCAGTGCAGGAACTCAAGGAATAATTAAACGTACCTACCCAGAACAATGTACATTATGGGAAGCATACGTAGAAGAAAGAAACTATAGACTAGCAAATACTCAACCTTCTATCTTATCTTTAACTGGAAGAAATAAACCTCTTCATGAGAAAATAAAATACGCTTTTGATAAGAGACTTGAAAAATATAAAGATTATGATAGAAAAGACTTACCAGAAGTAATATCTAATCCTACTGATGATGACAGAAAATCAATGGATGACATCAGTAAACTTCCCACGGGATCACTTTCTTTTTGGGTTAGTGATGGTATTTCTAATGAAGCTGAAGCTCTCTCAAGTTTTGGAGTAGATAAAGTAGGGATTTGTTCTACATTAGGTTTAATTAATGATAGTTTAGGTGAACGATCTATTTATACATCTCCTTCTCTTTTAATTAAAAATGATGAGTTGATTTTATATTTTAAAGATGATGGTACAGATCAATTTACACAAAGATTACAAGCATTTATAAATAACACTAGATTCACAAATCAAATGATTTCACGTATTGGAATTCATGCCGAAAGAGTAAATAGATTAGTCAGTGGAAAAGATGAGCCATTTAAAGAAGAGGTTAAATTTTTAGCAAATTTATTTTGTGTATCTCCAGAAGTTCTAGATCCTTATTATGAATATCGCTTTAATCAGCTAATAGAATTTTTTGGACCGCCACTGCCACCACCACCTCCTCCAGAGCCGCTGACCGATATAGTTCTAACAGATCCCCCAATAGATCCACCAGTCAATCCATTACCTGATACTGATCCAGTAGATCCAGCTCCAGTAGATCCAGCTCCTCCGACTGAGCTTATAATTCTTCCTGCAGCTGATACAACTCCACCTGTTGATGAACCTGTCGTTCCTCCAAGCGATCTAACCCCACCAGTTGATCCTGAACCCATCACTCCACCAATTGATTCAACTCCTCCAGTTGATCCAATACCACCTACATCTACTCCAATAAACACTACTCCCATAACACTTAAATGTCCTTTATCTGGAGCAGAAATAACTGCAGAGCCTAATGCAGATGGTACTTTCAAGAGAAAAGATGTAGTAGATTTTGTAGAAGAATCTTTAGCAGCTTTAGAGTTTGCTACACAAAATAAACACTTAGAAGATGAAATTGTAACAAGAACATGTATTCAAGTAATTAAAAATTTATGGGATGAACAATTTGTACTCAGTCTAAATAGGGCTCAATTAGATTATTTAACTACCATCCTTCAATCAAGCATAAAGTCTAACCCATCTGTAACTATAGAAAAAATATCGAGACGCAAACATCGTAATGAAGATTTAATAAATAAATATAGACCTCTATTATCAAAGAGAATAGCCGATGCTATCTCTAAAAAAAGAATTGATGCTGTAAGAGGACTGGATAATGCAAGCTTAGATGATATGACTGCTGCTGTATCAAGTGTAGGGAAACTACCAGCTAATGTAAGTACGGGTGACCCTAATAAATCTTTATACTCCAAAAATTTTCAATTTCAAAAAACTCATATTATTTCACCTAGAAGATTACTTACGCCAGAGCATGTAGCTAAATTATTTACAGATAAAACACCAGTAAAAGAAAGAATTATATGCTTAAGTCATAATGAAAACTATTCAGATATTGGATTTAAACATCTTTTCACTCAATTTTTGAAAGATAATTATAATGCTCCAGATGCGGTTGCTGAAGATACCTATTCTTTGATAGAAAAAATACTTAAGAATAATACCTATGATAGAACTCCAGATGTAATAAAGAATCCAGCTCTTGTAGCTCTTGCAAAGTTTTTCGAAGTTAAGCCATCTGATATAGACCCTAAATTAACTGGAGAACAATTAGATTTTCCTGTATACTCTGGATCTATATCCGTATCTGTTACCGCAACTCCTGCTCCTCCTCCAGCTGCTCCCACTCCTCCACCAGCCCCTACAACAACTCCTGGAAACATCCATTTTTCAGAACTAGGTGCAGTCTCTGAAGCTGAAGTAAATAAGTTAATTAATGACAGAGAAAACTATAAACCATTAGATTTCGCATCTATAGAAGAAAGGATAGAGTTATATAGAAAGCTTCCAGAAAATCACACAGGAAGAAGAGATATAAATGAAAATGTGTTAGTGGATTTGGCTTTAGGGGTTGTAGAGCAGTATTTAAGACCACAAGATGTCGATCTTCCTCAGGTGAATGATGCTTATGATTCTATTTTAAAGAGCTGGGATAAACACTTTGATTTAACATTATCTGCTGAAAATAGAGAAAAATTAATTAATTTCTTAATGTCTGTAAAGTCTTGGGGAGAAGGTAGCGACGACCTGATCCCTGATATAGAAAAGTCAAGAGCTAAAAGTCTAGTTTTTGAACATGGATTAAGAGAGAAGTTAGATACTGAGATGAAAAGACAGGTAGAAGGAATAGGAGACAATTTAATCCATAATCCAAATAATTATATTAATGGTCATCCATTTCATCAGATTATTCATTATACTATTCCTAAGAACACTCCTCCAGACACCGTAAAAGCAAGCAAACACTTTATAGAATCTATAAGTGCAGATCCTGCAAGTAGAGGGCAAACTATTCATCATGCTCCAGCAAGAATCATCCCTCATAAAGAATTAGCTCTAAGATATAACCTTTTACATAGTGCTGATGAAAGATTTTTTACTCATGTAGCAAACCAAAATGTAACTCTATTTGGAATAGTTAACATTTTACCTAACCCCTCAGATTCTAAAGCAGTAAGTGCTTGTGAAGAAATTTTTCTAGGTAACATTGATTTTGCAAAACACCAAGAAATGTTACAGTATATTTGTTTAGCTGCTTTCGATGGACTACCTATAACTTCATTAATGCCTGCATGCGATCTCTTAGACATGTCTAGCCCAGTATCTAGCACTTCCACAGCAGTGCCTAAACCCACCATTACTCTTGAATTACAAACCCCTATTTCAGCTTTAGAAGCACAAAATAAAAAAGATACTGAGTTAATAGCAAGCCAGGGTAGGAATTTTAGACCTTTAGATTCAATGTCACTAGCTGACAGACTGAAATTATATGAAACTCTTCCACAAGATATAGATAGAAGAGATTTAAATGAAGCTATTATTATAGAGCTATATTTAGCTCAGTTAAAAGATAACTACAGAGGTGAACAAGAGTTACATGACAGAGTTAAAAAAGCCTGGGATGAAGATTTTGTAATCACTCTTCCAGGAGAATTAAAAAAAGAATTATTAGAAGCATTAGATAAAAATAGGTTTTATATGGATGATACACAAAGTACACTTACTTCAAGTTTGAACAGTTTCATAACCAAGGCTGAAGTATATGCAAAAAGAGATAGCAAGCCAAGTCAGCTTTTCTCAAGACCATCACTTCAAAAAAGAATAGAAACTGAGTTTAAAGAAAGAGCTAAGAATATTACAACTTCTGACCTTTTAAAACATTTTACTGAAGATACTGCTCCTGAAGGCTTCACTAACATAAATAACCTTCCAATTAATGATGGTTTTATTTCTGGTATTCACGTAGAACATTCATCATCTACTGAAAATATAATAAATCGTGCGTGTATCCTGGCACCATCAGATCTGGTTAAAAGGTTTACAGCACTAAATGATACTAATGATAGGTTAGATACTCTTCAAGCAAATATAAACTTGCTTAACCAAGAACTAGATATTTATATTTCTTATATTTCGCCAGATAAAAGATCGACTGATAAAACACAAATAGGTGAGAGATGTCATGTGTTTGGAGTAAGAATAATAGATGTCTTAAAAGGATTCGATACTGTACCAGAGAATGAAAGAGATATAGCAGAAGCTAAACTCATGGCAGACTATGAAATAGCAAATGCAGCTGAAGCTAATAAAGCCACTAAATTATCAAGAGGAGATAAATCTAAACCAAAAACCATTTCAGAAATATTAGATGAAACCAGTTCTAGGATTACAGATGAAAGTAATCATTTATTTATTGAAATAACAAAAATAATTAAAAATGGACTAGGAAGTAGGAAGCTAACTTTAGAGCAAGCTAATGGAATTTTAAATGCTTCTAGAGAGGGGTCAAGAGGAATTGTTAATTATTTACAACAAACTCTAAAATTTCAACAAAGTAGATCCACAAATAATTCAGGTGAGATTTTTAAAGCTATTAGAAGTCATTTAAGTGGATTGGCAAAGAGTGATTAGTCAGGGATTTGGATAAATCCTTAAACTACCCACCTCGGATAACTTCCCAGCCACCTATAAAAACTAAACTCTGAGGCTACTTCACTGAGTGCTCTTTTAAGAGCTGCATCTTCTCTATGTGCTTCTAAATCAATGTAAAAAATATACTCACCGAGCACTTTTCTAGATGGTCTGGATTCTATTCTGCTTAGATTTACTTTTTCTTTTGCAAAAGCATTTAACACACCCACTAACGTACCTGGTTTATCATTCGGTACGCCAAAAGCTAATGTAGTTTTATCTTTTCCGGAAGCAGAAGGAGTTTCTTTTCCTATTACAACAAATCTAGTGAAATTTTCTTTTTCATCATTAATGCCAATCTCATAAACTGGAAGTTTATATATAGTAGCTGCTAGCTTTGGACCAATGGCTGCAATATGACCATTGTCAGATTCACTTACTTTTTTAACTGCAAAAGAATTACTACTGGTTGGTTCAATTTCAACACCTGGTAGAAATCTTTTTATATAGTTTTGACATTGGCTTAAAGCCTGAGTGTGAGCCATTACTTTTTTTATTTCAGTTATATTTTTTGTTCTTGTAATTAGGCAATGCTCAATTGGAATAATAACTTCATAATTTATAGTTATGGTCTGGGG
>Ga0105164_10000982_pt1 | contig 18612 bp, 18 predicted proteins | sample VDWuncwatermetaG_FD_89674 | JGI IMG/M metagenome (GOLD analysis project Ga0105164, IMG submission 89674) | Wastewater microbial communities from Netherlands to study Microbial Dark Matter (Phase II) - VDW unchlorinated drinking water | ecosystem: Environmental > Aquatic > Freshwater > Drinking...
GCTTAGAATTGTATATTATAATTATGAATATGTCAATATTGGATAGATAAATTAATTATTAAATAATAGTGTTAATAATTAAAATCGCTAGATTTTCATGATGGAAATACGGTGGAAAAGCATCGCGAATGCCGTCACGATGCCTTATAAACAACGGGCGAGGCAATGAATAATATTTTGAGCTGTTTTTTGCGAGACCCCCCCTTTTTCCATGAGCTCTCTTTCGGAAGCTGTCTTGATTTTGGAAAAGCCCCTAAACCGGCCCATCAATTTTCGCCTTGTCTTGGGCCCCACCCCCGGAATGCCGTCCAACAATGACAAGAACGCTTCCTTTTTATGAAGCCGCCGATGATACGTAATCGCAAAACGGTGCGCCTCATCCCTCAAGCGTTGAATCAGCTGAAGTAGTGGTGAATTTTGCGGGAATATATAAGGCGTCTCTTTTCCCCAAGAAAAAAGATGCTCATGCTGTTTTGCGATTGAGAGGACAGGGACGTCGGATAAATTAAGACCGTCCAATTCTTTCTTTGCCGCCGCCAAATGCCCTTTGCCGCCGTCAATGACAATCAAATCCGGCAAAATCTGTTTCTCGTTTAACGCGCGCGTGTAGCGCCGCCGTACCACTTCACGCATCATCCGGTAATCGTCAATACCTTCCACCGTCTTTATCCTGAACCGCCGATACTCAGACCGCGCCGGCTCGCCCTCGATAAAAACAACCATCGAGCCTACCGCCTCCTGACCCGAGATATTGGAGATATCAAACCCCTCTATCCTGAATGGCAGCTTGGGCAAAGAAAAGGCCTTCTTGAGCTCCTCTAAAACCGGCAGCCCATTTTTTCCGGGAAGCGGGAGCTTGGGCACCGCCGACAACGCCTTGATTTCTTGCAAAACTCGTTGGGCCTTTTCATAATCCCTGTTCGCCGAATACGCTTTCATTTGCTTGAATAAATTCCTCACCAGCACTTCGCGCCTGCCTTCGAGAAACAGTTCAAGCTCTTTCGCGATCCGCCCATACCCGATCTTGTCGATTTCGCCCACACAGGGGCCTCGGCATTGTCCGATGTGGTACATCAAACACACTTTGTCGGGCATGGGTTCGCAGGTTCTCATCGGAAAAAGCCGTCGCAAGAGGCTCACCGCCTGGCGTAGAAGTTTGGCGCTGGTGTACGGACCAAAATATTTTCCCCCGTCGGGTTTGCGTCCGCGCACGACAAGAAGTTTGGGAAATTCCTCCGCCGTGATTTTTAAAAAAGGGTAGCTTTTATCGTCCTTCAGCTCTTGATTATATTTGGGCTGGCATTCTTTGATTAGGGAAGCCTCCAAAAGAAGCGCCTCGGCCTCCGTGGGGGTTTGAATGGTTTCGATGTGGCATGCTACTTCCAGCATTCTCCCTTCTTTGGAAAAACGCTCGCCCAAATGCCGCAAATGGGACATCACCCTTTTTTTGAGTGACATGGCCTTTCCTATATAAAGCGGCCGTTTTTGCCTGTCTTTAAAGAGGTACACGCCGGGGCCGTCGGGCAGGTGAGGGACCTTCACGGGATCAGCTTGCGAACTTCCTTGATTTTAAAAAAGTAGGCCATCCCAAAATAAAAAAAGATGCTTAAAACGATGCCCGCCGCCAGATAAAGCGCCTGGTGAAATTGGGGACTTTGTTGATGCGGGGTTAAAACGTAAAAATTATAGGCGAGACAAAAAAGCCCCATGGCAGCTGACAGAAGCAATACCTGGCCAAAACTTTGAAGCATGCGACGGCCATCCAATTCTCCCACTCGCTTTCTTAAATGTGTGTAAAGAAGGACTACATTCACCGTCGCGGACACACTGGAGGCAAGCGCCAAACCCCCTATTTTCAGCGAGCGCATCAAAACCAAACTTAACAGGATGTTGAGCATCACGGAAAAGGCCATGGTCTTCACCGGCGTTTTGGTATCCTGCATCGAATAAAAAGCGTTCGCGAGAATTTTGACCAAAGAGCAGGACAAAAGACCGAAGGAATAATAAAAAAGCGCCGACGCAGTGATCGAGGTGGAGTAGGCGTTGAAGCGGCCGTGTTCAAAAATGATCCGGACAATCGGCTTTGAAAGCACCGCCAGACCCACGGACGCCGGCATCACCACAATCATCAGCGAACGAAGCGCCACGGAAAAAGTTTCTTTAAAAGCCTTGATATCTTCCCGCACGAGCTGCGTCGAAAAGGTCGGCAAAATGGCTTGCGCCAGTGACACGCCAAAAATCGCAAGCGGCAGCTGAAAAAGGCGGTTCGAATAATAAAGCGCCGACTGGCCGCCGGGACCGATGACGCTCTCGAAAGACGCCAGAATGGAGTCCACAAAAACGTTGATTTGATAAACCGCCGAACCCAGCGCGCGCGGGATTAAAAGCCTTCCGATTTTTCTGACGAAGATCGTGTCAAATGCCGGCTTTTGGATCCGGAAACCGCTTTTTAAAAGCGGAGGGATCTGGCAGGCCACCTGAAGAACGCCGCCGCATAACACCCCGAGCACCAACGCCATCGGTCCCATCGATTTTTCAAAAAAAATCCCGAAGAAAATCATCGAGATGTTGAGAAACACAGGCCCCAGCGCAGAGCTCGTGAATTCCCTCAGAGCATTCAAAACCCCCATGGCCAGCGCCGAAAGGCCTATCAGGAAGATGTAAGGGAATATAAAACGCGTAAGCCGGACGGTTAACGGAAACTTGCCAATGTCACTGGAGTTTAAGAAACCCGGGGCCAGGAGCTTCGCAATGGGTCCGGCAAACAATATGCCCAGAAACGAAAGGAGGACAAGAATCAGTGACAACGCAAAAAAAAGCGTGGAGACAAGACCCCAAAATTCGTCTCTTTTTTTCTCATGGCATTCGGTGAGCACCGGCACAAAAGCGGAGTTCATCGCCCCTTCGCCCACTAGGTCGCGAAGAAGGTTGGGAATTTTAAAACTCACCACAAAGGCCTCGGCGCCCAATCCGGTGCCAAAGGCAGTCGCAATCACCAGGTCCCGTACAAAACCTAAAATGCGGCTCAAGGCCGTTAAAAAACCTAGTAGGGCGCTCGATTTAAACAGGGATCGATGTGTTGACATAGAATGTTATTTTCTGTAGAATGTGCGGCTTATGGCACATCGCAGATCATCCATCAAAAAAATTCGCATCGACAAGCGTCGGCGCGCAAGGAACGTGCGCATCCTCTCAGAACTTAAAACGGCGACGCGGAAGCTCAACGCCTTTGTCCTCACCAAAAATTTCGACGAGGCGCTGAAAGAATCCCGCCGTTATTTCTCCAAACTCGACAAGGCGGTGAAAAAAGGCGTCCTTCACAAACGTCGGGCCTCGCGCCGGAAGTCCCGCATTACTCTCAAAATCAATTCCCTAAAAAAATCCTAACAGTCTGCTGAAAAAGCCTCAGATGCAAGGCGCGACCAAGCGACCGCGGAGGCGTATCGGGAGATACGCCGCACAAGGGAGCGCGGGAGCAATGGTTCGACAAGCTCACCATCCCGAGCGAAGTCGAGGGACGCCGCAGATGAGGCTTTTTCAGCAGACTGTTAAGCATACTTCGAGCACCATCCGTTCAAGCGCCATACTCTCGTTCAACAGTCCCGTCTTGATCGATTCATCGCAATCCAAGAGCCTCTTAAAAAGGAAGGCGCTCGTTTCTTCAGACAAATGTCTGGTCTGAAGCATGACTTTATCCAGAAAAAAAGGGTGAATCTTTAATCCTTGCGCGATTTGGCCCGCCGTCTTTCCCTGTGAAAGAAGCCTGGCCCCTCTTCGAATCCGATCCAGCTGACCCGCAAGCACTGCTAAAATTTCGAAAGGCGTGCGGCCGCTGGTCACAAGTGTAGCGATCATTTCAAGCGCGCCTCGGGCGTTTTTTTCCAATATTTTGTCCGCCAACAAAAAAACGTCGACCTCCAAAGAACTTCCAAACAACTCCTCGACGTCTTTCGCCTCTATGCGCAGCCGCGGTTCAACCAGTAAACGAAGTTGTTCTACCGCGGCGGCCAGCGGGGCCAACTCTTTTCCGATGCGGTCTATCAAGAGCAAAGCACCCTCCCGAGTCATTTCTTTCCCGAGGCTTTTGGAGGCATTCTCAATCCACGCCGGCAGTTCCTTCTCGAAAGGTGGATGGCAAGGAACCGGCCGGCTTTTTTCGGCAAGCTCGGAAAGAAAACGGCTTTTCTTTAAACTCGTTTCCTCAGATGACAGCACAAGCACCGCGGTAGCCGCAAGGCGGTCCAAAAATGAAAGCAAAAATTGCCTTTCTTCATCCGTGGATTCCTCGAGATTCCACAAAACGGCGAGTCTTTTCTCACTTAAGAAAGGAGCGGTTTGAGCGAAGTCAAAAATTTCCATCAAGGTGTGAGTCCGGACTCTGAATTCTTGGAAGTTTAAACCCGACTGGGCTTCATTAGGAAACAGCTTGCGGCGCAAATCCCGGATAAATTCTTTTTTTAAGAATTCCGCTTTGCCGTATAAAAGATACGTCCCGGGCCGGGAGTTTACCATGCTTCGATGGTTTTTTCGACCACGCGGCGGGCCGCATCCTCCACCGCCTTGGCTGCCGCTTCGTCCTCGCTTTGGGCGCGCGGACCCGATAGAAAATAAGAGGCGTCTCCGGTCACATTCTGCTCATGCCATAGGATTTTATGATCCGGCGCCTGATAAACCGCCACATCCAACACGACGCTCAGGCGGTACTCCTGCACATCGTCCCCTTCACTGTAGCGCAGAGCGTCTCGCCGGTAATCGATGAGTTTTGCGTCCACGACCGCATCGGCCTTCTCGGAAGACGCGACTTTCAAATTGCCGTCAAAAATGAAACGATTGATGATCGCGTTCGTGACATCCACTTCAACCCCGGGACGATACGTTCGGAAACGGTTTTTATCGCTGATCTCCGATGAAATATCAATGGTGTTTTTAACGGGTAAAACGTGGATGGTCTTTATATTTTCCGAAAGAAGCGATCGGGTGGTGTAGCCGCAGCCGGTGCTTGGCAGCCACACCCACAGCAATAAAGCCAGCCAAAAAAAGCGTTTACTTGCCATTCATCGCATCCAGGCGCTTTTTGGCCTCCTCGGCCGGAGCGGTTTCGGGATATTTCGTGATCACTTCTTCATAGTAAATTTTTGCGCTCTTGTATTTCTGCTGCTTCTCGTAGAAAGCGGCCAAATCGAAATTAGTCATCGCCTTCTTTGCGCGCAGCGCCTTGATCGACTCATCCGCTTCAAGGACCTGCTGATCGCTCGGAAAAGCGTTTTTAAATCCCTGAAACTCTTCGATGGCGCGGTCCGCATAACGTTCTTCGTACTGCGATTTTTTGGAAGCCTGCATGGATGTGTACGCGATCTGGTACCTTGCTTTCGAAACCAGATCTGAACTCGGATATTCATCCACGACAGTCTGATAAGCTTTTTGGGCCTCCTCAAACTCCCCTTGCGCCTTATAGACCTCTCCCATATTAAACTGGGCTTGGTCGCCATAAGTTCCGTAGGGCGCATTTTTTACAATGTGTCTATAAACCTCGAGCGCTTTTTCCTGGCCCGGAAGTGCGGGGACGCCCAGCACTTTGACCTTTCCGCCGCCTGCGAATTCATTCGCGATGTCAAATTCGCGTTTGATGGCGTCTTTGATGCGGTCGCTGTAAGGATAACGATCGATAAGCCTTTGATAGGCATCGGCGGCCTTTGCCAGATCTTTTTTCTCTTCCCAGGCCAGGCCGGAATAATAAACGCCTTCGGCGGCCAAGCGCGAATTAGGAAAAGCCTGCGGCAATTTTTCAAATTCCTCAATCGCGCGGTCCCAATCCCGGTTATTAAAAAAATCCATCGCCCAGGCAAACTGTTCTTCCGGTGTGTCCTTCACCGATTTCTTAGGGTTCACCCACTTACCCAGATCGGGACTCCATAACCAGTAGGCGTAGGAGGTCCCAAGGTCCGAGCAGAGACATAGGACAAGCAAAAAAGAAGCCGCTATTTTTTTCATAACTTATAGGTGAACAGGTAGTTGTAAAGGTTATAGCTTATAATGCCCTTTGGATGTTGTCAATCGGATTTGGCCAGTTTGGCCATGAGGTCCGCTTCTAAATTGACTTTGGCATTGGGGCCGAGTCGGCCAAGATGAGTTTTCTTGAGCGTGTGCGGGATGCAGTGGACCCAAAATCCGTTTCGCGCCGCGCGCCCGAGGGTCAGACTGACACCGTCGACAGCCACGGAGCCTTTTTCCACCAGATACGGACGGAGATTTTTTGGAATTGAAATAAATAAACTTTTCTCCGATTTTTTTGTGGCAATCTTTTGAACCGTCCCAACGCCATCCACGTGCCCCAACACAAGATGCCCCTCGATTCTGCCGCCGAATTTAAGCGCTCTCTCCAAGTGAACTCTATCGCCAAACTTCAAAGATCCAAGCGTAGACCTTTTCAGGGTTTCGCCTACGAGATTAAAAAAAAATCTTTTTCCCTTCTTTCTCACAACCGTCAGGCAGGCCCCATCCACCATAAGACTCCCGCCGATTTTGAGCGCCCTTGAAATTTTGGGAGGCTCGATTTCTATTTCGAGGCTTCGATTCTTTCCGCCGCCGGAACGAACAATCCCCTGCGCTTCCACGATTCCCGTAAACATCACAATTTTCCCCGGATAAGCCAGTCCTCACCCAAGCCAACGAGCTCGGTGCGTTTCAAGACAACCGCTCCCTTTCCCCCGATAATTTTCGGCGCAATAAAAAAATAAGCTTCCTGCACCAGCTTTTCAGTGAAAAAGCTGCCCAGCACTGTCGAGCCACCCTCCACCAAAATGCTCACGATCCTTCTTTGACCTAAAATTTTAAGAAGCGCTTTAAGATCCACCTGTCCGTTCTTTTCCTTCACGATCAAAACCTCCGCTTTTTGGCGAAACAGGCGAAATTTCTTTTTCGGTGCTTTTTTCGTAACTGCCAAAATTACCCTTCCTGATTTTTTTGAAAAAATACGCGCGCCGGGACGGCACCGGAGACGGCTATCCAATACAATCCGGGCGGGTTGAATTTTCTTATTTCCCCATCGCACGTTCAGTAAAGGGTCATCTTTTAATAGGGTGTTTACCCCCACTAAAATAGCGTCGCATGACGCGCGAAGCCGATGTGTAAATTTTCTGGACGTTTCACCGGTAATCCATTTCGGCTGACCCGCGGCCGCGGCGGTCTTACCGTCGAGGCTCTGCGCGATTTTCGTGATCACGTAGGGCCTCTTCGTGCGAATCCAGTGATTGAAATCTTTGTTCAGCTCCAGGGCTTCCTGCTCCATCACACCCGTCAGCACTTCGACGCCGGCTCTTCGCAATACACGCAACCCTTTCCCGCTCACCCGAGGGTTCGGATCTTTCGCGGCCACCACAACTTTTTTTATTTTCATTTCTAAAATGAGCGCGGTGCAGGGAGGCGTCTTCCCAAAATGCACGCAAGGCTCCAAAGTCACATACAGCGTGCCGCCTTCCGGATTCCCCCGCGCGCGGCGAATGGCGTTCACTTCCGCATGAGGCCCGCCAAAAAAAAGATGTGCCCCTTCGCCAATCACACGGCCGCGCTTCACAAGCACCGCGCCCACATGAGGGTTCGGGTGCACACGCCCGCGCCCCCTCAAGGCAAGGCGGAGCGCCCTGGCCATGAACCGTTTATCTTGCAAAACTATTTTTTGCATTCCATTTTTGCGATTTTGTCGAGAATACCATTGACAAACTTGGAGGAATCGGGCTCGCCGTAGCGTTTGGCGAGCTCTACGGCCTCGTTGATCGCGACCTTGATGGGAATTTCGTCCAGATACATCATTTCGTAAGCGGAGAGCCGTAAAATATTCCGGTCCACATAGGCCATGCGTTTCATCTCCCAGTTTTCCGCGAAACGCTCGATGATCGGATCGATTCTGTTCAATTTTTCCAGCGTTCCACGCACGAGTGCTTCCGTGTAGGCCTTCACGTCCGCGTCTTTTTTATCCGTCTCGGCGGCATCCGTTTCCTTGCCCAAAAGCGCCCTATCACTGCGGTCCTCCCAAAAATCAGCCAGAACATTTGAGATATCCTCATGCGCGATATCAATCTGGTACAGAATTTGCAGCGCAAATTCACGGCTTCGGGTTCTCTTTCTCATTTTAATTTTCGAAGAAGGTTCGCCATTTCAATCGCGGCCAGCGCCCATTCACGGCCCTTGTTCATTTGCTTGACTCCGACGCGGGCGACGGCCTGACGGGTATTTTGAGCGGATAGCATCCCCAAAATGACCGGTGTGTTTGAGTTTTGAGAAAGTTCGCGGATGCCTCGGGCGGTTTCCCGGACCACCTGGTCAAAATGGCGGGTTTCGCCGCGAATAACCACCGCTAAGGTGATCACGGCATCGGGCCTCTTACTAGAAATCAGCTTCTTCGCCGCCAGGGGTATCTCAAAAGCCCCGGGGGTGTGAACTACCGTGATGTCTTTTTCTCTGGCCCCGTGGCGCAGCAAAACATCCAGAGCGCCTTCCAAGAGCGCTCTCGTTAAATACTCATTGAACTGTGAGACTACAATGCCGAAACGGCGGCCTCGCGCGGAAAAATCGCCTTTCAACGTTTTTACGCTAGCGGCTTTTTTTATTTTTTCCGGCATGCTTGATCAAATCCAAAAAATGGCCCATCTTTTTCTGTTTCGTCCGCAAGTATTTCCGGTTGTGCGGACCCGGTTTTATCTCTAAGGGCACGCGCTGCACCACTTTCAGCCCGTAACCCTCCAAACCCACTATTTTTTTTGGATTGTTGGTCAAAAGTTTTATTTTTTTGATTCCCAAATCCGCCAAAATTTGTGCGCCGACACCGTAGTGACGAAGATCCGCGGCGAAACCCAGCTGCTGATTCGCCTGCACAGTGTCGAGACCTTTGTCTTGAAGCTGGTAGGCCTTCAACTTATTCAAAAGCCCGATACCACGGCCCTCCTGACGCATATAGAGAAGAACGCCTGTCTTTTCTCTGGCAATCAGCCGCATCGCGTTGTCCAGCTGTTTGCCGCAATCGCAACGCTCCGAGCCCAGCACGTCCCCGGTAAAACACTCCGAATGCACACGCACCAAGATCTCTTTTTGCGGCGACAGCTCCCCCATCACCAACGCCACATGATAATCCTTGTCCACCGTCGATTCATAAGCGACAAGCTTGAATTCACCGTACTCGTTGTGGATACGGGTTTCGACGGCTTTAAACACGAGCTTCTCCTTTTTACGCCGGTATTCGATGAGGTCGCGGATCGTGCAGATTTTGAGCCTGTGTTTCTCGGCAAACTCAAAAAGCTCCGGCGTCCTGGCCATACTGCCGTCGTCGTTCATGATCTCGCAGATCGCCCCTGCCGGATACAGTCCCGCCAATTTCATCAAATCCACGCAGGCCTCCGTGTGCCCCGCGCGTACCAGGACACCCCCTTCTCTGGCCCTGAGCGGAAAAATGTGCCCCGGCCGCGTCAAATCGTCCTTTCGGGTTTTTGAATCTATCAATGATTTGATGGTCCTCGAGCGGTCATACGCCGAGATACCGGTGCTGATGCCGTGCCGAGCGTCAATGGACACCGTCCACGCCGTTTTGAATTCATCCGCATTTTCCTGCACCATGAGATCAATCCCCAATTCCTCCAGACGTTTGGACTCCATCGGCACGCAAACAATCCCGCGGCCGTGTTTGGCCATAAAATTGACGTTTGGCGGTGTGGCGTGCTGTGCTGCGACGACGAGATCGCCTTCATTTTCGCGATCGGCGTCGTCAATCACGATGATGAGCCTGCCTTTTCCCAGATCCGAAAGAACTTCGGGGATGCCGCCTGGTTTCATATCAAAAATACTCGTTTAAAAATGAAAGCGTTCTCTCTTTGACGTTCACAAAAATACCTTTATCCCGATCCAGAATGGGAATCCTTTTTTCCATTTCATCCGCCGCATGAATGAGACCGGCGATCGAGGAGAATCTTGGCTCATGAATTCTTGAAACACCCAGCGGCACCCCTCGTTCCACGGGCAAACCTACGCTGTTTCTCACCTGGCTTAAAATTTTTTCATTCTCGGAAAGTTCTCCTGTCACCCAAACGGACTCGAGTTCCGCATCCTGCGCGGTGAATTCTTTCAACCATTCCATCACGCGTTCCCCCACCTTTTGGGCTGAGAGTTCCTGCGTCAAAATGGTCCGAGAATCGCTGATCTTGTCATTTATGAACACCAACGCGTTCAGGAAATCAAAATCGATGTCGAAAACGGCGGATTTCTTTTGCCGGTTCTCTTTATTTAAAACACCCAGCGCCGCTGACCACGCCGAAATCACCGGTACTCCTCTCTCCAAATGGGCGCGCTCGAAAAGCTTCCACCAGGCCTCGCAGTGTTTGGAGCGCGCAAGCAAAATATACGCCGACACTTCGAGGTTTCTCCCGAAAACGCCCACAGGGTCTTCCACCGCATCCCGGCCGTCAATCACCGAAGAAATAACCTTCGAGTAAACGATATTTTTTTCAAAATGCCCCACAAGCCGTTCGGCGGTTTTGCGGGCGTCTTCGACATCCTGCCGCCGGATTTCACCTTCCCCCGATAAGGACTTGCCCCCCCTGGACCACACGCCTTCCATCCCCGGATCATCAAAATTATAGTAAAGCCTCTGAATCGCCAGGCCTGAAGAGCGCTCGGCTTTCCGAACCGCCTCTACCACACACTCGACGGCATCCCCCAAATGCGCGAATTCACCGTCTTTCATCCCCTGGGCCGCGGTATCGCCGGCACCCAGAATATCAAAGTTGCCGTCCGCCTTTTTCTCGGCTATAAGAACTCTGGCGCTTTTCGGGCCAAAATCGAGCACTGCCAGGGGTTTTTTGGAATAAATATGTTTTGTGAATTTCACCGGGGGCCGATCACAACATCGTCAAAGCGCAGGTCAATGTAGCGCATCTTCGAGGGATCCAGTTCGACGGATTTCAAGGTCTGATCCAGTATTTTGAGTCGTTCGATAAAATGATCCCCGCCGATTCTTATTTCAATGGCTGAATCCACCGTCAAGGAAATATTCTTGGGGTCACTGATATCCACCTTAGACAGCCAGTGCTTTCTCAACACATTCGAGATTTTCACGATATCCGCAAGCTTAAGCGCTTTTTTTGTCAAAGCATCTCTCAGGGTGACGCCGATCAAAAGGCCTTCTCTGGGAACGGGAGCGCCTTGAAGCACTGTCAAATTTCTAAAAGGGACGGGACTGGAGCCCGGCAGAATCACAAGCTCCTTATCCACCTGCACGTAACGTGAATAAGCCAGCTGCGCCACCGGTGTGCGGCGTTTTAGCAGCACCTCGACACGATTCGGTAAAACACGGCGAACAATCACTTCTTTAAATTCAGGATGCCTGCGTTTGACCACTTGTTGAACATTGACCAGATCCAGCGTAATGAGATTCTCGCCTTTGATCAATTCGCAAAATCGAAACGCCTGCTCCGCCGTCAGATGGCCTGCGTTCAACAGCTTCACCTCTTCCAGACGAAATGCCGGTGAATTCACCGCATAAGCAATCACGGTGCCGAACAAGACCCCCACGAGGCCGAGCGATAAAATGCTGGGCAGGCTGAAGACAAAAGCTTTTTTCAAACTGGCCAAGAGATGCATCGGAAAAAACGCACCCTTGCCTTTTTTTCTTATTTTACCTTTCACGAGCTCCCCTATCCTTTGACCCCTTGAATCCCCGCGGAAACTGCCTTTGAGCGGCTTAAACCGCGCTTCAAAGACAGCTCGATGATTTTAACACAAAGCTCCGGAAATTCTATGCCTCTTGATTTCGCGGCTTTCGGCAATAAACTTTTTCCCGTAAGCCCCGGAATCGTGTTCACTTCAAGCACATACGGTCTGCCGTCCGCGCCCAAAATAATGTCCACCCTTCCCATCCCTTCGCAACCCAAGGCATGATAGGCCTCTTGGGCTTCGTGTAAAACCTCCGCCTCTTCTTTTTCCGTCAATTTCGCGGGGAATTCATAACAGGTCCTGGAATCCCGGTATTTCGCCTCGTAATCATAAAACTTCCTTTGGACGATCACCTCGACAATCGGTAAAGGTTCGTCCCCCAAAAATCCAACGGTCAGCTCACGGCCGCGGATATAATCTTCCACCAGGGCCGTATCTGAATAGCGGAAAGCCTCCGACAGGGCCTCGTCGAGTTCTCCGCGGTCTGATACAATACTGACACCGAAACTCGAGCCGGCCTTCGACGGTTTCACCACCAAGGGAAAAGACAGAGGCTCTAAAAGCGCCGGCTTCTGTCCTTCTTTTAGAACTCTAAAAGCCGGAATGTATATCTCTTTTTTCTTGAATAAACTTTGGGCCAGCGCTTTATCGAAAGCGGTTTCCGAAACGTGCGCGGGGGAGCCGGTATAAAGGATATTCTCTTTGTCGAGCATACGCTGCACCGTGCCATCTTCGCCGAAGGCGCCGTGCAAAGCGTTAAAAACGACGGTGATTCCGCTTTTCTTCAGGACCTGCATGAAATCCCCGATCGGATCGATTAAAATCACGTCGAAGCCCTTCGCGGACAACGCCTCCCACACCGCCTTCCCCGAAATAAGCGAAATCTCCCTTTCACAGGAAGGCCCGCCGGCCAGGACGGCGATTTTTTCCTTCATAAAATTTTCACTTCCATTTCGAGTTCCACGTTGAATTTTCGCTTCACCGATTCCCGCACTTCTTCGATCAGGCTCAAGAGGTCCCGGGCACTGGCCCCTCCCAAATTGATGATGAAATTCGCATGCCTGGTCGAAACCTGGGCGTTTCCAACCCGTTTCCCCTTTAATCCGCAGTCTTCTATGAGTTGACCGCTCGAACATTGAGAACTCTCAGGATTTTTAAACATACAACCGGCGCTCGGATGCCGCAGATCCTGGGTGTTTATCCGGTGATCACGGTACTCATCCAATTTTTTCTGCACTCCGGCCCGATCTCCTGGCGGCAGTAAAAACGCAGCCTCCACAATCACCGCCTTCTGGATTCCAGAACTTCGGTAGCCAAAAGGAATGTCGCCCGCCGCAAGCACGCGTAATTTCCCGTCCAGTCCCACCGTCGTCACACTCACCAAGAGCGCGTCTATGGACTGTTTGTGGCTGCCGGCATTCATCGCAATCGCACCGCCGATATTTCCGGGAACCCCCAGCAGGAATTCAAAACCTCCAAAGCCATGATGGAGTGCGTATTGAATGAACCGTGTGTTTTGAACCCCGGCACGAGCGGTGACGTGTCCTTTTTCCGAGCTCATCCGGAGAAAATAGCCGGAGGCCAAATGAATCGCCGCCCCGCTCACACCCTCATCCGGCGGCAAGACGTTGCTGCCGGCGCCGAAAACATGCACGGGAACGCCGCGGGCGCGGCATACCCCGAGCGTTTTCCTCAAATCTTCCAAATCTTCCGGTTCTATCCAAAAATCCACAGGCCCGCCTACTTTAAGAGAGGTGTGCCTGGACAAAAGCTCATCGGGAATAACCCTCCCGCGAATGCCGCTGAAAATATCTCCGTACCCATTTTTAATAGCTGTACTTGTCGATTTTTTTTCTAAAAATTCCGAAAGCTCAGAAGCCGATTGGTAAATGTCACCGGCGCCCAGGGTAATCACAAGATCCCCCGGTCGAATCTGGCCCTGGACGTAGCGAAGGATTTCCTGACGGGCGACGTAGGCCGCATCCCGGTGGCCGGATTTGATGACTTCAAAACAGAGCTGTTCGCCGCTCACCCCGGCGATGGGTGCTTCGTTCGCCGCATAGATATCCGTCACCACCAGTTTATCGGCGGCGGCGAAGCTTGAAGCAAATTCCTTTAACAACCTCTCGGTGCGCGTAAAACGGTGCGGCTGGAAAATGGCGACGATGCGTTTGGGCTTAAGCGCTTGGGCGGCCGTCAAAGTTTTTTTGATTTCTGTGGGATGATGCGCATAATCGTCGACTACCCGGTAATCAGAATTCTCGTACTTCACGTCAAAACGGCGGACGGTGCCTTCATACGCATGAAGCGCCTTGGCCACCACCGAAAAAGGCACGCCCAAATAAATCCCGACAGACACGGCCGCGAGCGCATTCAGAACGTTGTGCCGGCCGACAAGACGCATCTGAACTTCTCCCAAGCACCGTTCCCGATCCCAGGCCTTAAATGATACCCCGCGAGTCCCTCCGGGACATTCTAGAATATCCGTCGCATAGACGCGGCTTTTTGAGCGGTCAAAACCGTAGAGCCAACCTTTACGAATATTCTCCGCCGCAATTTTCATCACGCGCTCATCCTCCGCGCAGCCGAAACACACCCCGTCCGGCGACAGACGCCCCACAAAACGCCGATAGGCATCCTCCACATCCGGCAGCGTTATAAAATGGTCCATATGTTCTTCTTCGATGTTGGTAATCACTTCTATTTTGGGGGAAAATTTCAAGAAAGAAGAATCGCTTTCATCCGCTTCAATCACAATTTCCTGGCCGGTGCCATAATAGGCATTGCCGCCGAAGGAGTTGACCAGGCCTCCAACAACAATCGACGGGTCATGCCCCGCTTCCCTCAACACCGTACCGATCAAGGCCGTGGTTGTCGTTTTACCATGCGTGCCGGTCACCGCAATGGTATCCTTGCCTTCGCAGATCTCGGCCAGCGCCTCCGCGCGATGAATGAGACGTGCATGACATTCCAAAGCGGCGAGGCGTTCCGGATGATTGACAGGAATCGAGGAGGAGTAAACGACACACTGGGCACCGCTCACATGCGTGGCATCTGGGCCGAGAAAAATTTTTGCGCCCTCTCTTTCAAGATCCGCCAAGAGCTCCGTTTTCACTATGTCGCTGCCCTGCACACCGTGGCCCATCGCCAGGTACATGCGCGCGAGACCGCTCATCCCGATGCCGCCGATGCCGATCAGATGAATGTTCATTCTAGGGTTCATTTTGCCGATACCATTTCCAGAATAAAATCTGTCAAAAGTTTCCGCGAGTTGGGCGGTAAAAGAGGCGCCATTTCCCGTGCGCCGGTACCGTCTCTAACGCTTCCCATGCGCCGGATCAGAAGATCCGCCAAGCTACGAGGCGTCAAGCTGCTCTGTTCCGCCACCACCGCCCGGCCGCTTTGGCTGAAAATTTTCGCGTTTGCTCTCTGATGCCCGCTCCCGTAAGGATAAGGGATGAGAATAGTCGGAATTTTTTTTGCGTCTACCTCCGCCAGAAAAGTAGCCCCCGCGCGGCCGAGCGCCAAATCCGTGACGCCATAGGCCAAATCCATACGCTGAAAGAACGAGTAGGCCTTGCCTGAAATGCCCGCCCTCAAGTATTCGCGTTCGACAAAATCGGCCGGCATTTTTCCGCATAAATGCAACACCTGCCATTGGTTTCTCGCCGTCTCCGGCAAAAAACAAAGGCTGCCCAGAAAAAGCGTATTGATCGACTCGGCCCCTTGGCTCCCGCCCAACACCAAAAGCGTCGCCCGATCTTTCGAAAAACCAAAAAATCCAAGCGCCTCTTCCCGGCAATCTTTTTCGATCGACGAGCGTATCGGATTTCCCGTCCGCCGGGTGTTACGAGCCTTCGGCAAATAGGGCCGAGTCTCGTCAAAACTGAGTGCCACGCCATCGACAAAGCGCGCCAAAAACTTATTCGCAACCCCCGGCACCACGTTCTGTTCGTGTATCAATGTCTTCCTTCCGAGCACCCTTGCCATGCACACAACGGGAAACGAAAAATACCCGCCAAACCCCACCACGAGATCCGGCCTTTCCCGCTTTAAAATTTTACGCGCCTCGATGAGACCTTGAAGCAATTTTATCAGAAACAGCGGATTGAATAAAGACAAGGATTTCTTAAGAGGCGCGCCGGCGACCGGGATCCATCTTTCGTGGATCACCTCTTTGAAGATCGCGCTTTCAATATCTTTCTTGCCGCAGACATAAAGAATCTCGGCATCGGGGCGCCTTTGTTTTATTTCCTCTGCCACGCTGATGGCCGGAAAGATATGCCCTCCCGTCCCGCCACAGGCCATGAGAATTTTCATAGCGGGGTCATAACGGCGGCTCTCTTGAAATGTTCACCAAAAGACCCACCGCAAACATGTTGGCCAAGAGCGCCGAGCCTCCGTAACTGATGAAAGGCAACGACAACCCTTTGGTCGGCAATGCGCCGATGCTCACGCCGATATTGATGACCGTTTCAAGCGCTATGAGACTCACAAGACCCAGCCCCAAAATTTGAGAAAAATGGCTTTGGGCTCTAAAAACAATCACCATGCCGGCGAAAATAAAAACGATAAATAAAAGAACGATCGAGCCGGCGCCCAAAAACCCCATCTCTTCTCCAATGATTGAGAAAATGAAATCTGTATGGGATTCCGGAAGGTAAAAAAGTTTTTGCTGCGATTGACCAAGCCCCACCCCAAAAAGTCCCCCGGATCCCAGGGCTAAAAACGACTGAATAATCTGAAACCCCACGCCGCGCGGATCATCCCACGGATGAAAAAAAGCCAAAAGCCTTTTCCGGCGGTATGGCTTGGCCATCATCGCGTAGCCGAGCGCCGGCAGGGCCAGAATAAACGTCGACGTCAGGTGTTTTATGTCAAAACCCGCCACGAAAAAAAGGATAGCGACCACGAGCGCGAGGGTCACCGCGGTCCCCAAGTCCGGCTGCAGAAACACAAGGCCCGCACACAATCCCAAGACAAAAAACGCCGGTACCACGGTGTGCTTTGAATCTTTCAAGGAATCTTTTTTTCTATCCAAAAAATCCGCCATATAAAAAATAATTACGATTTTTAGAAACTCCGAGGGCTGGAAACTCAGGCCTAAGATTTTAAACCATCGCCGCGCACCGCCTGAGGCATGGCCCAAATGCGGGATAAGCACCAAGACCAAAAGCACAATCGCGGCCGTCAAAAAAGACTTCGCGTATTTCCTCAAGGACTGGAGGTCTATCGATAGTGCGGTAAACGTCAGCGCGCTCCCGATCGCCAAATACGTCAGGTGTCGTTTCAAAAAATACGCGCTGTCGCCCATCTTGTCAAACGCATAAATCGCGCTGGCGCTATAAATCATCACGACGCCGATCGCAATCAAAATCATCGCGGACCCAAAAAGAAGCACCCGCGCCCTTCTCAAAGGTTCCAAGATCTTCCTCTTCTATTCTTTCAAATGGGGACGCTTAAGTTCACGAAATATCCGCTTAAACACCTCCCCCCTTTGCTCAAATGAAGCAAACTGGTCAAAGCTGGTGCACATTGGCGACAGCAAGATACTGCCGCCTCTTTCAGACTTTTCATAGGCAAGCCTTACCGCTTTTTTGAATTCTTCCTCCATCTCAACGCGGCGATAACGCGACCAAGCGCCGGAAATTTTTTTCCGCGCCTCGCCGTAAAGCACCACACGCTTCACCCGCTCCAGAAGCAGCGGTTCAATTTCGTGAAACGGCGCCCCTTTGTCCCGCCCGCCGGCTATTAAGACCACCGGCGCAGGTACCGCCAAAATAGCCGCCCGCGTGCTCTCAACCGTCGTAGACTTCGAATCGTTGAAAAAATGGATGCCGTTGATACTGCCCAACGGTTCGACGCGATGCTCCAGCGTCTTAAAAGCCATGAACGTCCGCTTCACAAAAGCCGCCGGCACTTTAAAAAGGAAGGATACCGCCGCCGCGGCCAGCATATTTTCAAGGTTGTGCTCCCCTTTCAAAGGAAAATCAATCTGGTCCGTCAAAACTCGCTTTTTTTTATTCAAACAAACGACTATTCGGCCTCTTTCCAAATAGACCCCCTCGCCTAACGGCTTCTTACTGAAATAGACCAGACGCGATTTGGCGCTTCTGGCCGCTTTACGGACTCGAAGGTCGTCAAAATTGGCCACAAGAAAATCGCCGGATTTTTGATTCCTGAAAATGCCAATCTTGGCGCGAATATAATTCCTCAGGGTCTGGTGTCGGTCGAGGTGATTCGCGCTCACGTTCAAAAAAACAGCCACCCGGGGTCTAAAGCGAGGGCAATTCTCAAGCTGAAAGGAGCTGAGTTCTAACACCACGATCGTTTTTCTATCCACTTCGGCGAGTGCGTCCAAAAATGCATAGCCCACGTTGCCGCACAAAACGCTTTTCCTGCCCGCATTTCGAAGACAGTTATGAATCAGGTGACTGGTGGTTGTTTTTCCATTCGAGCCCGTCACTGCAATCACAGCGCCTTTGCAAAAAAAAGAAGCAAGCTCCACTTCACTGATAACCGGAATCTTTCTTCGGCGGGCCCATTGGAGCGGAAGACTTTTTTTCGGCACCCCCGGGCTTGTCACCACGAGATCCGCCCCTTGCATAAAAAATTCGGTGTGGCCGCCGGTTTCAACCGGGACGCCCAGATCCCACAGGACTTTCGCATGGTCGAGCACCCATGGGTTGCTGGAGCCGTCTGTAACTTTTACACAAATATTTCTCTTTTTCAGAAATTTGGCGGCGGCGAAACCGCTTTTACCAAGGCCTACGACCAGCACTCTCTTATTTTTCAGGATCATTTTTGGGTTACTGCAATTTGAGCGTAGCCAGACCGAACAACGCCAAAATAATCGAAACGATCCAAAACCGAATCACCACTTTTGACTCATCCAATCCTTTCAGCTGAAAATGA
>Ga0105164_10000983_pt1 | contig 18606 bp, 13 predicted proteins | sample VDWuncwatermetaG_FD_89674 | JGI IMG/M metagenome (GOLD analysis project Ga0105164, IMG submission 89674) | Wastewater microbial communities from Netherlands to study Microbial Dark Matter (Phase II) - VDW unchlorinated drinking water | ecosystem: Environmental > Aquatic > Freshwater > Drinking...
CTTAAATATTTGATATTAGATTTATAATAAATAATAGAAACCTTTAAATAATGATTATTAAATAAGAAATAATTAATATACATTTATAAATAGTAAACATGTTATCGCTGTCGGACAATGAATTTAGTGTACTTAATTTTCTAGTTAGAAATTTCACTGAGAAGCTTACAATCAGGAATGTTGCGCAAAGGCTTAACTTCAGCCCTGCAGGAGTCTTTAATATTCTAAAGAAGCTGGAAAAGCAAAACATTGTTGTTGGCGAAAAACTTGGAACGGGATTGTTCTACTCAATCAATTTTGAAAATAAAATCTCAGAGCACTTGGCTGAAATTGTATTGCTTCATTCTGATGAAAAATTTGAGAAATTAAATATTGAGCAGTTAAAACAGGCGCAGGCTGCAATTCTTGACAAAAAGATTTTGCTTGTAATTACCGATAACATCACAATTCTTGACATAAAAATTCCGAATATTGAGGTTATAACAAAAACAGAAGACGAAGCTGTTGATTTATTGAGAAAAAAAGATGCAACAATGCTCCAATTATTGAGAAAATGCATTGTCTTGTTTGGAGAAGACAAAATTGTTGAGCTAATAAAAAAATGTGTATCAAGGTATTAAGGGATGGAATCACTAAATAAAAAATTAGTAAACTCTGTAATGTTGATATTTGCATTGATTTTAGTATTTTCATCTATTGCCTATGCAAAACCTTTCACAGATGCATTCAGTAATGGTCTGATACAAGTTAATAATTTTTTCTCGCAAGACCAGTATAAGACTTACGGAAAAGCAATAGACTTTTTCTTTTTTTCATTGCTCTTTATCGCAATTTATACTATTGGAGCAAGGTACGCGTTTAAAGACATCAAAAGACCAGAGCAGGTTATTGCGATTTTGCTTGGTTTAATGACTGCATTTTTGCTTGTCTTAGGCGGATTTTCTGCAACAATATTGATTCCTTACATTCATTGGTTGTTGTATGCCTTGCTGTTTATTTTATATTGGTGGCTGTTGAAAGGGATAAAAAGCAAGTTCTGGCGCTTTATTCTTGCGTTATTGTTGACACTTTTGACTATTGGATTGATTCAAGGTTTGTTCGATAGTTTGACAGCTCCAGATACTGAAGGATTTTTCAAGTCTTTTGGAGGTTCTTTTAGAAATATTGAACTGCCTGGAGTGACTGCGCCAGGAATTCCAAGTTACATAAAAGATTTATATGGAGCTGTAAGCGTCACTCCTCCTGTTGTAACCCCGCCAGATGCTACTCCTGCAAAACCAACTCCAACCGGACCAACACCTGCAGTCACACCGCCAGAAGAGAAAAGCGCTATCACAGAGTTTTTTAAGAACTGGTGGTGGTTGTTATTGATTCCATTACTAATATGGGCTGGTAAAAAAGGATGGAATAGATTGAGAAAAAAAGCTCCGCCGGAAGAAAAAAAGAAAGATGAAGAAAAAGGTAAAAAAGAGGAAAAGAGTATTATAATTAGGATAACTAATAGACTCAAAGAGATTATTGAACTGAAACAGAAAATTTTGAAAAACATAGTAGATATTCTAAATAGAAAAAAGAAATTAACAGATGAGCTACTAGATCTTTATCATAAAAAGATAAGTGATCCTGCATTCTTGATGGATAGGGAATCCACTGAATTCAAAAACTTGATGGAAGAGAATGATGACGTTACGCAACTATTGAGGTTAGAATTGCAATTAGAAGAAGATTTAGTTAAGCTACGGAAAATTGAAGGTTCATTAACATGGGAACTTAAAGAGTGGAGTGAATTATTGGCAGATTACTACGCAAAAAATAGAGAGGCTATGGCTGCAGCTCCAGAATGGTATTTGGAGACGCTTGGCAAATTGTTTGCTGCAATCAAGCAGTTGTATGGGGTTATAGAGGAGATAAAATTAAGCATAGTGAAATTCTTCCTTATTACTAAAAAAGAAGAAGAAGTTGAAAAGTGGATTAAAGACCTTACTGATTATAAAAAATTGCAGGATTGGTTAAAAGAAGGAAGGTATGAAAGATGGCGCGATCTAATGCCTTTAGAAGGAACTGAACTTAAAAGATATTTTGAGGCTCAAGAAAAATTATTTTTTGAAGGTGTTAAAAATGCGCCGGTTCCTGATGTCGCTGGCTATCTAAAATATGGACAACCAGGCTTAAATCAAAAGATTAATCTTCAATTAAGGTATTTGCAGTTGATATTAAACATACTCAAGTTCTTACAAAGCGATAGAAAATCATTTACCCAATTGCAGGAATTGAATGTTGCTGTCCGGGATCCTGCAGACCCTACTAAATGGAAAGTTGTAAATAAGCAACTTGATTTATATGATGGGCTGTATTTCGTCGAGATTAATGAAGAGTCATTTAAGGTTTACACAAATTTTGCAGAGGGGATCCCACCATTTAAAGTTTCTTGTTACGTAGATGGTGTTAATAAATACGAATTGCCTACAGTGACCAAAAAAGTGGATGTAGAACCTGTTGTACAATTTATCTCTCCCGAACATATAGGGGCAGTGGGACCAGGCCTGCACATATTAACGGTGGTTGCAGTTAGCCCAGGAGCTAAACCAATTATTAAAGATGGAAAAATAGTAGGGTACACTAGCTCTCCTGAAACTACTTACAGAAGGCATAGTGTCAAGAGAATTAAAATTTACATTAGAGCTGGAGCAGTTCCACTAACTCCTACACCTGCAACGCCTGGAGCGCCTCCGGGACATGCACCGCCTCCAGTTGTGCCACATGTAACACCAACATCTCAACCAACTCCTGCATCTTCACAAGTTACACCAGATGTAAATACTTTTTTTGATGATATATTCATAGCTTTATTAAATAAAATGTTTGATGAAGTAGAAAGACTAATTCGTTTTGGGTTTCATCAAAGAATTTTGAACATTAGTCAAGCAAACATTTTTATGATTTTATTAGCTCTAATCAGATTGCCTGAGCCTGAGTACGACAAAGTAATTAAATTTTTGTCTCTTCCAATAGTACGAAAATCGTTTGAACCAAGAGTTGATATTTTGGATAGGATTCAAAGAATTGTTGAAAATTTACGTTCAACATCTCAACCTCAACCACCGTCCGAAATATCTCATCAACCAACTCCAGCACCAGAACCCATTAACATACGAGTAAATGTTGAGCCTGCAGAAGCAACTCATCCTCAGCAAGGTGTTGAAGTTGGTACATCTATTACATTTACTTATGAAGTAACTAATGCTGCATTGCCGTTACATGAGCAGTTTGTGATAGAAGATGAAAAACATTCTCATGTACAAAGCCATATGGGCGCAGCACTCAGACTTAGAAAGGTTGAACAATTTAGAACCGGAAGAAGTGGTAGGTATACTCTAAATATTAAGTTTATAGGGAGAGATGGTAGACAAGGTATTGTTTCTCTACCTATATATGTAATGGAAAGAACAACTAAAACATCATCCATGTCGAAGGGTTTTGTAAGGATAGAAGAACCAAAAAATGATTCTCAAGGAATAAGACCATTCTATTTAAATGAAAATATTACATTTAGGGCTGTAATCGAAGAATTAGAAATACCACAACAAGGTTTTTCTTATGGCTGGTTTAAAGTCAATCCTAACAATGTTAGTGAGATGAAAGTGTTGAAAGAAGATGTTACGTTGGAAAAGGAAGTGACAGATATCACACCAGCTAGTTACATAGGTTTAGGTATTCATTACATCAGATTTGGTTTGGGTAATGTGTTTGGACCACAAAAACACTTGTTCTCTACACCAATTATTATGCATGTTATCTTGCCGAAAGAAAGAAGAGCACTAAAAGGTACTGAAATGAGAGCATTAAAAGCTGCAGAAATATCTGCAATTACTCCAAAAGGACCTCCAGCATCTACTCCAACTCCAGTACCGACAGAACAGCTAATACCTCTCGATGCAGACATAAGCGGCTTAAAACGTACTGTCGGTCAAGCAAGTCAAGAATTAAAAGGACGAGAACTTGATCCAAGAAGGACAGAAGAACTACGTGCTGAGAGAAAAAGAAATCCATAAAATGCCATACACATTCATAAGAAAACTGCTTGGAATATTCAACTTAAAGGAAGAGATACTTGAGCAGTTGAAGAAGCTTGTTGACCCAATAGACGAGATTGTGCATGATTTTGGTAAAGTGTGGGAAGATAAGTACGAAGATATGGTTTTGAAACATCATCCTTTTCATGAAGATACTGGATTTCTGCCTTTGGTTACTAAGCTGATACAAGCAAATGATGAGCTTGTGCATTATCAAGATGACAAAGACACTGTGAGCATAAAAGATGAGTTTGGAGTAAATATGAGCGAAAATCTTGCTCATTGTGGTTTAGAGATACATAGAGAGTATCTAAGAATGATGGCTTTGGTTAAACAAGAGCGATTTTATCTTGTCAAATGGTTTATGCCAACTCTTAAGCAGATAAGGAGAAGAGAAGACTATAGGGAAGCTTGGAAACAGCATCTTGAGCATTTTGGAGTTTTAGTGGATGTGCTTGAAAATGACCTTAAGTTTGCTGATATACTGCAAGAAAGTTTGGGGCAAAGAGGCTTTTTAGATTATTTGAAGAAACCAACAAAAGAAGAGATTGAAAAGAATAAGCCAATTATTGTCAATAATGTTGTTAAGTCTTTTGAGCAGAATGATTTTAATGGAGCAGTTTATTGGATTAAATATGGAAGGAATCACGAGTGGCTGGATGAGGATGAAACCTCATTTTTGGAAGATGTAATTACTGCTGTAAAGAAAGAAGACATCGAAAAACTTCACGCTATAACATCCAATAAGTCATTTACAAGTTTATTTAACGAAAGTGAAAAGAGATTTTTCATAAGATTTCTTGAGCAAATAAAAGCCAAGAAAAGAATTGAAAAGAGAAAAGAAATCAAAAATCAGATTATTGAAGCTATTAAAAAAAATAATTTTGAAAAAATATCAGACTTAATAAGTGATAGAGAGATAACTCTATTATTTAGCCAAGATGAGATTACTTTTTTAATTAATTTAGTTAATGCTGTAGCAACTAAAGATACTCAAAGATTAGGAAACTTAATTTCACAACCAATATTCAACCAATTTTTTGATGCTCAAGACGCAAACTTTTTCAGACAATTGCTTGAGCAGATAGAACATGAGAGGATTGGAAGTGGGTTAAGTGGATTAGGTCTGGCATTAAATCAAGGCCAACCAAATTATTTGGAAAGGATGAGGCAAGAAAGAGCGCAAAGAGATACATCAGCAAGAAAAGAGATACCACCTCCAGAACCACTACAAGTAACCTTACCACAAGAATTAAGACTTAAGTTAGAACAAGCTAAAGCTAAACTTGAAGAATATCTTGGAATAGTCAATTCTATTTATGATAAACTTCCAGAAGGTGACGTAAAGGAAGAATGGAGAAGTGCCATTAGTAAATATATTTCCAAATGGTATGATAGCATAAATTTAGTTTTACAAGGCAAATCTATTTTAAGTGAGGATGTTAAATCTTATGTAAAAGATATGACTTACCGCGAAGGATTTCCACCTATTTTTAAAGATATAAATATCATACTCATTGATACCTTGATAGTGGGTAATAGAACTCCATTTTTTCCTGGAACTTTTGGAGGTCTCGGTGTTGAATTCCTTGACACAAATCCAGATGTTAATGAACTTATAACTAAACTGCTTAACCTTATAAAAATGAAGATAATACTTGCACGTAGCGGCGGTGAAGTAGATTATCAAACAATGCAACATGAATATTCTCCTAGCCGTAACCCAAGAGTTAGCTACGTAATTCAACCTGGATATTACTATGCAGGGCATCTTTATAGGAAAGCAACTGTAAGGGTAATGTAATAAAAAATTAATTAAAAACTTTCGAATGAAATGGCGATTTTATGAAAACAATCCTTTTAGACACAAATATTTATGGTTTAGCTCTAGAGAAGAAAGAGGTTGCTAATATTTTAGTATTTTTGATTGACGAAAAGCAAAAATCAGATAAGAAATATTTTGTATTAGGCTCAAAAATAATCAGCGATGAAATAAATGCTAATCCACATAAGGAAACAAGAGAAAGATTGAATGAACTGTATCAGATTGCAATATCTGGAGAAATAAAACTTACTGATAATATTAAATCATTGGCTCAAGAGTATTTCAATGAGTGTAAAAATATGCACATAAAAATTACTATAGAGGATTGTCAAATTGTAGCTTCGAGTTGTGTAGCTAATGTTGATTTTATAGTTACAAATAACAGAAGAACAATGATGAGTCCCAAGTCTGTAGAAATTTTTACTTCAGTAAATCGAAAAAAATCATTAAGAACACCGAAGTTTGTGGATTACGAAACTTTAAAACGTTTTTTGTCTAGCTCTGAAATCTCTTAATTTCCTAAAATATTCAGTGGGAGTCATGCCATCAAAAGCCTTCAAAACTTCAGAATTGGACTTAAACATTAATTTATCTATCAAAATCTCTGCTAAAGATTTTTCATTTGGTTTTATTAATATCACTTTCATATCAATCTTTAATCCTTGAACATATATAAAACTTTCGCCTAAAAATGCCACACCCATTCATAAGAAAACTGCTGAAAATATTCAATTTGAAGGAAGAGATACTTGAGCAGTTGAAGAAGCTTGTTGACCCAATAGACGAGATTGTGCATGATTTTGGTAAAGTGTGGGGAGATGAGTACGAAGATATGGTTTTGAAACATCGTCCTTTTCATGAAGATACTGGATTTCTGCCTTTGGTTAATAAGCTGATACAAGCAAATAACGAGCTTGTGCATTATCAAGATGACAAAGACACTGTAAGCATAAAAGATGAGTTTGGAGTAAATATGAGCGAAAATCTTGCTCATTGCGGTTTAGAGATACATAGAGAGTATCTAAGAATGATGGCTTTGGTCAAACAAGAGCAATATTATCTTGTTAAATGGTTTAGGCCAACTCTTCAGCAGATAAGCAAAAGGGAAAACTATAAGGAAGCTTGGAAACAGCATCTTGAGCATTTTGGAATTTTAGTGGATGTGCTTGAAAAAGACCTTAAGTTTGCTGATATACTGCAAGAAAGTTTGGGGCAAAGAGGCTTTTTAGATTATTTGAAGAAACCAACAAAAGAAGAGATTGAAAAGAATAAGCCAATTATTGCAAATAATGTTGTTAAGTCCTTGGAGCAGAATGATTTGAATGGAGCAATTTATTGGATTAAATATGGAAGGAATCATGAATGGTTGGATGAGGAAGAAACAAGATTATTGAATAATTTGATGTTATTCATTCAACAGCAAAATGTTCAACATCTTGAACAATTAATTAAAAGTGAAATATTTAGAAAAATTTTCAATGCAGAGGAAATAGAATTTTTTCAGAGACTTCTTGCAAAATTAAGTCCAAAGCCAGAACCTGAAATAGATCCGCTTGATTTAGCATTTGCATTAGTAAGAGAAGCGCAACAACTTGGTGAATTAGAAGAAATAGAGTTTCCGGATTTAACCAAACTCAAAGACGAAGATTTATCGGATATACCTATTCCTCCAGAAATTGGATTACCAGATATTCTTGACATTCCACTTACAATCGAGCGAAAAGTTTCTGATTTTGATGTCCTAATAAAAAGAGTGAAAGGAGAAATTTTAGTAACAATTGTTGAACTAAAAGAGGCTTATCCTGAAGTTGAAAAAATTCCAGAAATTAAAAAATTAAGAATATCACAACTTAGGTTAAAAACGAGATTCAGATTATTAGCCAGAAAATTAAAAAGAGGATACAAAAATAACAAAGAATTATTGTTGAAAGGATTAAGTGTCCTCAAACAGTCTATCCAATTTAGAAAATGGATAAGCGATTATGTTAGAGCTATAAAATCAAGCAGAGCTTATAGATACATTAGTGAAAAAGGTGTTTATAGAAGAAAATTATTAATAGGTGTAGCTACTACAGGTATAATGGGTGGGGCAGCATATTTAGCCACAAGAAAAAAATCTGAAATAAAATCTAAGGAAGGGCCAAAGATTGAGCCACAATATCAAAAAGTAGAAGCAACCGATTTAAAATTCGATCCAGTTACAATCCCGGAGGTTAATAAAATAATTTATACTGAAGGCAGTTACAAAAATGCTTCTTATATTGTTGTAATTCCACATAGCTCAGAACTCAATGCATTAGTAGCTGCGAGAGCAGTTGCAAAAGGTCCTATTACTTATGTAGCTGGCAACAACGACAGAAATTTAAAAATAAAGACATACCGAGCAACCGTTCAAATAGACCCAAATAATTCTTTTTGCATTCCTGGAATAGTCACGTGTTTTGAATTTTTAAATGGAAGATGGAATTCTTTAGAAAGGGAAACGCAAGATTATATGATTGGTGTTATTCAAAAATTTACAAATGAAGTTTCTCGTCGAATCTTTGTCGGTAAAATGGTTTTGGCATTACATCAAAACACGAAAGCTGGTTTTGGAATTAAATCTTATAAAAATGAAACTAGATTTTCAAGACATGCTGCAGAAATTTTCATAAATCCAAGCGAAAGCAATGACGTTTTTGCTTACGTTAATACAAAAGGTTGGTTTGAAGTTCTTAAAGCAAAAGGGTGGAATGTTGTTTTACAAGGAAATAAAAGAGAGTATGACGATGGTTCTATATCCTATGCTTCTACGTGGCAAAGTCTTCCGTATATTAATATTGAAGTAGAATTAGGAACTGCCACAAAACAGGCAAAGATGATTAGAGCTGTAAATGCTTTGATTGAGCAATATCCTCTTTTAAAATCAAGTATGGATTATGATCCCTTTAGTGAAGGAGGGAGTATAACGCAATCTAAAATATTCAGACTCTTAGTAATTGGAAGTGATTTGGCTTTAGGTAAAGAAAGTGGTGGAGAAAGAGGAGACTCTCTACTTTTGATTACTACAGATTCCAATCAAAAAGTTATAAGGATATTGACAATACCTCGAGATACTTATATAAATATTAATGGAAAATATACAAAAATAAACCATGCACTTGCGTACGGAGGATGGCAACTGCAAAAAAAATCAATAGAAGAAATTCTAGGAATAAGTATAGATAAAGTATTTTTTCTGAATCGTAATAATTTATGGAGAATTGTGCAGGAGGTGAATAATAACAATAAGAATGATGACATCAAAAGGGATATACTATTAAAGGTAGGTGTTAAGGATACTGTAATTACAGGTTATCAAGAATTTATGCACTTCATTAGTAAAAGAAATTATGCAGATGCAGCTGTTGGAAGAGCGAAAAATCACGCCAAAATATTGGCAGCTTGTATCCAAACAATAAAGGAATACTACAAAGACACAAGTAAAAAAAATCTTTTTGAAGAACAAACAGTGCGTAGATTGATAAGTCTTGTAAAATATACTAATCTAACTTTTCAAGATGTAAACTTTCTAGTTAATGAATGGTCGAGTAATGAATATAAAATTGAGATTTATTGCATTCCGGGCAAATCTCAAACTATAAATGGAGCTTCATATTGGATTCCTGAAAATATTTCTGGAGTTGAAGATTATTTTACTAGAGTTGTAAATTATTCGAAGAGTAGAATTGCTTAGTTATTAATTTGATGAATATTAAGAAAAGATTTAATTAAAATTTTTGTACGATAAATACAACATTCTAAATTCATCGACATTATTTTATGATATTGAGATGTGAATACAATAAAAAACACAAAAATTTATATACCTGTTAACATATTATCTTGACATAAGTTGATAGATTATGTTTGAAATACGTTATAAAGGTTTAAGATTAATTCCTTCAAAAACTGCTGGAAGGGAACTAATAAAATTTGGGTTTATGCTTGAGGATTGTAAAGAAATCTTGGAGAAAGGTTATTCGCCAAGAAAAAGGAAGGATGGAACAATAGAAAAATGGATGGATTATGGAAATAAAACTTACAATGTTGTTGTTGTAAAATCATTTAATTATATGTATAATGAAAATATTTATTTAATAATTCATTTTGGTGAGTTCACCAAGAAGAAATTAACGGTGAGAAAATGAAAGGAATGATATGTGTTTGCGGAAAAATTGCCGGGTATAAGGCAAATATGAAATTCAATGGATACCCAATTGATGGATGGGAATGTAAAAGCTGTGGTGAAGCTTATTATAATCCAGAAAAAGCAGAGAGGGTATTATTAATCAACAAACTAAAAAAAACATAAATTCCATCTAAAATTGAGCAAGGTAAAAAGCAATTTGATTTTGAGAATACCGAAAGAAGTAAGTGAAGCTTTGGATTTAAAGAAAAGCCAAGAAGTTGAATTCTGTTTAAAAAACTCAAATGAAATTGTGATTAATCCATTAAATAGATAATTTAGAAGTTATAATAATTTTTTAAATATATTATGTTTAATTACAATTTTGAGATGTGAATTATTTTCCAAATTTCGTTTCTTGTTAATCTTTTGAGAACTATAACCTCTAGTTTATCCTACATCCTGCATGAAGCCTATTCCTTACGCTTTCAGGAACCATTTCCCTTGGCACCCTAAATAGTCTAACTACTTCTTCAACACCTTGTGCGTTCTTGCGGTAGTTAACTATCCAGTAATCAACTCCTTTTGTTGCAACACCGTCATTATTGACATCCTGCAATACAGATACATTGTACGCATCCCTTCCTCCAAGCGCATCAATTCTCAACAAATCGGCAAGTTCTTGCGCAGTTTTTCTACTTTCAGAATCCTGATACATTTCAGTTAATTTACCATGCAAAGTTTTAAAGTCTCGTGGATGTGTTGCTTTACTTACATAAGCACAAGTTTCTGCTTTTGGAGTCAATGCGAGATCTTGAATTCTGTTTGCGTTTTGATGGGCATGCTCTCTAAGTTCTTTAACCTTAACTTCTAAATTTCTAACTGCTCCTCTAGTTGCACAGCCTGCAATTGCAGACACTCCAATTAATCCAGCAGTTACATAAGATAATAGTCTATAATTCATATTAATCACACATTCCATCTAAATAAGTTTAATTTCATTGTCCACCTAAAGACCCTTCTCTATCCTTTCTAAATCTTTCTTGAACATCAGGAACCCACCACCATCGATCTTTTTTATCCTCAGTTTTTTGCTTATCTGCTTGAGGAGTAGTTGGCGTAGGTGATAGTGATGGACTTACCACAATTGGATCACCTGACTGTCTTTCATATAATTTATCAGGATTAAATGATTCTAACCCTCTTCTTAAAACCGGAGGTGGTGAAGGTACATGTGGAGTTGGAAATGGACTAGGTGTTGGAGTAGGAGTAGGAGTAGGAGTTAGAGTAGGAGTTAGAGTAGGAGTAGGAGTAGGAGTAGGAGTAGGAGTAGGTTGTGGTGTTGGTATTTCATATGGTGGTGGACTTGGTCTTGAAGGAGCTGGTTTTTCTGTTACAGGTTTAACTGGCGCTTTTTCATAATTCAATGAAGAAAATATTCTTACCAGATAATTTCCATCAGGTTTTTTTTCAAGTTTAAATAATGTTTCTTGTTCTACAATCGGCTTCTTTGCTTTAGATAATTCAGATAGTTTACTATACAAATCATTGCTAACATTAATTGAATTATATTCATTTGGCTTAAGGCCATAATGCCATTTTCCACCAATTTTCGCTCCCAATGAGAGGTCGCCTAATTCTTTTCCTCTATAAGTTGTTATTGGCTTAACTTTTACAACGTAATCCTTGTTTTGTTGCTGCAATTCTGCTGTAGGCTTTTTTAAAGAAAACCATGCTTTTACTTTCTCAGCCAAGTTCTTATATTCTTTTTTACCCTCTCTAAAATCTTTATGCTCTTGTGTTGATTGTTCAAATACCCAATCATATTGCGAAATTTTCTTTGTAAGTTCCTCAATAGTTGGTTCAGACTGAACTTGAACTTGTGGTTGACTAACTATTCCTACTGAACCAGTTGATTGAGTAGGACTTGGCGAAGGTACAGGTGGAAATGCTGGTGAAGATGTTGCACTAGGTGCTACACCTTGTGCTTTAGGAGTTGAACTGTATTGTGGAGTTGGTTGTGGTGTTGGTGAAGGAGCAGCAGCTTTGTGAGCAGGTGTTGGTGATTGAGCAGGTGTTGGATGTGGAGTAAAAGTTGGTTTCGCTGTAACAACTCTTTGTATAGGTTGTGGTGTACCAGCGCCTGTTAGATAATATTCTAAAGTTTCTTTAGGTGGCGATAAATAAGCAGTCCCAATTGCAGAAAGTAATCCTAAACCCAATAATCCTTTATAGCCAACATTTTTTCTCAAAAACCCTAATCCGACTTCTCGGTTAAAAGATTGTGATAATCTGTCTTTAGAAGGGATTATTTTTCTTAATCCTTGAATCGCCCTTTCATAATATGGTTGAACACCACCAAATAAACCAAGATAAATACCATTATCAGCTGGTGTATTTCCAGCACTGACTAATTCTTGCTCTAAAGATACTCTTCTACTATTAGATGGTTTTACAGTTACTGATAATGCGCTTCCTGCTTGACTATTTATTTCATCTAATTGTTGGTTTATTTCGTATTGTGCTTTTAATCTATTTGCAGTATCTGGAGATATTTTAGTTAAATCCTTCGCAATTGAGCCTTCAAATTTATTTATATACATTAAAGCTTTTTCTAAAATCTCTGGGTTTTTAAATCTAAAGTGTGACATTAACTCCTCAGCGGCTTTATCTTCAGTATATTTTGCATTTCTAAGAGAAGCATAAGAATCAGAAATTGATTTTGCTTTGGTCTTAGCAACTTCAGGAGTATCTTTAAGCAAAGAAGCCAAATCTGACACTAATACCTCTTTATCTAATTGCGGTTCAGTAGTTCTATACATAGCAATTTGTGCCATTTTTATTTTGATTAGTAAAATTAATTTTTAGTATCTGTTGGAGAAACATAATCCCTTTATAAATTTTTCCATTTTTACCATTTTATAATAGTAAATAGTAAAATTAGTTTAATTAAATTTTAGCTAAAGCATTTTTTGCTGAATAATTATAACCTTATCATTAATTTGTTATTTATGCTATCCAAAAATAAATTATGGTATACTTATTTAAACCAGCTGTAATATCTAAATACATATTCATATTCAAATAATGGATCAAAAAGCTGAACTAATAAAATTTTGGAAGGAAACATTTGGTTTTGGAGAGATTGAATTAGATGCATTTAAAGAAATTACAAGAGAAACTTTTGTATTAGAGGATTTAAAAAGTGCTGCATACCAAGACATCCCTCTTCCTTTGTTAAGAGGAAAAACTATTTCACAACCTACCACAGTAATGATAATGACTCAAGCTTTAGAGCTGGAGCCAAACGATAAAGTGTTTGAAGTTGGAACAGGCTCAGGATATCAAGCTGCTATAATTTCAAGAATAGTTGGAGCCAAAGGAAAAGTCATAACTACCGAGGTTGTGCCTGAGCTTGTGCAATTTGCAAAACAAAATTTAAAAAAAGCGAAAATAAATAATGTATTTGTGTATGAAGATGACGGCTCAAACGGCATGCCTTCAGAAGCCCCATTTGATAAGATAATCATAACTACAGCATGCAAAGAGTTTCCAAAACCTTTGCTGGAACAGCTCAAACCTGACGGTATAATTATCGGGCCTGTCGGAAATAAATACGAACAAGAAATGGTAAGAGGAACAAAGGATAAAAATGGGCACTTGGAGCTTGAATTCTTAGGGCCCTTTTTGTTTACTCCAATGTACGGAAAGTATGGTTTTGAGATTTAATATAGAGAACTTTGAAAAATTCTTTTTTGGAAGAATTTTTCAACATTCGTACGTCTGGAATGCTCCGCTTTATAGACGGTAAGTTCATTCAGCGGCGTATCAGGAAAAAATCAATTTTGCAAAAAAATTGATTTTTTCAAAGTCCTCTATAGTTAAATATAAATATAAGTAAGCTCAAAGATTAAAAAATGGTGATTAAAGTAAAGAGATATCTTTATTTTTTAGCAATAATTTTCTTGTTTTTTAGTATTTCGGTATATGGTGCACCTTCCCCATGGGGAATAGCCTTGAATTACGAAACTCATCAATGTGCCGGATTTTGGGCTGGGGACGAGTATGCAAGTTATTACCTTCCAAAAGGTTGGAAAGCATATTACCCAGACTATAAAGAAAACTTAGAAAAAAATAAAAAATTAATTGTAGAAACTGAATATGGACAATGTGATTTTTCTAGTAGAAATTATAAGGAATGCTGTGATAATCTAGGTTTTGTTTTTGTTGCGGATAATGTTGGGCAAAAACTCGCAGCAGACAAAACTGACGAGGAAAAGGAAACCAACTCAGCACAGGTTGTCACTGGTTCTAACGAAGATAAAATGAAGGAGCGCTACATGGAAGGCTCATTGAGCAAGGATGAAATGCGCGCTATGATAAAATCAAAATTAGGCGATAAATTCTCAGAAGAAGATTTTCAAAGAGGAATGATGGGAATTAAGGAACGAATGAACAGACAAGATGCATTTTCATATGAGCATGAGGCGTATGCAAATAATTACAATTCCGGTCCGTCTTATGAAGGATATTCCAAAGAGCAAATCATATTTGGCATTGTTTTTGAGCAAATCGGCGATGATATTGATCCCAGAGAAATCAAAACATATTGCAATGATACAAGTAAAATAGCAGATATTGTAATTGAGAAATTAAAGGAAAAGGTTGGAGATTTGCAAAAAATATGCAGCAGAATGGAAGATAATGAAGCAAAATGCATTGAAATGTCAAAGAAAAGCTGCTCTCAAATTGGCAATGGCATGATGATGCAGCATGCTACTGAAATGGAAAAAACAGAGTCAGCAGCATATTCGTGCCCTGTGGATAAAGATGCAGTCATAAAAGCTTGCAAAATAAGGAGCAAAGGCTATATGGAAAAACATATATTTAAGCATAATCAAATTTGTGATAAGGATAAGTATATTCAGCAGTGCAAAGAAAGACTTAAGGCTGAACATGAAAATATAGATGAATCCACAAAATGTCCTGAAATTATAGTCCCAACATGTGAAAGTAATCGCATAGCTAAAAAATACACAAAAGATGGGTGTTCTTTCTATAGTTGTGAAGCGCCTTGCCCGCAATTTGTAATGCCAAGGTGCACTATTGGCACTACGTTTCAAGAAAAAAATGATGACAAAGGGTGTAAATATTATTATTGCGAAAAAGATGTCAATAGTATATGTGGTAATGGTATTTGTGAAGAAAGTGAAAAATATACATGTCCGCAAGATTGTGAGCGTACTTTAAATTCATGTCCATCAGTACCAGCTCCTCAGTGTAAAGAATCAGAATCAATCCAAAAAAAAGTTGATGATAAAGGATGTGTTTACTATTATTGTTTGGCTACAACAACACCGACTATCACAACAACTCAATCCAAAACAATTACTCTGAGTTCTGATAAAACAGATGGTTCTGCTCCTTTTTCGATAATTTTCAAAGCTACTCTAAATAATTTTCCTTCTTGTGGAAATATTTATACTTGGAATCTCGGGGATGGAATTGGTAATTCTATCGCTGAGAGCTGTGCTGGGGCAATTAGTACTGTAGAATCTAGAGTTGTTTCTCAATCACATACATACCAAAAAGAAGGCGCATACATCGCAACACTTTCAATAGATGGTGTTGTATCTAATATTCTGACTATTAAGGTCTCTGCACCTACATGCCCAACAGTTTCAAAACCAACTTGCGGCGCGGGACAAAGCTTGACAACAAAATATAATAACAATAAATGTATTGTTGGTTATGAATGCATAAGTACAACTGCAAATGGAAGTGTAGTAAGCATTACGGGAAATTTAGTTTTACAAACCGATTCAGATGCATCATCTCTATGTGAAAATTCTTGGCTAAAACAAGAGAATATATGCTCAAACTCTCCCTTTAGTAAAGAGATTGAGAAGCATTGCGAATCAGAAATAGAGTCCCAAATAAAATATTCTGAGCATAAATGCGCTAGAATAGATGAAGATAGAAAAAGTTGCATAGAGCATAGTGCAAAAAGATGCGATCAAATGAAAGGGTTAACTCAGCAATGCAAAGACACCTTAACTGAAGAAAAATTAAGAAATTTTATAGTAGAAGAGGCTAAGAAAAGATGCAAGTTTACAGGAATAATGCAGGATGAAGAACAAGTTAGAAACGCAGAAAAAGTTGAGATTTTACTTGCGGTTTTGAACACAGCAACTTCAGCTGACTTAGATAAGTTAAAGCTTTTTGTAGAAAACTTTCGTGAGGAATTAAAGCTGCAAGACACCATAGTTTACAAAGGAACAATTGATCCAAAAAGATTTAACGATATAAAATTGCTGCCATTTGTCGTTAATGCAAAACTAAGCACATTTGCAAGCTCTGAAAATGCAGCTCAAGTTAAAACTAAAATTGTCGAAGGACAAAAAGCTGGGGAAGCAGCAAGCAAATTAGTTTCATTAAGGGACACGGATTTACCAAATCAATATCTCTATATTATTGAGGATAAAGCCAGCGACATACTAAATGTTTCAGAACAATTAAACGAAATAGATAAGAAAGAAGGGCAAAAAGGGATAGGCTATAAGGTAAGACGGTTCCTAGGTTTTGCAAGAAATGCAGAGCAAGAGGAAATTAAGCAGTTGCAAGGCAACAAGGATAAGCTGCAGAATTCAATCGAAACATTAGCAAAACTAGCAGATGAAGTGCCTGCAGATGTAGCAAAAGCAATTTTAAAAGAGCAAGTTGAAAATCTTAAAAAGCAGCAGCAAGATATAGGCACATTGATACAAGCAAAGGAAAAGAAAGCAAAAGGATTGCTGGGGATTTTTGGATAAAATTAATATTGGAAATCCATTTTATTTAAACCCTCAATGCCCAAAGCCTCTTCTTTCAGTTTTATGATATGAGCTTCTTTCTCCTCGTGGCTGATATGATTTTTGATTTTCTCCAGAGCGGGTGTTTCTGCTGGCTGAGCCATAAGAATCTCTTCTTTCGCTTTCATGGTATGCTCCTTGTTTTCCCCTTGAGTATGAGCTGTCCCTGTGATAACTGCGCCCATGCTGCCCGCTGAATCTTCTGTGTCCAAATTCTTGTCTTCTGGCAGAAGCAGCTATAAATGGCAACCTCTTAAATTCCGGCAACTTCATCTGCTCAATTGCATTTGACCTGTCGTCCAGAACATTCCTAAAATTGTCATGATCTTGCTCTGACAAAAGTGAAATCACAATGCCTGCTTCGCCAGCTCTTGCTGTTCTTCCAATCCTATGGACGTATTCTTTTGAAGTTTTTGGAATATCATAGTTTATTACATGACTTACATTTTTAATATCCAAACCTCGAGCAGCAACATCGCTTGCCACTAAAACCTCTATATTTTTGCTGTGAAACATTTCAATTGTTTTTTTTCTTTTACTCTGGGTTAACCCGCCATGCAATGCCTGCGCATGAACGCCTTGCAGCTGCAGGTTTCTTGCTAAAACATCCACTCTTCTTCTTGTTGCACAGAATATAATTTTTAAGTCTCTTGATTGCGATTTTAGCAAATGCACCAGCAAGGAAAATTTATCCTTCGAGCTTACGGAATAAAAGTGCTGTATCATTTTTCCTTTGTCAACATAAGCCTGGCCTTTAATTCTTTCAGGATTTTTCATGTAGTGCCTTACGACTTCCTGCACATCATTAGAGATTGTGGCACTGAAAAGCAATGTTTGCCTTTCTTTGGGTATTTGCGAGATTATTCTCTTCACATCTTCAATAAAACCCATCTCAAACATTTTATCTGCTTCGTCTAATACAAGAATTTTGACTTTGCTTAAGTTGAGAGTTTTTCTCTGCAAATGGTCGAGAATTCTTCCAGGAGTTCCAACAACTATGTCTGTGCGCCTTAAATGCGCTATTTGAGGCTCTATTGAAACACCGCCATATACTGCAGTAATGCTTGCTCTTTTGAACTTTGAAAATTTATGCATCTCATTCGTCACTTGTTCGCACAATTCTCTTGTAGGAACAAGCATAAGAACTTGTATACCAGAATTATGGATTATTTTTTCAAGAATTGGAAAGCCAAAAGCAGCAGTCTTTCCAGAGCCTGTATGCGACTGGCCAATTACGTCCTTTCCGTTTTGTATTAACGGAATTGTTTTTTTCTGAATTTCTGTCCAATCTGTATACCCCAGTTCTTGAAATGCTTTTGATAGTTCTGGTTGTAATTCTATTTCTGTCATTTGTTTAAAATAACGAGTTTTATTTATATATGTTTGTTTTTTTGGCAATTATTTAGCTATATGAAGTCAATTTTTAAATCCGTGCTTCGCACAAAATATTGTGCTCGGCTTTTTTTGCCTTCCATTAAAAAAAGCCTCGCCAATTCATACATTACCAATATTCAATGAATTCGAGACGAAATTTTAGTGAGTTGCGTGTGAGAGCGCTCGCACGCTCGCGTTCAACTCAATCAAAATTTCGTAAAGAACCACCATCAAGCTCTTCGGGAGCTTGATGGTGGCATTAGTAGTTTAGGCTGCTATGAAACTGTTTAATCTTGTTTGACTTCTTTCTATTTCATGCTGTTTTCCTTGATTAGC
>Ga0105164_10000985_pt1 | contig 18580 bp, 17 predicted proteins | sample VDWuncwatermetaG_FD_89674 | JGI IMG/M metagenome (GOLD analysis project Ga0105164, IMG submission 89674) | Wastewater microbial communities from Netherlands to study Microbial Dark Matter (Phase II) - VDW unchlorinated drinking water | ecosystem: Environmental > Aquatic > Freshwater > Drinking...
ATATAGGGCAAATAGGTAAGAAAACCTCATCAGCCATATCAGCCTTATTTGCCTATTTTAAAAATTAAATAAATATTAAGGCTTAAAAATGTAACCGAGGGTTACAACATTTTTTAAATGAATTTGATAAATTATTTTCATGGTAAATGAAGTCCAAAAATATTATTCTGGGGTCTTGAAAAACGTAGGATTTGCATTTCATGCTCCATTGGCATCAATAGTCTTCCAATTAATTGTATTTGGTAAAGAATTAATTGTTAAAAACTTTGTTATGGGTATAATATTTACAGGATTAGGTTTTTTATTTATATATTTAGGATCATTGCCAATAAAGGAGAAGCCAGATGACGAATCTTGATTTTCAAATGTATTTTGCTTCAGCAATTTTTATAGGCATGACGGTTACCTGTCTTTATTTTATTAATAGAGTCGTTGAAAAAGAGACAAAAAGAATTAAGAAGAAACCTCATTGAACTAGGACTATAAAGGACAATTTGAGACTATAAAAGGGACTATATTAAGGCGGTTATGATCCTCCATAGTCCTTTATTAGTCCTCTATGCTCCTTTTCTAGTCCTTCTGTCCTATTCTTTATCAAATTTTTATCTTTCTACCCTTTGTAACTATTGACTTATAGCGAAGAAATAAGTTAATGTCGGGTTAAGAAGAAGGAATATAAATGTTTATCCCAAGTGGAAAACAAGTTTCACAAACAGTAGGTTTCGTTGGAAATCTGCTTAATCATCCTATTGTAGAGGGAAGTGTTGGTTATGCTGGTATTCCTGTTCCTTTAATCGGAGCAAAAATAAAAGAAACAAGAAGCGAAGAAGCTTTAAAAGATCCAAGTAAAACCCCTAAGGGACCTATTAATTGGATTAGAGAAAGACTTCTTACTTATGGAATAGTTGGTGGAATCATAGCATGGGTAGGATCTTTTATTAGTGGAAGAATGCATGTTGCAAATCCAGAAGAAAATGCTAAGTTTGCTTGGCTTTCTGGCGTTTTAAAACTAGTTGGTTTAGCTGGTATAGCGTCTTCAGGTTTTTCACAATATAAAGGTTGGCATGTAAAAAAAGTAAATGGGAATGTCGCTCATCAAAGATATATGAATGCTGGAAAAATTCCTGATTTAATGCAGGATCCAAATATGGATGAGTTAAAGAAAAGATTTGAAACTAGACATTTAATAAAACATAATAGAGCTGAGCATGGCGATATACAGCGTGTTGAAAATAAAATTCTTAATGGAGAGAGAGTAAAAGTATTTTATATCGGTGAGTCTCAAACCGGCAAAACTCATACCATGTCTTCAAATGCAATGCTTATAAAACAATTTGAAGAAGAGATTAGGATTCTTAATCCAGGTCAACCAAGGCAAGAGGTTGTAATGAAGGTTGTATCAGCAGGTAAACTTTCAGATTCTACATCAAGCAGAGGTTTGTTTGGTAGTGTTATTGATTTAGCTAAGAATTTTAATGCTGAAGGTGCCCAAGCTGCTGAGCAGGTTGGAAACATTTTAAAAGCAAATCCACAAGAAGCTCTAGAATTGGCTGTAGCAGGAATGCTTGATGAGGCTACTAAAGCTAAAGAAAAAGGTCAGAGGCTTGTAATTCTTATTGATGAAATGGATAAGATTTGGAATATGGCTTTGAAGGATAATCAAGTTGATCTTAGTACTGTAGGTTTGATTGCAACACGTTTTCAAGAGCTGTTAGAGTTCAAAGATTTAGATGTGTTAATTACCGGTAATGGAACTCTTGACCAAATTTGTTTCCTTGATAAATTAAGAGCAATGAAAGATTTCAGTGATGATCAAGCACCAGAGCTAATGGGATTAAGAACAAGACTTGAAGAAATTAGAATAAGTATGACTACTCCTACTTATGCAACTCAGTCTGAAATTATTGCAAATAGAATATTAGAAGCTGGTAAGGTTTTAAATAAACCTTTAGATGAATATCTTGATCCTGGAATTGTGGCTGTCCTTAGACAGAATTGTGCGTTAAATGATACTCCTATTGTTATTAATGAATCTAACCATGCTAAAGTTGAAGAAATTTTAGCTCAGATTATTGATCAGGCATTGTATTCAGAAGTTAGTAAAATCGATCTTAAGCAGCCATCAATGGTGGACAGTTATTTACATTCCAATCCTGAATTTGTTGTAGAAGCAAAAGCTTTAGCCCAATTAAATGGTGGATATATTAATAATATAATAATGGATAAATATTGTACGGATATAGTATCTGGTTGTGCAAAAGGATTAAATAAAAAGATGATTACTCTTGATGGTATTCATGAATATGTCCAGGAGATTTTAAAAGGAGAAACTGAAAAACTTAATAAAGATTATGCGGTTCAGATAACTACTCGTAAAAGATCCATATATGACCGTGAAATACAAGCTGCTGAAGACAAAGCAAAACTTACTCTTTTTGAAACCGTAAAACCATATAAAGAATTAAGGGAGAAGTATATTGAGGTCGCTGAACTTTATAGAGATGATCCTAAAGCAGCACATATTAAATTTGGTGGTGATGAAAAACATAAACTAATAAGTGAAGTCGGAGACTTCCTTGATGTTGATAAGATCTTGAAATTTGATACTAAAGAAAGATTATCACTTAAAGCTTCTCAGCTATTACAAAGATGGAATGTTGAATTGAATACAGTGGATGTGGAATCTGCAAATGAAGTTAGAATTGCAGAAATCCTTGAGGCAAACCCTGACCTGAAAAAATTGAATGAGAGAGTTAGTGGTCTATCTGAAGATGATTGGACTAAGTTAGCAGGATTACCACGTGAAGATATGGCTTTGATTGAAAACCATACCACACCTACTGGTTTGTTGACTGTGACTAAAGATGTTTCTAAAGCAGTTTTTAATGCAAAATTAGGACTGGCTAAAATTAATAGAGCTTTAGCTGCTGCCTCCTAAAATCATCATATATTAAAAATAAATATATATTTTAAATTCCGCCCCCTCAAAACATTTTTCATTTCTACGCCTCATAACCTTTATCTGCCCTATAGTCCTTTCTTGTCCTTCGTGGTCCTATGTCCCCCCCCTCAAAACATTTTTAATTTATCTGCCTCATGAGCCTTATCTGCCCTATAAGCCTTATCTGCCCTATAAGCCTTATCTGCCCTATAAGCCTTATCTGCCCTATAAGCCCTATAAGCCCTATAGTCCTCTATTGTCCTTTCCTAGTCCTTTTTTTTTATGCCTCATAAGCCTCATCTGCCCTATAAGCCCTATAGTCCTGTAGTCCTCATGTCCCGTAGTCCTATCTTGTTCTTCATGGTCCTTTCCTGGTCCTGTAGTCCTTTCCTGCTCCCCCTTGTCCCATTTCTCTAATATGCTATAATTAGCATATGTGAGAAACGGATGAAATATTTAGAATTTAAAAAACAATTAAAAGATTTTATAGTTTTTCCTATTTTGGAAATAAAAAAGCTTGATGCATCAGTTAACTATTTACGTAGAGTTTACGAGTGGCAAAAAAAAGGTTATATAAAGAAAGTAATAAAAAGTTTTTATATCTTCTCTGATTTAGATATAAATGAAGAAGTTTTATTTATAATTTCTAATAAAATCTATAAGCCATCATATATATCATTTGAAATGGCACTTTCTTACTACAATTTAATCCCAGAAAGTGTTTATGGTATAACAGCTGCTACTAGTAGAAAAACCTCTAAGTTTTATACTGAGATGGGTGGCTTTTTTTACAGGTCTTTAAAACCTAATCTTATGTTTGGATATAAGCTTGTAAAGTATAAAAATCAGGGATATTTAATGGCTGACATAGAGAAGGCTATTCTCGATTTCTTTTATTTGAGAACTGATCTGAAAGTAGAAGATGATTTTAGTGAGCTTAGGATAAACGCTAGAGAGCTTTTAGAACAAATAAATTCTAAGAAGTTGAGAAAATATCTTTCTGTCTATAAAAATAAAAGTCTAGAAGAAAGGATTGAAAGGTTTGTAAGGTATATAAAAGATGCTTAATTTAGCTGACATAAAATCATATTTTCAGGATAACTTACAAAAGTCTGAAAAAAATATTCTTAGAGAATATCTTCAATATAAGATTTTAAAGATTTTATTTGATTCAAAAATTAGTTCTAATATTTCTTTTATAGGTGGAACAGCTCTTAGAATCATATATAACTTACCCAGGTTTTCTGAAGATCTTGATTTCGATAATTTTGATTTAAATGAAAAAGATTTTAACAACGTAGCCCTGGAAGTAAAAAGAGAGCTTACGTTAGAGGGATTGGGTGTAGAGGTGAATCCATATTCTATGGATGGTACATTTCATTATGAAATAAAATTTCCTGGACTTTTATTCGAGAACAAGCTCTCACCACACAAAAATGAAAAGATACTAATTAAAGTCGATACTCAGCCTCAAGGATTTGAATATATACCAGACATTAAGCTGTTAAACAAGTTTGATGTTTTCTGTAATGTACACGTAACTCCCATAGATATTTTACTTTCGATGAAGTTCAATGCTGTTTTTAATAGAAAGCGTACTCAGGGCAGAGATTTTTTTGATATTGTTTTTCTCCTGGCGAAAACTAAGCCAAATTATGATTTTTTAAGGAAGATGTTAAATATTGAAAACAGTAAGGAATTAAAAAAAGAATTAATCTTAAAATGTAAAAAACTAGACTTTAAAAAATTAGCTAAAGATCTTGAGCCATTGGTGTTTAATGCCAAAGAAGTAAATCGAATAGTTTTGTTTAAAGAATTTATTGAACAATCAGAATTGTAAAAGGGATACATGGCTTCTCTTTCCTCATAAGCCTTATCTGCCATATAAGCCCTCATAGTCCTTTCTCATGGTCCCATGGTCTTATAGTCTTTCATAGTCTTTTTTTTGCCTCATAAGCCTTATCTCCCCTATAAGCCCTATAGTCCTTTCATCCCGTAAAAACTAAAGAAAAAGTTAAACTTTTCTCTATATCAAAAAGTCCCATAATATGTATGAAATTCGAGATAGATTACAGAAATATAATTATGTAATTACTAGCTATTTTTATCTTATACAGCTAAAATGTTTATAATATAAAGTCAAGTTATATTATAGTAATAAATTATATAAGTTTAAATTAGGTAAATTATGCAAACAGGTGCAGTTAGTTCAAGGAGTACTAGACCTATAGTAAGGTTTGCTAATCTTATTAGTACTAATATCGTAGGACCTGGTAATCCGCCTTCAAAAGGTGTATCTGCTGTAGCTAAAACCTTAGTAAGATCATCTGCAAATATTATGTCTACTTTTTCTTTAGCTATGCTTCTTGTGACTGGTGGAAATCTTTTATCTAAATGGAATAATTTTATAAATGAAGATTGGGTTGGAAAAACTAAGCAGTTATTTGTCCCTGTCGTGTCAGCTGTTGCAGCACTACTACCACATGTAATTATTGGATTGTTTGCTGATGGAGTTAAGCCTACAGCAGTTGTTTCTTCTGCCTTTAAGCTTACAGATGATATTAAGCAGCAAATAATACCTAGTTATTTTAAATCACTTTCTACTATTGGTGGTGCTCCAAGCGTTGACAAAATAAGAGATTCTCTACTCGCTGCTCTTGAAGTTACCACTCATGATTGTCAAGTGGAGGAAGATGTCTGTAGGAAAAAATTTCTGTTAGCTCCATTTAGGGATTCAGAGAATGGCATAAAATATCTTCAGACTTTGCATAGAGAAGTCAATGATAATTTGTGTGTAATTAAAGATAATAATGAAGATGTGGTTTATGGGTTTAGATTTACAGCAAAAAAAGCAAGTGATTTGAAGGATTCAGCAGGCTATAGAATTGATATTACGTATTTAGCTAAAAAAGAACATGAAGATGATTCAATGTTTGTTCCTGTGGGCAATGAAGTAAAGCTACTTAGTGAAATTCTTACCGTTGAATTACTTACGAAGCTCGTAGATGATAGAAGAAAAGTAAACTCATTAAGGAAAAGTATATCGTATATAAATACTGAGAGTCTACCAGTAGCTGCTGATGCTGATGTAGCAAAAATATATTCAATTGACACTCCTGTATCTGTAAGATAAAAATAGATAATCTCCTGCTATATGTTTTACATATATAAAACTTTAATAAAAATTTAATTAAATCATCTTTCATAAGCTTAGTCATAAAGTATAATTAATGTTCTTATGATTCAACCAATTAGAATCTCTCATAGTCAGTCCTCTGGTAATAGAGGAAGTTATTTGGATAGATTAGGAACTTATTCCAGAAACTTTAGAAAAACTGGTGCTAGTGTAGTAGTATCAGTACCAGTAGATAATAGAGCGGAAAGTCAAGTTATAAGAGTATTTCTAGATGCCTCTACAAATCCAGCTACTAAACCCAAAACAACTTCTTAAAAAAATTAGTAATATAAATAGAAAGAATTAAGGTATAAATATTAATAAGTTAGAGGTAGTTTTGTTTTGTTTATATCAAAATAGTATTATTGATTAAAAAAAGGTTAGGTATTAAATGATTATTATAATGGAACCTGAGGCATCAGAATTACAAATACAGCATGTAATAGACTATGCTCATAACTTAGATTTAAAAACTATCGTAAATAAAGGTGTAGTTCAGACTGTTATAGCAGCTATCGGTGAAACAAATAAATATTCTACTGAGCAGTTTGAAGCTATAGATGGTGTTAGAACAGTACAGAGAATCCAGGTACCCTTTAAATTAGCTAGTAGAGATAGCCAGCACGCTGATACTGTAGTCACTGTTAGAGGAAATATAAAAATAGGTGGAAATAATCCACCCGTAATGATAGCTGGTCCATGTAGTGTAGAAAATCAAGAAAATCTTATAGCCATTGCTAAAGTAGCTAAAGAATGTGGAGCTAAGATTATTCGTGGTGGAGCTTTTAAACCTAGAACTGGTCCTAGAATGTTTGAAGGACTAGGAAAATTAGGTCTTGAATATTTAGATGTAGCTAGAAAAGAAACTGGACTTGCAGTTATTACAGAACTAATGGATGCTAGAGATTTAGATATGGTCGCTGAATTTACTGATATTATTCAAATCGGTGCTAGAAATATGCAGAACTTTACCCTTTTAAATGAATTAGGGAGAGTTAAAAACCCTATTCTTTTAAAGAGAGGACTTTGTGCCACTATAGATGAATGGTTATTAGCTGCTGAAAGAATTATGGATAAAGGTAACACTCAGGTAATTATGTGTGAAAGAGGTATTAGAACCTTTGATTCTAAATATACTAGAAATGTTGCTGATATAGCTGCTATACCACTTATTAGAAGGCTTTCACATCTTCCCATTATATTTGATCCTAGTCATGCTACAGGTAAGTGGAACTTAGTCTCACCTTTAGCATTAGCATCACTGGTAGCTGGAGCTCAGGGGCTAATCGTAGAAGTACATCCAGATCCAGAGAAAGCATTATCTGATGGACCTCAAACTTTAAATTTTGAAAACTTTAGAAAACTCTGTAAGGATATAGAGAAGTTGATGAGTGTTATTTCGCCATTAAAATGTAATTAGTTGGGTTCATTGCGTAACCTTTGTCCAGCCTCGTACATATCACCTAAATGTATATAAAAACTATCTTCTGAGATGTGTCCTTCTTTATCTTTACTTTCTACTAGATGAACTGTCTCATCGAGTGTCCCGAGTACTTGAGGGTCTAAGGTTAAATCAGTACGAAAAACCCCTTCAATATGTTGATCTGCAGAAAAATCTCTACACCAGCTAGTTTTATCTCCCTTATAACGAGGAGGTGTAAGTAATGAAGGATCATTAACATCGTCACTTACCTGGGATGTAGGATATTTTTCTCCATTAATAAATTTCACAGCAAGAGTAATTCTCCTTAAGTAGGTTTCTAACATTCGAACTCTTTTTGATACACTAGGACTTAGTTTTCTGTATTTTTGTTGAAAATCAAATCTTTCTATAACATCAAAGTCTTTCCATTCTTTCCCTGTTATGTCTTTAATCTCATCATATGTAAGAGTTAATGCTTGCCCAGCATTCTTTCTTTCGTTGAAACCTGGATTCTCAAAATCAAAAAAATCTTTCTTATCCCAAAACTTCTCTTCAAAAAATAAATTAATATCATTACATAACCTTACTAAATCATTTACTCTTTGATCGTATGCCACCGTATGTAAATTCGTCCCTGATGATTGTAGTAAGTATTGGCTATCTATAGTCATGCAAAAATCTGGAGGAATTGAATCAGTAATATAACTTGGTACGTATAATCCTGGGACAGGGAAACCTGTTGAGGGATCTATATTATTTCTATCACCAAATATAGGCTTAATCCGTTCTAATAAGTATGCCATCATTGTAAGGTTTTCTACAAACTGATCGTATGAATAGATGTCAACTTCATTGGCTATTTGACTTGGAGATATGCGAGGAATCATGTCTACAGATTGTGTTGATCTTGGACTTGTAATCTGAGTCCCAGTATTAGTTCTAAGGTGATCAAAATTATTAATAACTGACTCGTGAAATTCACCTTCAGGAATTAAACTAATATCAATGCCTGTATCTAAAGCTATTTCACTTGCCTGAGTTTCACCGAATAATAATAAATAATGATCTCTTACATAATCTCTAATTGCTTCAGTTTCATTATGCGGATCATCCCCTCCCTCATAAGAGGCTATAAGGTATTTTCTTGGAGAGTCATTTAAGGCTCTTAGTGCAAATTTAGAGTCTTCCCCTCGTGGTGCATAGACTTCATGTGAGAAATTGTCAAATTGTCGTTTGGTCGATGTTGTTTCTGCATTACTAGAAGTAGATGCAGAATTTATTTGTTCTGCTACTCCAGTTGCAACTTGTCTAACTTGTCCAAGCTCTATGCCTGTACCAGTTGTTGCATTCTTAACGTCTCTAGAGGTTACACTAGGTTCTCCTGCTGCAGGTGTTGTTAAATTTGACGTGCTAAGTCTTACTGGCATATCACTAGCCGTTTCATTGTTTCTAACAGTCCCTGAGCCAGTCATTTGACCTGGTGAAGAATTTGGAAATGGTGGGATTGGTTCAAATTGCATTTTTATATTTTATTTATAATTCCTTTGCATTTATATATAGCTTAAATATGAAATCCTATATGTAAATTAGACCATATTATATAAATTGGTCTTAGAAATATAAGTTTATTTTAATGATTAAAATAAAACTAATTTTTTATTGTGTTCCGTACTTATAAAGACGTATAGGTAGTACATTTGATCCAGCTAGCAAGATTACACTTGTTTTCTAATTAGATGGTTTAAATTCAGCATCTATAACATCATCATCAGAACTTGATCCATTTGGTGATGCTTTAGTCGCTCCTACAGGTTCTTCTTCCTGTGGCTTTTCCTGAGTGGCTTCAGCTGATTTTGTCGCTAGTGTATATGCAGCTTCCTGAAGATCTTTAGTTAAGGATTTTATTTTATTGATATCACCCTTATCTTTTAGAGCAGTTCTTAATTCATTTAAAAGCTGCTCAACTCTGGCCTTTTCTGTTTGTGGAGCATTTTCTTTTAATTCTGAAATTTGCCTTTCAACGCTGTACACCAAACTATCTGCTTTATTTTTTTCTTCTACTTCTTCTTTTCTTTTTTGATCATCCTGAGAATTAGACTCTGCTTGTTTGACCATCTTATCTATTTCATCTTTACTAAGATTTGTAGAAGCAGTAATGGTTATTTTTTGTTCTTTACTGGTAGTTTGATCTTTAGCTCCTACGCTTAAAATACCATTAGCATCAATATCAAAAGTAACTTCAACTTTTGGAATTCCTCTAGGAGCTGGTGGAAGACCTTCTAAGTGAAATTCTCCTAAAAGCTTATTATCAACGGCCATCGGTCTTTCACCCTGAAATACTTTTATGTCTACTCTGGTTTGACTATCATCAGCTGTGCTAAATACTTCTGATTTTCTGGTAGGAATAGTAGTATTTCTTTCTATTAACTTTGTGAAAACGCCACCTAAAGTTTCAATTCCTAAGCTAAGTGGTGTGACATCAAGAAGTACTACATCTTTAACTTCACCTGCTAAAACTCCAGCCTGAATTGCAGCTCCAACAGCTACTACTTCATCAGGATTTACTCCTTGATTTGGTTCTTTCCCGGTTAATTCTTTGACCAGTTTTACAATTGCAGGGATTCTTGAAGAACCACCTACTAAAACAACTTCATCAATATCACCAGTGGTAAATTTTGAATCTTCTAAAGCTCTTTTTACAGGGCCTTTTACTCTTTCAAAAAGATCATGTACTAAATCTTCAAACTTTGCTCTTGAAAGTTTCATCTCTAAATGTTTTGGTCCATTTTGATCAGCAGTAATAAATGGAAGACTAATAGTACTTTCCATTAAACTTGAAAGTTCAATTTTTGCTTTCTCTGCTGCTTCAGTTAATCTCTGTAGCGCTTGTTTGTCTTTTCTAAGATCAATTCCTTCTAGCTTTTGAAATTCTTCTGCTATCCAGGTAACTACTTTTTGGTCAAAATCATCTCCGCCAAGTCTACTATCACCACTGGTAGATTTAACTTCAAAAACTCCATCACCAACTTCTAATATACTTACGTCAAAAGTTCCACCACCAAGGTCAAATACTAAAATGGTTTCATCTTTCTTTTTATCTAGCCCATATGCAAGGGCTGCTGCAGTCGGTTCATTTATAATTCTTAGAACTTCTAAGCCAGCTATTGCGCCGGCATCTTTTGTAGCTTGTCTTTGGCTGTCATTAAAGTAAGCAGGTACAGTAATTACCGCTGCAGTTACTTTTTCACCAATATACTTTTCAGCATCTTCTTTTAATTTTCTTAAAATCATTGCAGAGATTTCTTGAGGGGTGTAATCTTTCCCATCTACTTCTACAACTACTTCACCGTTTTTACCTTTTTTAGATTTATAAGATGAATATCTTCTTTCATGTTCTGTTTCATCAAAAGTATGACCCATAAAACGTTTAATACTTGAAACAGTTTTTTCTGGGTTTAGTTCTCTTTGTCTCTTTGCGATTTGACCAACGGCTCTTTCCCCTGTTTTTAAAAAAGCAACAACAGATGGAGTGGTTCTGTTTCCTTCAGCATTAGGAATTACAGTAGGTTTACCACCTTCCATAACAGCAACTACTGAATTTGTTGTACCTAAATCTATCCCCACTTGTTTGGCCATATCTATTCTCCTTTTTTGCAAGAACTATAAAACGCTTTCTATATACTTATAAGATGAAATTCTTAAAATCCCCTGTCTATTCATGTTGTTTTAATCTTTTAACTTGTTTTTATTACAAAGCAAGGTATTTCTTTAAAAATCAATAAAGTCATTACTCTTTCTTAATGTTAATTGAATAAATTATCTGTAATTCCCTGGAAAAAGTATGTATATCAAAAACATATATTTGTAATTGAATGAGAAATAAAACAAGTAACTAAGAATCATTTTCAATAAATAATTTCTAAGCAGTTTTTAGTTTATAGTTTTAAGGTTGGATTTTTCAATTGAAAATTTAAAAAAGGATAGAGGCAATTAATGAATTGCCCATACAAGGGAGAATTATAATGTCTTATACAATTGTAAGTGATATATGTGAAGGAAAATCAGATTGTATTCCAGTCTGTCCAGTTGATTGTATACACTGGGTTGAAGGAAAAACAAATGCTAAAGGTACTAAATACCCATCTATTGATGGTGACACTTGTATCGATTGTGGTGCTTGTTTAGCAGCCTGTCCAGTTGAAGGTGCCATTATCGATGAATGGAAACCTGAACTGCAAAAAATGTAATAATCTGGCAAATGTTGATTTGAAAATGAAGAGTCAGTTTTAATGCTGGCTCTTTTTTTTTGTGAATGGTTTATGGTCTATGGTTGGATGGTTCTGTGTTCCCTTTACCATCAACCATTTAACCATGAACTATCAACCATTTAACTTCTTCAAGTCCAATATCATTAACGATTTTCACTTGACCGATTGATCCGTAGGGCAAAATAAACCGTAATTTCCCATCTTCTACTTTCTTATCTAATAGCATAGAACTAAGTATTGAGTTTAATTTTATTGGCTTTTTTATACTGGTCGGTAATCCATATTCTGAAATTAGATTAATGACAGAATTGGTCATTTCTTCTTTTATTAGTTTATGTTTTGCAGCTAGTTTTAAAGCTAAGCAAATCCCTACGCTTACAGCTTCACCATGTGTGTATGTCTTATAGTTATAAGCTTGTTCAATTCCATGTGCAAAGGTATGACCCAGATTTAATATGGCTCTAAGATTTGATTCTTTTTCATCTTTGCTGACTATACTTGCTTTTACTAAAGCTGAGTAATAAATAATGTTAGTTATAGCTTTTGTGTCTAAGTTTAAGATTTTTTCTCTGTTTGACTTTAAATACTTGAAAAAAGATACTCTCGAGAATCTTACAGTTGCAGTTTTTTCTAATAAGCCATATTTTATTACTTCTGCCAATCCAATCAGAAATTCTTTTTTAGGAAGTGTACTTAAAAAAGTAGGATCAATGAAAACTGCTTCTGGTTGATAAAATGTTCCTACTAAGTTTTTACCTTCTTTAATATTTATGGCAGTTTTCCCGCCGATAGAAGCATCTACCATCCCTAATAATGTGGTTGGAATGCAAATAAAATTAACTCCTCTGTAATAGATGGATGCAGCAAATCCAGTTAGATCACTAACCACTCCGCCACCTAGAGCTATGAAAGAATCTTTTCTTTCAAATTTATTTTTAACAGCAAAATTGACAATTTTAAGAAGCGAGTCAAGATTCTTATATTGTTCGCCAGAGGGGAGAGTTAGAATGAAAACCTTAAATCCATTTTTTAATAAGCTTTTTTTTACCGTTTCTATAAATTTGATAGGAATTCTAGCTTGAGTAATTATGAGAATTTTCTTCCCAATCGCTTTTTCTTTTAAGTGCTTGCCAATTTGTGTTTGAATATTTTCCTGAATGAAAATATCACAACTTTTATCTTTTAAATTAATTTTTATTTTTTTTAAAGACATTTTTAACTCATTTTAAAATGAATTTCTTTATTTACATTTAATAAACTAATTACCTCATCAGCAATTTCATTTATTTCTTTGTTTTCTGTATCAACCTGAAAATGTGCCTGGGCATACATACCTTTTCTTTCATTGGAAATCTCTTCTAGTGCCTTTACTGGGTCATCATGATTTGTTAGAAGTGGTCTTGCCCTTTTTCCTGCAATTCTTTTGTAAAGTACTTCAGGAGAAGCATATAAAGCTACTATCCAGCCAGACTCATTTAAACATTTGAAGTTTTCAGGGTCTTTTATGGCTCCACCACCTGTAGCGATCACTATACCTACATACTGCGAAATCTTTTTTATTATTTCTTTTTCCAGAGCTCTAAATTTCTCTTCTCCATCCTGAGAGAAAATCTCTGGTATTGGCTTGCCAGCCTTTCTTTCTATATAATGGTCTGAATCAATAAACCTTCTGCAAAGCTTTTTTGCAATTGTTCTTCCAACAGCAGATTTCCCTGAGCCCATAAGCCCAATCAATACAATATTTTTAGCTTCGTCAATTATTTCCATTTCTTAATCTACTTAATCATAATAACAGCTCAAATTAGGGTTTTAACTTGGATTCATACTATTTTTACTTTTTAACAGGTTTTTATTAATCTGTATCGGTAAGTTGAATGCATAACCTGATTCGATTAGAATATATAAACTATGGAAAATGATTTTACTTTACGAGCTGGCAATAAAACCTTACCTTTGAATACTGGGAATGAAGATAATTATTTACTTTTACCTCAATCTCAAGAAGCTGAACAAGCAGTAATTGGTGCTGTGCTTGCACAAAGTGAATGTTTAAATAAGGTTATTGAGGTTCTTAAAAACTCTAGTTCATTCTATAGACCAGCACATAAGATTATTTATGATGCTATTTTAAAACTTTATGACAGAAGTGAGGCTATAGATCCGTTAACAGTATCTGAATATTTGCAAAGTTCAGGGAAGTTAGATGAAGTTGGTGGCAGGTATTATATTGGTCTTTTACTTTCACATGCACCATTAGCTATAAATGCTGAAAGATATGCAGAAATTGTTAAAGAAAAATCTACTCTTAGAGAAGTTATTTTTGCAGGGAATCAAATATCCAAAATAGGTTATGAAGAAAATGAAGCTTCATCAGCTCTTGAAAAATCAGAACAACTTATTTTTAATTTGTCTCAAAATAGAACTAATCAAAATCTTACTGTCATTAGTGAGCTTGTAAATGATACATGGGAAAGATTAGAACAAAGAGAACAAAGTAAAGGTTCACTGCTTGGTATTGATACTGGATACTATGACTTAAATGCTATGACTTCTGGCCTTCAAAGGTCAGATTTAATTGTTATCGCTGCAAGGCCAAGTATGGGTAAAACAGCCCTTTGTTTAAATATTGCTGAGAATGTTGGTATTGGTCAGAAAAAAGTAGTTGCACTTTTTAGCTTAGAAATGTCAAAAGAACAAGTTGTTCAAAGAATGGTTTGTAGTAGAGCCAGTGTAGATGCAAATAAAGTAAGGTTTGGACAGCTTCAACAGGAAGATTGGACAAGGCTTGGCGTGGCTTTTGGTGATCTTGGTGATGCAAAAATATTTATTGATGATACTCCTGTTATGGGTGTAATGGAAATGAAAGCAAAAGCAAGAAGACTTAAAGCTGAGCAGGGAGAATTAGGTTTAGTAATTATTGATTATTTACAGCTAATGGAAGGAAGCCGCCCTGATAACAGGGTTCAAGAAATTGCTGATATTTCTAGAGGACTAAAAGGCTTTGCCAGAGAGCTTGATGTGCCAGTCATTGCACTTAGTCAGCTTTCTCGTGCAGTTGAAGCTAGACAAAATAAAAGACCAATGCTTTCTGATTTGCGTGAAAGTGGTTCTATTGAACAGGATGCAGATATCGTTATGTTTATTTATAGGGATGAATACTATAATCCAGAAACTCAAAATAAAGGTGAAGCTGAAATACTGATAGCTAAACAGCGTAACGGCCCAACTGGCAAAGTAACTTTACTCTTTCAACCCAACATTACTAAGTTTAGAAATCCTGCAAGGCAATTCGTTTAGAAAGGACTATAAGGCTGATAAGGCATATAGGGCTGATGAGGCTGATATTTCCTATAAGCCCTATTTGCCTTATATGCCCTATGAGCCTTTTATGCCTTGTGCAGTCTTGCACTCTTCAAAATAATCTCAACCAAATCATCATATTCAATTCCAACAGCTTTTGCCTGAGCTGGTAAATCACTGGTATCAGTCATTCCGGGTAGTGAATTTACTTCTAGCATATAAGGAGTTTCATCTTCTGAAAGTATGAAATCTACTCTGCTACATGAAGAACAACCTAGTTCAGTGAATATTTTTAATGAATCTTCTTCAATTTTTTTTCTAGTATTTTCACTTAAGTTAGCTGGAAGAATAAACTCTGTCATTCCTTTTGTATACTTAGCTTCATAGTCATAAAATTCTTTTTTTGGTTTCAACTCTAATATAGGTAAAGCTTTAAGTGTTTCATTTATATCAATTATGCTGACTGTTAACTCTCTACCTTTAATATATTCTTCAATAATGTAATCAGTGTTATTTAAATCTATAGTATTTATTTTTTGTGAGAACTTTTCAAGAGACTTTATTTTAAAGGTGTTTACGCTGGAACCTTCATCATTTGGTTTTAAAAATATAGCTTTATCTTTTTCGGATAATTCTTTCCAAATTTTATTGACATCAAGACTTGTCTTATTTTTTTTAGTTAGCAGGAATGACTTCGCACATGATAAACCAATGTTTTTAGCTATTTGTTTTGTAATCCATTTGTTCATAGAAATGGCACTAGATAAAACTGATGAACCTGTATAAGGGATTTTTAACCATTCAAGAGCCCCTTGTATGGCTCCATCCTCACCATATTTACCATGAGTTGTAAGTAATACTGCTTCCATATTTTTTGTTTTAAGTGAAAGTAAGTCCTCAAGGGATTTAACATCAATTAATTCAGTATTTTCATAATTTTTTCTTTTAAGCGCAGAATAACAATTTTTCCCAGATCTAAGTGAGATTTCTCTTTCATTGGAAATTCCTCCACAAATTACAGCGATTCTTGATTTTTTATTTAACATTACAGATCCATTTTAACCCAATTACAAGTAAAATATTATCTATGCGTACTTACGATGAAATAAATGAAAAAATCCTAACTTCTAAGGTGAAGGTTTTAACTGCATTGGAGGCTAAAAGCTACATTAAAGAAAAAGGGGTTAATTCTTTTTTTTCAAATATAGATGTAGTTACTTGTGCTAGCTTTGAAATGCATACAAATGCACTTCTCTATTTGAGTTTTGGGCAAACAGATCCCATGATTTATTTTCAGGAAGTTTTAATTAATGGAGTTCCTGCTTATCCTACTGGTCCTACTGATATAGCCATATCATGTGTCTCTTCTTCAAAGGATGACATAAATTATAGTGGTGCAAATGTTTTAGAAGACCTTCTTTTAGGGAAAAATCTACATTTGAAAGCTATTGGAAAACATTTAGGTGTTTTTCCAAATAGAGAATTTGAGACTTGGTTTAATTTAAATGATGTTAATCAGAGTCGGTTACTTTTAAATCAATCACTAAATCAAAACAATATAGTAGCTTGTAATTCTAGCGATCATGATATTAATTCACATATGGGCACTTTAATAGGGAAATTGGAAAATTCAACTTTTAACTCTTCAACCTTCTTGAATCCATTAATTAATGATCCATTTTGTAAAACAATAGGTGTTGGTACAAGTGTTTGGGTGGCTGGTTCTAAGGGAGTTATTGTAGGGCATGGAAGTCATCATAATCCTAATCAAAAAAGAAATGAGCACGGAATCCCTGTGGGTCCTTCCATTACATTGTCTAGTATTGTAGATATTTCTTCGATGAATCCTAAGTGGGTGAAGCCTGGTCACATCCAGTCATTTGGACCTGTTTTATTTATTGGTGTTGCTATTGCTATTCCAGTCTTAGATAAAGAAATTGCAGAGCATCTTTCAATAACTGATAATCAAATTCATACAACGATTGTGGACTTTTCTATTCCTAGAAGAACGAAACCTACTTTTGGTCAATGTACATATTTTGAGCTTAGGACAAGTACAGTATCTATTAATAACAAGCCTACATTAACAGCGCCACTTACTAGTATGGCTTACTCCATAGAGTCATGCAATGAATTAAAGAATGATATCTTAAATAAGAAATTTATTTTGTCGAAGTCTATATCTGGAATTAACATGAATGTAGAATTGAAAAAACTTGATGCAAAGCTTGGAGAGTTAGTCTAATGTTTATTGATTTTAAAAAATCTATTTTTATATTGTTTATATTTTCATTTTTTATTAATGTTGCTTATGCACAGGATGAGATCCTGCTTTCGGAAATATTAGGGATTAGGGCTGAAGATGAAATCTTATTGATTGAGGTGGCTAAAAAGTATCCACAGGTAAAATTTAATCAAGCTCAAAGTCCTTCTAGATTGCTGATTGAAATCCCAGGCACTATTTATCATCGTGATTTTATATATGATGAAAACGTTAGAGGGAAAATATTGCTTGGGCTTAATTTTATTAATAATGTTGAAGTTAAGCTTTTGGGTGATTCTGAGCCAAATAAAGTTGACATAGTTTTATTCTTAAATCCTGAGGTAAAGCTTTCTCCAAAGGTTATTTCTACAAAAGAGAATGTAATTAGAATCTCACTATTAAAGCCAGAAGAGAAAAAAGATGTTTTGGATCGGAGCTCACAGGAAATCTATAATAAAGCCGTCGAAGAGCAGTCTAATGGTAATGTAGATGCTGCAATAGCTTTGTATAATGAAGCGATTTCAAAGAACCCGAAGTTTTATTTGGCTCGTTTTAATTTAGCCAAGGCATATATAGATAAAAATAATCATAATGATGCTATAAAACTTCTTTTAGAGCTTGTTAAGGAAATGCAAAACATTCCTAGTGGGACTGTTGATAAGAACACAATCCTAGTTGTAACTAATACTTTGGGGACTGCTTATTATCAAACTGGATATTATGATGATGCTAAAAAACAATTTTTAAATGTAGTAAAGTTAGATCCTGATTTTTATCAAGCTTATTATAATATTGGTTTGGTAAATGAAAAGAAGAAAGAAATAAAGCTAGCAAAAGAAAGTTTTGAAAAGGTTGTATCTTTGAAGCCAGACTTACCTGAGCCTTACTATCATATTGGAGTTTTAGGTTTAATTTTAGATACTAAAGAAGATAAAGAAGCATCAAGAAAAGCATTTGAGAAGGTTATTGAACTGGCTCCTGATACTAAGGTTGCTGAGCTGAGCAAAAAGGAATTAGAGAAGCTAAATAAAAAAGGCTTCGCTTTTAAAAGAAAATAGAATATGTTTGTTTTTAATAAAATGTATTTTATTGATACTGGCTCTAATTCAGGGACATTTAATATGGACTTTGATAATAATATTTTTGAAAAATTTCTTAAAGATGAAATTGATTTACCTCTTTTAAGATTTTATTCATGGAGTGAGCCTAC
>Ga0105164_10000986_pt1 | contig 18564 bp, 17 predicted proteins | sample VDWuncwatermetaG_FD_89674 | JGI IMG/M metagenome (GOLD analysis project Ga0105164, IMG submission 89674) | Wastewater microbial communities from Netherlands to study Microbial Dark Matter (Phase II) - VDW unchlorinated drinking water | ecosystem: Environmental > Aquatic > Freshwater > Drinking...
TATCAAAAAAGGTGTCTTTTAAGGATTCCATAGTACTATTGCCTTTCCAGCCGGCTGCTTCCATGGTAGAAGTAGCGTCTTCCAGGCTGGCCATAGGCTTAATAAAAATAAACGAAAGAATACAAAACATTATTAAGAAACTCCAAAGAATTGAAAAATCTGTTTCCCGGACTGATCGCCATAAAGAAACAAGAAACCCTATAAAAAAGACGGCTACCCCTACTTTTGTATCGAAAAATAGGAAATCCATTATCGACTTGGCGTTAACCAGGCCAATAACCTCAAAAGCTGCTTCTGTGGGAGATATGCCTGTTGGAATCATTTTTTCACCTTTTAAGTATCCATTAAAACAAAAAGCGAGAAACCTAGACTAAGCTAGACTTCTCGCTTTCTATCTGCTGACTATCAGCCTTTACCTCAAATGAGAACATTTTCTCGAAGCTAAGATAAAGTTTTCTAGCGCCAGCAGTTACAACTTTTACTTCTATTGGAAAAGAAAGCCACAGTATTGCTACTGTGGCAGATACCACGTTTTTTCTATTTAAAAAGAAAGCCACAGTATTACTACTGTGGCTGACATCAAGTTGGCTCCCCCTCAAGGACTCGAACCTTGGACCTAGTGGTTAACAGCCACGCGCTCTCGATTTTTGTTGCTATCCCGAAGTTTCGGGATGGACCGAATATTTCTATCGGCCTCTCCTGTTTTTCTTGATACAGTTATATCAGGAGTCCGGACTATCGCTTCCCCGAAAATCCGGGGTTCCATCGTTTAGTCTCTCACGCTTCCCACTATTGCAGGATTGCGCCTTATAGCCCACCTCTGGGCGTCCAAGTCAATTAGACGGAATTTTCTGTCGGCAATTACTTACCGACTGAGCTAAGGGGGAGTGTTATTCAAAGAACAAAAAACTTGCTAAGTCAAAAGTAAAAAGGAAAAAGTTAAAACTATTTTTTATCTTTAATTGTTAAAATACAAGACGCTAAGATATTTGCTAATTCGCTTGTTTCGTCCAAAATACTGCTTATTTTATCGTTATCGTATTTGCTTGAATCTTTTAACAAACCTAGCCAAAATTTACTTTCATTGGCTGACTTCAGCGCATAGCTGTAAAAATTCCTGAAATCGTTTCTTGAACTCGCTGCTTGAGCTTCAACAATATTAGCGCCGATAGATGTAGCTGAACGTAAAAGCTGTTTACCTATAGTTTGCGCTATATAATTCTGCGGCAAAGCCTCCAAAAACTTGATAACTTCCAAGGCGTATAGATACGCCCTCTTTTTTAAATCGTAGACTTTGCTTTGATTATTCACTTTTAACTTTTTACTTCCGTTATATTTACGGGAAAGCATTCGGTTTTCTTTTTCAAAATAGCCCATTCATCGTCGACATGCTTCTGAAGCTCGACGATAAGCTCCTGGTTTTCGGGCTTGAATAAATGCTTGAACCTGCCCTGGGATTTGAACCATTCGGTCAAAGGCTTCTTTTCTTTCGGAGTATGCGTAATATTCCATTTTACGCCGTCAATAACCTCGTAAAGCGGCCAGAAATTGGTATCTACGGCAAGGCGGCAGATATCCATGGTTTTATCTGTTTCATGAGGCCAGCCCCTTGGGCATGGCGACAAGATATTCAGAAATGTCGGCCCGTCAATAGCAACCGCTTTTTGAACCTTTGTTATAAGGTCGTTCCAGTGAGCGGGCGTCGCTGTCGCGGCGTAAGGAATCTTATGCGCGGCAAGCACGCCGAGCAAATCTTTTTTGTACTCTTGCTTACCTTGCGTCTCTTTACCTACAGGCGCGGTAGTCGTATCTGCGCCTCTGGGTGTAGCGCTTGAGCGCTGGGTGCCTGTATTCATATATGCCTGATTATTGTAGCAGATAATCAGCATGCTGTGCCCGCGCTCCATGGCGCCCGACAATGACTGAAGCCCGATATCGTAAAGCCCGCCGTCACCGCCGAAGCCCACGAACGTGACCTTTTCTTTCATCCTGCCTTTTTTCTTAAATAAACGGTAGGCGGTTTCAACGCCGCTTAATGTCGCAGCGACGTTTTCAAACGCGTTGTGTATCCACGGCACCTTCCATGCTGTATAAGGAAATATTGTCGTCGATACCTCAAGGCAGCCTGTGGCATTTGCCACAACAACAGGATTGTCTATAGCGTGCAAAACCTGCCTGACTATAACCGGCGCGCCGCACCCCGCGCAAAGGCGGTGCCCGCCTGTGAGCAATTCCTCCTTTTTCGAAAGTTCTTTTAGATTAGCCATTGAAATTCCTTTATGTTAGTAAATTAAATTACAAATAACAAATTTCAAAATTCAAATCAATCATTTAAATCCCAATATTTAAATATTTGTCATTTTTAGATTCATTTGGATTTGGGATTTGGGATTTTGTCATTAGGTTTTATTCCCTTACACCTAAATATTTTATAGGCGGTTTCATTTTCCCGGTTTTCGCTATGTCCTGTAAATCTTCATAAACTGAATGAATATCATTCATGCCTATGTCTCTGCCGCCTAATCCGTAAATATAATTACGCACAAGGACTTTTTCTCGTCCCAGCATCGCTGATTTGATTTCCCTGTAAAGCGGCCCGCCTGTGGCGCTGAAGCCCTCTGCCCTGTCAAGCACTGCCACTGCCTTGCATTTTAACAGCGCAACAGCTATATCGTCCTCGGGAAACGGCCTGAAAGACCTTATTTTTAAAAGCCCTGCCTTTACATTTTTCGCGCGCAATTCATCGACAACAGCTTTTGCCGTGCCGCAGGTGGAGCCTATTGCCACAATCGCCACTTCCGCGTCATGAACCTTATAAGACTCTATAAGGCTGTAAAGCTTGCCGAATTTTTCCTTAAACTCCTGCGCGATTTTTAAGATCGAGCCCGCTGCCATATTCATCGCGTGCGCCTGCTGCCTTTTATGCTCAAAATAATAATCAGGCAGGTCTATCGGGCCGAATGTGTGCGGCCTTTTTAAGTCCAGTAAATACCGGTCAGGCTTATATTCTCCAACAAATTTTTTTACGTCCTCATCAGGATAAACCTCGACGTTCTCAACGCCGTGGCTTATGATAAATCCGTCTGACATCACCATTACCGGCAAAAGCACTTCCGGGTCCTCGGCGATACGCACTGCCTGTATCATATTGTCGTAAACTTCCTGGACGCTTTCGCTGTAAAGCTGTATCCAGCCAGAATCACGGCAGCCCATTGTATCCGAATGGTCGCAGTGTATGTTTATCGGGCCGCTTAACGCGCGGTTTACGACAGGCATTACTATCGGAAGCCGTGTTGACGCCGCGATGTAGACGATTTCCCACATGAGCGCCAGGCCGTTTGCCGATGTCGCTGTCATGGTGCGCGCGCCAGCTGCCGACGAGCCGACGCAGGCGCTCATCGCGCTGTGCTCTGACTCGACTAAAATCATTTCCGTATCCACTTCTCCGTCTGAAACATAAGTCGCAAATTTCTGCATAAGCGATGTCTGCGGAGTTATGGGGTATACCGCCACAACATCCGGATTTATCTGCTTCATCACGTAAGCAGTCGCTTCATTTCCTGTAAGGGCTTTGTATTTTATCATTTTTCTTCCTTTATCATCTTTATTGCCTTTTCCGGCTTAACCGGGCATTCTCTGGCGCAGATGCCGCAGCCTTTACAGTGATCATAATCAATGCCTGTAACCTTGCCGTCTTTTACCAAAATGGCTGAATCAGGGCAATATATCCAGCACAGCATGCAGTTTATGCATTTTTTCGGATCGTGCACAGGGCACATAGTGCGCCAGCCGCCTGTTTTATATTCTGCGGCATTGCCGGCCTCTAAAATCAGGCCGCCTATGGCTAATTCTTTCCAATTTTTAAGCTTACTGGCCTTCGCCTTTTGTTTGCTCATATGCTAGCTTTATCGCCTCTATATTAGTCCTTATAACCTCTTCTTTGAATTTATGGGAAAATTCCTGCTGAAAATTCCTTATCACGCTGTCAAGTTTTACAGCGCCTGACACCTTGACAACCGCGCCTACCATAGGCGTATTGGGAATATTTCTGCCCATTGTCTTTGTTGAAATCCCTGTCGCGTCCACTGTAAAAATTTTTCTGTCTGTCAGCCCCAGTTTCTGCCTTAACTCGGCCGGTGAATCGGCGGTGTTTACGATTATTATGCCGTTTTTCGGCACGCCTTCGGTAATATCCACAACGTCCAGAAGTGTAGGGTCAAGAAGCACGCTTATGTCCGGCTCTGTTATCTGGCAATGCACAACTATGGGCTTTGACGAAATGCGCGTAAAACTTCTTACCGGCGCCCCCATCCTTTCAGGCCCGAATTCCGGAAACGCCTGAATAAACTTACCTTCGTCAAGCGCGCTTTCAGCAAGCATCTTTGCCGCGGTTACCGCACCCTGGCCACCTCTGCCGCACCATCTTACTTCAAGAAAATCTTTTTTCACACCCCGCACCTTCCTTTTTAAACCGCCCTTCGGCCCTCCATGGCCTTTGCCAATGTCGCATGGTCAGCGTATTCAATGTTGCTTCCCACCGGCACGCCATGCGCTAATCTTGTTATTTTTATGCTACCAGATTTTGTTGTAACCTTCAATTCCCTGATTCGCTTGGTAATGTAAAGCGCTGTTGCCTCGCCGTCCATATCGCTGTCAGTCGCTATTATCACCTCTTCCACTTTGCCTGTACTGGCCCTGTCTAAAAGTTCCTTTACCCGTATATCTCTCGGGCCGATGCCTTCCAAAGGGCTTAATGCGCCCATTAAGACATGGTAAACGCCGTTATACCCGCCTGCCTTTTCAACCGCTATTACGTCGTTCGGCCCCTCGACAACACAGACTATTGCCTTATTTCTCCCTGAATCGTCGCATATCTGGCACACAGAGCCTTCGGTTAAATTATTGCAGATACCGCAGAACCCTGTTGTCTCCTTCATCTTTGTTATGGCTGACGCGAAATTGGCTGCTTCAGCCGGCGACAACTTAAGGACGTAAAATGCCATGCGCTCCGCGGACTTATGCCCGACGCCGGGCATCTTTGAAAATTCCTCTATCAAAACCTGCATTGACTTCGTGTAAGCTGCCATTCTATTCTTTTCTCGCTACCCTGCCCCTGAAAATTTTAATAGCGGATTCCACAATAGGCTCCGCCTTAATTTTAGCCGCTTCGGATTGCGGCTTTATATTTTCAACCGCCGGTTTTACATCGGCAACTGCGATTTTGTTTGAGTCGGTTTTCTTTTCCTGGCTGGCAGCGCTGGCTGCGTCTTTTACAGCAGCGGCTTCATCAACTATAACAAATTTGACCTTGACATCAGCGCCTGTTGCTGATTTCAAATATTTTTCTATTATACACCTATTTTCGTTTCTTTCAAGCGCTTCTTTATAAAAGACGTATTTTGACGGGAAATTGACGATAAGCGTTGCCCCGTCCATATTGCTCGGCGTACCTTCCATAAGAAACAGCGCAGCAGAGATCTTCTCTGACTTTACGCCGTTTAAAACATACTGCCAGCCGCTTATTATTTCATCAAATGCTGAATTTTTCTCTTTGTTGTTTTTATCTACTATCATGGCTACATTATCCGAAACCTGCGGTTTTTCCTCTGTGACTGTAGCGACGCTCATCACCTCCAGCTCGCCTATCACCAAATTGACATCCTGACTGGCGAAATCAACTATAGCGCTGCCAGGTGTTTTCCCGGCGCCGCTGCTTGAATTTCTCGGGGCTTCAACTGCCGGCTGCCGGCTCGTGGAAAAAGCAGGCCTTTCGCTTTTCGGTTCGCTTACAACGCCTGCGAGGCTATCGCGCTTTATCAGTTTTATAACCGCTATCTCAAGCTGTATGCGGCTGAAACCTGACTTACGCATCAGCTCCTGGGTATTATTCAGCGTATTGAAAAAATTCAGTATGTCTTCGAGCTTCAGGCTTTTGCTTTGCTGATAGATTTTATCCACTACGTCCTTCGGCAGGTCTATCAGGCCGGCAGGCTCAGACTGCACCTTTGCTATCGCCAGGTTCCTGAAATGCTCCAGCAAACCGCCTACAAACTGAAAAAGATCCTTGCCGTCCTCGACAAATTTATTTATCAGGTTAAGGCACGCCTTGGCGTCCCTGTTTATCAACATCTCTGTAATGTCAAAAAATGTTTCCTGCTCGATAGAGCCGAGCATCGACACCACATCTTCGGTGCGTATGCGGTCTGTGGAAAACGACACAACCTGGTCTAAAATGCTTTCCGCGTCCCTGACAGAGCCGTCCGCGGCCCTTGCCACAAGAAAAAGCGCCTCTTCGTCTACTTTCAGTTTCTCGCTTGCGACAATGCTTTTCAATTTGTCGACGAGCTCGGGCGTTGAAATCTTTTTAAAATCAAATCTCTGGCACCGCGAAAGAATAGTCGGTATAACCTTATGCTTGTGCGTGGTGGCAAATATAAATTTTACATGCGGCGGCGGCTCTTCCAGCGTTTTTAAAAGGGCGTTGAAGCCGTCCTGCGTTATCTGATGGACCTCGTCAATTATGTAAACTTTGTAGCGGCTTTTCGATGCCCCGAATTTTACGTTTTCGCGCAGCTGGCGTATCTCGTCGATGCCGCGGTTTGAGGCGCCGTCTATTTCGATTACATCGAGCGAACGGCCCTGGGTTATCTCAAGGCACGACTCGCATTTGTTGCAAGGCACAGGCACCGGTTTATCCGAGCTCTGGCAATTCAGGGCCTTTGCGAATATTCTGGCTGTTGTTGTTTTACCTACGCCGCGCGGACCGCTGAACAGGTATGCGTGAGCGACCCTATTTGAGAGAATCGCGTTTTTAAGTGTGGTCGTCACATGCTCCTGGCCTACGACTTCTTCGAATGTCTGCGGACGCCACTTACGGGCGAAAACGAGATATGACATAAAATTCCTTACGTTAAGAAAGGTTCTGAAATGGCTAAAATGTTCGCTATTCGCTCACATTTTTTACGCCATTTCAGAATCAACTTCACCTTCGGTGAAGTTGGCGGAGAGGGGGAGATTTGAACTCCCGAGGGCGCTTTACAACGCCCTGGCGGTTTAGCAAACCGCTGCGCTAAGCCGGACTGCGCGACCTCTCCAAACTTTGCTAAACCGTCATTGCGAGGCCGCCACGCTTTTTGGCGGCCGAAGCAATCTCCTCGCTCCAAGGAGATTGCTTCGCTCCGCTCACTTCGTTCGCTTCGCTCACAATGACGAGCGTTTTCCTTTAAAAAAATCCTTCAACAGCCCGCCGCATTCGGCAGGCAGGATTCCTTTTGTAATTTTTATGCTGTGATTTAATTTTTTGCTGGCAGCGATATTGAACACCGAACCACATGCGCCTGTTTTTGGGTCAGGCGCCCCGAATATAAGCCGGCCCATCCTTGATAATATAAGTGCGCCGGCGCACATTGTACAAGGCTCTATTGTAACATACATGGAGCAATTTATCAATCTTTCGTTTCCTAGATACGCGGCTGCCTGGGTAATCGCTATCATCTCCGCGTGCGCGGTAGGGTCTTTAAGGCGCATTATCTGATTATGCGCGCGCGCAATAATTTTGCGCTCACAGACTATGATTGCGCCGACAGGCACCTCATCATCATCAAACGCCTTTTGGGCCTCTTTCAATGCCTCGGACATATAGATGGAATCGATTTTCATAATTTTCGAAGAAAATTATACTCGCTAATCGAAGGCCCTGAGCCACTATTCGTAAAATTGTGGCGGCTCAGGATCAAAATTAATCTGCCTGCAGGCAGATTAATTTTGGCGCGCCCGGCCCGGCTCGAACGGGCAACCAACGCCTTCGTAGGGCGGTACTCTATCCAATTGAGCTACGGGCGCAACTCGTTGAATGCTCGCTAACAGCGGCCATCGCGGGCATTGTGTCTCGCTCACTTTCGTTCGCTGTGACACAATGCCCTTGTGGCCGCTACTCGCTAGAGCATGCTAACTCGTAAACTAGGTTTGTATTATACCATAATGCCACTTAGCGTGTAAATATGCAATTACGGGTTTAGCACAACCTTTAATGAATCTTTTGCGTCTAAAACAATCTTAAAACCCTTCTGAATTTCTTCTAAGGGCAAGATATGGGTTATCATATCTTTGACGTTTATTTTTTTGTCTTTAATCAGGCGCAGGGCCTCTTTTAAATCAACAGGGGCCGCGCCATAAGTCGAGGTAATTGTTATTTCATTTCTCCAAAAATCTTCAACCGGAATTTCAATATTTTTATTTGGGATCGCAAAAAACTGGATAATGCCTTTTCTGTCTATACAATTAAACGCCTGCCCTGCGGCGCTGGAAGCGCCTGTACAGATTATCACTCTGCCTGCTTTAACTGCAAGTTGTTCTTTTGCGTTTATTACTTTATCCGTGCCAAATTCTTTTGCTTTATTTAACCTGTATTTATCTATGTCCGTAGCGTAAACCCGCGCGCCTTTTAATTTGGCTAACAAAATATTCAACAGGCCTGATACGCCGCAGCCCAAAATTAAAACAACCTGGCCCTTTTTTACGCCAATCGTTCTTTGGCCCCTTACTGCGCATGCCAAAGGTTCAATCATAGCGCCTTCTTCATAGGAAACATTTTCAGGCAAAATATACGTTCCAATATCAACGTTTGCCTTCGGCACCCTGACAAATTCACTGTAGCCGCCGGGATCGTAATTGCCCTTGTGCAATGCCTCGCATGCGGTATGATTATCTTCGAGGCAATATTTACATTCGTTGCATGGCACATGATGGCTTACAAAAACCCTTTGCCCAATTTTATATCTTTCTGATTTTGTCTCGGCTATCTGGCCTGCTATTTCATGGCCTAATATGCGCGGGGCTTTTTTAATCCTATACCACTCCATAACATCTGTGCCGCATATGCCGGAGGCCTTCACCCTGACTAAAATTTCACCTTCTTTTATGACAGGCCGGGGCCGCTCTTCTATTCTTATATCATTGTTATTATAATAAACCGCCGTCTTCACCCCGCACCTTCTTTCTGTTCAAGTTTTAACTGCCCCATCACCTATAAAAATGAATATTTTGAAGGCGCGGGATTCATTTCGTTTTATATATTTTAAAAGCGTCGTTTATGGAAGCGCCCTCATGCACAATAGCGCGCACAGCCTTTATCATCCCGGCCGGATTATCGGACTGAAACACATTTCTGCCCATATCCACGCCTACGGCTCCTGCTTCGATTGCATCTTTTGCCATCTTAAGCGCTGCGCGTTCCTCTATTTTTTTGCCGCCGGCAATAACAACCGGCACCTTACCGCAGGCCTCTACGACTTCTTCAAAGGCCTGTTCGCAGTAATATGTCTTTACCATATGCGCCCCAAGCTCTACACAAATCCTGCACGCTAAACTTAAATACTTCGAATCGCGCGCCATTTCCTTGCCAACTGCTGTCACCGCAAGCACAGGAATACCGCAATCCTGCCCCTCGTTGACAATCTTTGACAGATTCTCTATTGATTGTTTTTCGTATTCTGCGCCTATATACACAGAACACGCGATCGCCGAGGCGTTTATCCTAATTGCATCCTCAATAGATGTAGTAATTAGCTCGTTGGACAATTCTTTTAAAATACTCTGGCCTCCGGAAACCCTTAAAACAACGGGTTTATCCATCTCCGCGGGAATCCAGTTTCTTAACGCCCCTCTTGTTATCATCAGCGCATCAGCATAAGCCAATAAAGGACCAACTGTTTTGCCAATATTTCTTAATCCGGTGGTTGGCCCCTGAAAATAACCATGATCTACGGCCAGCATAACCGAGCGGCTTGTTTTAGGATTAATTATCCTTGATAACCTGTTTTTCATTCCCCATTCCATTTTATCCTCCTTATTATACGCACATACACGCGTGCCTGAATTTTTTTATCATATAAAAAATCCTCTTTTACACAAAATCTACGAGTAGCGCGGCCAGAAAACTTTCTTTTACGGTATTAGTCCCGGGAAAATCCGCATCTTGGCCCAGCAACTTTATTTCCGCAGGCGCCATATTGACTGCTGCGGCTGCTTTTCTTACGAAGCTTTCGAGAAGCGCGTGCGAAACATCCGAGCAGTTTGTAGCGACAAACAGCCGCCCCTTTGGGTTCAAAATTTTCAACGCGGATTCGATGAGTTGCGAAAAATCTTTTTTAACCGAAAATATCTTCCTGCCGCTGCGCGAGAAGGTCGGCGGATCCAGTATTATTATATCAAAAAAATTCCCGCGTTTCAACGCAACTTTTATATAATCTGCACAGGCAGCTTTGATAAACTCATTGTTATCCCATACAATATTGTTCAGGCTGTAATTTTTTTCTCCACACAGAAGGTTTTTTTTATTTATGTCTACATTTACCACCCGGCTTGCGCTGCATTTTCTGCAATAAACGCCAAACGCGCATGTATAAGAAAAACAATTAAGCACCGCTTTATTTTTGGAAATGGAACCGACAAGGGCCCTGTTTGCGCGCATGTCGAGAAAAAGGCCTGCGTTCAACGTGTCGTTTACGTCAACTCTAAACCGAAAACCGTTTTCCGTAACAACGGTTTTTGAACCGGTTTTAGAAATTATTATTCTTGAAGTAAAACCATCAGCCGGGGTTGATTCGATTTTTATGCTGCGGTCTTTAAGTATCAGAAAATCCGGATCGTATTTTTTCGCGATAAAACCGGTTATCTGCTCTATGTCCGTATATTTGCTGGCGCCTGGAAATTTCTGTATGACAAAATGCTTGTCGTATCTATCTATGGCTATGCCCGGTAGGCCGTCTGCTTTGCCGTTAACCAGCCTTAAGGCATTTGTCATATCAAGCAACTGCTTCCTTTTTCCCGCTGCGGTATCTATCAGGGTATCTATGTCCATAGGCAACTATTTCCTTTTATATAATCCGATCAACTCTGCCTCATCCAGGATATGGCCTTTCATCGCATTTAAAAGCTCGGCCTTGCTTCGCCCTTGAGGCAGATTTAATTTTTCATTAAGCGCGTATATTTTGAAAAAATAACGGTGTGTCCCGCTCGGCGGGCATGGCCCGCTGTATTCGCTTCTTTGAGAACTGGTAACCCCTAATGTGCCGGGGACGCTGTTTTCGCTTATGTGCCGAGTGACCGGCAAGTTATAAACAATCCAATGAATCCAGGTGCCTACAGGCGCGTCAGGGTCATCAACTATCAGCGCCAGGCTTTTTGCGCCATCAGGTATATTCTCTATGCCCAACGCAGGATTCACATTATCCGCGTCACAGGTAAATTTTGCGGGAATAAACTTATTATTTTCAAATGCTGTGCTCTTTAGCTTCATATGCCCTCCTCCAAAGATACCCTTATACTCGCCGTAGCCTTCCTTTTCAAGGTCTTCTTCCGGGATAAACTTAAGCGCTGCGGAATTTATGCAATAACGCGTGCCTGCCGGCTTTGGACCGTCGTTAAACACGTGTCCAAGATGCGAATTGCCGTGCTTACTTTTTACTTCTGTTCTTTCGCTAAATAGACTTTTGTCAATTTTTTCAACTATATTTTCAGGCATAAGCGGTTTTGTAAAACTCGGCCAGCCTGTATGCGAATCATATTTATCGACAGAGCTAAAAAGCGGCTCTCCAGAAACCACGTCGACATAAATACCTTCCCTCTTATTGTTCCAGTATTCATTGTCAAAAGGTTTTTCCGTTCCGCATTCCTGTGTTACATTGTACTGTGTTGACGTCAATTTTTTCTTAAGCTCTTCTTTATTTTCACCCCATACTTTTTGCAGGAACCGGTCCCGGCCTGAACCGGACCTATAAAGATTATACTGCAAGGGGCATTTTTTATAATAACCCTGGTGATAATCCTCTGCCTTGTAAAATTCGGAGGCCTTTACGATCTCGGTCACTATCGGCTTTTCGAATCTTTTGGATTTACTTAAATCCTCTTTTGATTTTTCTGCCAGGCGCCTTTGTTCATCGGTATGATAAAATATGACAGCTTGGTACTGTGAACCCCTGTCAACAAACTGCCCGCCGGCATCAGTAGGGTCTATGTTTCTCCAGAACACATCAAGAAGCTCTTGATAAGAAACTTTGGACGGATCGTATGTGACCTGTATCGCCTCAACGTGGCCTGTCCTGCCGCTCGACACCTCTTCGTATGTCGGATTTTTCTTGGCGCCGCCTGTGTAACCGGCCACGGCCTCTGTAACGCCTTTTAATTTTTCAAACGGCGATTCCACGCACCAGAAACAGCCTCCGCCGAAAGTAGCCTTTTCCATTTTCTCACCTCCGTACGCATTTAACTGCATCATTGACAGAATAAATAAAATAGCGACAATTTTATTAATCTTGTTTATCATACCACCCTCCGAATTTTCCATTGTTTTTCGTTTAGAAAATTCGTCCCGAGCGACTCTTGTCTTACGTTCAGTCACGAGGGACTATTCCTTTATTTCTGCGCTTATCTGTCACCCAGAATTCCATATACCTGCCTGACATAAGCCTGGTCTGGGCGTCGAGCGCGGGCAGGGCGCTTAGAAGTAAAACAACTACGGGTATAGACAGCCATTCAAAAATGTGCGTAACTGTCTTCCATGCCCGGTTTTTCGCGCTTTTGGCAGGCAAGAGCAGCAAACTGATAACCATGCATATTAAAATACCTACGAATGCAAGGCTGAATACCGTGCCTCGTATGCGCGGGGCAATGTAATATACTGTGCTTGTCGCAAATTCCCTTCCAGCGAAAATCGCAGGCAGCCAGCTTAAAAATGCCAGCAAAAACGACCATGTTGCCCAGGAGACAAAAGAATCCAGCAGTTTGTAGCTGAAATTAATCCTTTTATATAAAGATATGCTCTTCGATTTCAGAAACGCCCTTAAGACTATCGGAAAATTCTCAACGCCCCATGCCCAGCGCCTTTTTTGTTTGTATATGCTGACGAATGTTTCCAGCGCGTTGCGGCCCTCGGCTATATCCATAGAAACCGTGGTATATATCGGGACTGTCTGATAATTTCCGTCGTAATGTATAAATGCTTTCCAGAAAATAGCAGAATCGTCGGAAATCAGGTTTACAGGCCAATATCCGATGTCAACCAGGGCCTTAAAACTCATGCTGTGGCTTGAAAATGTAACAAGCTTGCTGGGGTTCGTCGCCTCCACGAGTTCAAAAAAGGATGTGCCTATGTCGATTATCCTGGCAAAACTCGGCACTTCCCAGATGTTATTATAATAAACCGGTATAGGCTGAAAACTGGCTTTGGCCCTTTCGGGCGTAATCATAAAATAATACGTGAGACAACAGAAATAATCGGGCCTTGATACCGTATCTGCGTCAAAACATGATACGATAACGTTTTCGTACGGAATGTTCCGCGCCTGGAAATACTCTGCCGCTTTTTTCGCGGCGCATGTCGCGTTGGCGCCTTTTACGGCAGCCTCATCCGGCAAGCCGGCCGGATGCACAGCTATTAGTAAATCAAAAAAATAATTTTTATATTTTACCTGCAAAGCCGCCATATCCTTTTTGACGTTTTCCTCGGAGCGGCTTTCAAGGGCAATTACAGCTAAAATCCTTTTGGAAGGATATGTCCCGTTTTTTATCGCAACCAGGCACGGCTCCACGATATCTTTTGTTTCCTTCATAACGGTTACGATAACAAGGTGATATACATCTTTTGATTTCAGAGGCGCAGGCACGGCATCAACAGCTTCTATGCGCTTCATCCAGTCCGTATCTTTTTCTTTCGCAAGGCGCATATACGAGAGGACTAGAAATATATTCATGTAAATCAGCCTCAACACCCAATATAGAAGAAACATTATCATTACCAGTGCTGTGGCAAGCGGTTTGATAAAAGAAAATGCGCAGGCGCCGATAATAATGGACCAGCTTAAGGCGCCGGGTATTATTTCAAAAAACCGTTCAACCCGGGATTCGTTTTTAGACAGATTATGCCGCGAATAGTTAAATTCCATTGGGCGCTACCTCTATCGCCTTCAACTTTGCGCTTTGCTCATCCAGATAGTAAACAAAACCCGTCTCATCAGAATAATATACTGAACTGTTTTTTTTGACGCCTGTCACAAAATCGACATGGCTTGAGCCTTGCGGCTGGGGCTCTATCAAATACACGCTGTCATTATCATTGCACAATAAATGCGAATCCTGGTAAACCCAGAAACACTGCCTGATGTTTTTGCCGCTGCCATAAATTTTTTGCGGGCTGCGCGAGAAATCGAAAATATTCGCCGAATCTTTTGTCCAGTAAAGCAGTGAATCCCCGCGTTCTGAAAAATCAACCCCCAGGACGCCCGAGCATTCAAGATGATACGGCGGCTGGCTTGCCATCAACCGGCCGTTGTCGCTTATAAACAGAAACATATTATCTCTTAAAACTTTTACGCGGTAAAAGTCCGAGCCGTTAAAAAACTGTTTGTCAAAATATCTGTTGCTGAATACGGGCTCATTTTTTTGCCCGTATTTTTTAAACAGATTACTGCCGGCATTTATGAAATAAACCGAGCCGTGCCTTAAGCCGAACCCTTTTATGTTTTTCAGATAACCCCGGGAAACCACCCTTGATTCCGCGTCTATGCGGTCTACCGCGTCTTTGTATACCGCAAAAAATTTATTGTACGCGTGTACGTCCCATATTATATGCGACGGCCTTTCGCGAAAAAATGCGCTTATGTCCTTTATCACCGGCTTAGCCGCTTTTAAATCTTCTATGAACAGATATCTTCTGTCCCAGAAATACCCGCATGACAGTACGGCTGAAGGGCTGTCGTCCTGAAGCAGGATGGAATTTACCGGAAGCTCGCCGTATGCAGATTCCGGCTCCGATATCGGCCTCATCTCTTTATTATCCGGGGTAAAAATGTAAAAATTTCCCAGCTGCCCGCTTTTAGCCAGAATAATACCGTCAACGCTCGGCGCGGGAATTAATTCGCTGTATGAATCATCAGACAGATATTCCATGCGCCATTTTTTCGGTATGAGCAAAATTTTTTCGAAAGCGACAGCCTTGCCAGGCGCTATCAACGCATCATGCGTCCATGGCGTGTATCCTTTCAATTTCAGCATTATTTTATAATTGCCGGGGTACAGCTCTTTGATGCCGACAGGCGTCTTGTATATGTATCGGCTTTTTTTCAGGAAGACATCAGCGCCGGAAGGTTTTGTTGACAACCAGATAAGGCCGGTTTGCGTCAATTGGCGCTTTCCGGTATCTAAAATATACCCTGTTGCGTATAATAATAACAAGGGGCATAAGACTACATAAATAATTACAAATAAGTAGAAAAAAAACTTTCTGACTATTGGCATATTTTTTTGTTAGATTTCGGACTCAAGGCGGTCTATCAGCTTTTCAGTTTCCTTTATTACCTGCTCTGGCAGCATTTTTGTCGCTCTAAGCTCTGTTTTCAGGGCCTTTAAGGTGCCCAGAAGGCGTTTTATAACCGCGGTTCTTTTTTTCTTCCACGCCTCTTCGGGTTCCAGCTCCTGCCGCTGCCTTATTAATGCAGTCAAGTCCTTTTTTACCTCGCTTGCATCTTTGCCGGATTCGAATAATTTCTTTTTTAAATCAGCGTAGTCGGATTTATCCAGTTCTTTTTTTATGCTGGCGCGGCGCAAAAGATCAACTGATTCGTAGGCAGGAGCCGCCTTAGTGAGTAAACGCGGCTCTTCTTTTTCAAGAAAATAATAAGATCTTAATAGTTTCAATGCGGTTTGCTTGCGTATGCGGATTTCTTTTGACGTATAAGCGTCAAAATCATTGTAGCCCCAGTCTTTGTACAGCTTGTCTTTCCAGACGGTATAAAGCGCCCGGCCTAATTCCACCCAGGATGATTTAAAATTTTTTGCGTGCTGCAAAACCGCCTGTCTTATGTCGGAATTCATATTTTCCTCTGTGCCTTTGCCTGTGGTTGCCTTTAAATTGTTTATGCGCGGGGAAGCCTGACGGAGCCTGGCTGAATGCGTCCTGCGAGATCTCAGGGGCTTTCGAAACCGGCAAAGACGCCTTTATAAGTTTTTCTATATCACGCACGTCATGGCCCTGGTCAGGCGTTGCGAAAGAAATCGCGCGGCCTTTATGCCCTGCGCGCGCTGTGCGGCCTATGCGGTGCACGTAATTTTCAGCGTCTTCCGGAAGGTCAAAATTAATAACCACCTCAATGCCGGTCACATCTATTCCCCTGGCCGCGATGTCGGTCGCAACAAGCACCCTGTACCTGCCTGATTTAAAACCATCCAATGCCTCGCGGCGTTGAGGCAGCGTGCGGTTGGAATGTATCTCTGCCGCGCTATGGCCCATGTCGCGGATAGAATGAACGATTTTTCTCGCATTATGCTTAGTGCGGGAAAACAAAAGGACCGGGCCGTGGTATTGCGCGAGTATTTTCCCGAGGAGGCGGAATTTGGCTTCTTTTTTAACGATAAACAATTCCTGCGTAATATTATCCGCTGTTGTGCCTGAAGGCGCTATCTCAACAGAAACAGGCAGCTTCATATGTTTGGCCGCGATTACCATAATCTCTTTCGGCATGGTCGCCGAAAAAAGCATGGTCTGCCTTTCTTTAGGAACAGAACGCAAAATCTGCTCGATCTGCGGGGCAAACCCCATATCCAGCATACGGTCAGCCTCATCAAGCACCAACATTACAGCTTCTTCGGGCAATACGTTCCAATTTCTTACATGATCTAAAAACCTGCCCGGGGTCGCTATCACTATGCGCGGATTTCTACGCAGCGCCTGCACCTGATTATACATGGAAGCGCCTCCAATGAGACAGGCGGTCTGCATGCCGAATGCGTGCGCGATGGGCTGAAAAGCCTCTTCTATCTGAATAGCTAATTCACGTACAGGCGCCAAAACCAGGCCTATACCTTTCTTTTGCGCCAGCCGCTGCACCATTGGAATGGCAAATGAATGGGTCTTGCCTGTGCCGGTCTGCGCGATTCCTATTATATCCTGGCCCGCTATCGCCAAAGGTATTGCCTTAAGCTGAATAGGCGTGGGCACCTTAAACTTGATGCGCTCTAGAATATCAAGAATCTTCGGCGCTATCCCCAAACCGTAGAAACCCTGTCCCAGTGGTTGATTAACCTCTTTATATGTCATAAATTGAACCTCCTGCCCTTAATTCTACTCTAAATAAACACCCTCTGCAACATAAATTGCCGCAGAGGGCGCTAGTGCCTGATAAAGGCTTTATTAATACCCGCTATTAAGTTACAGAAACTATTTTTACTTTAAATGTCAAGGTCTTGCCTGCGAGAGGATGATTAAAATCTATCATTAATGAATCTTTTTTAACCTCTGCTATTTTTACAGGAAAGGCCTGGCCTTGCGGAGACTTCGCTGTTATTGTCATCCCTGCCGCCGGCTTCATGTCTGCTGGAAAAGATGACATGGGAACTTCTTTTATGGCCGCCGGATCATGATTGCCGTATGCCTCCTGCGGGGCCACAACTATTGTATTTTCCTCGCCTGCGTGCATGCCGATGAGCTGCCTGGCAAGCCCGGAGATTATTTTTCCGTCGCCTTCGGTAAATTCCAAAGGCTTCCTGCCCTGGGAACTATCCATAACCTTACCGTCGACTGTAAGCGTATAATCAAACGCTACCTTACTGCCTTCTTTTATGGCTATGCCGGCTGCTTCAGATATAATCGTTACCGCACCTGTGCCCGCAATAATCGCCGCCGTTAAAACAAAAAACGCTAATCTCTTCATATTGCCTCCGATTTTTCCCTGCCTGCGGCAGGCAGGCATTAGAATCTTTTTGAACAAGAAAAACCAAATATCTTTCACTTCTTCAAAAAGTTTTGGATTGTCAAAATCTGCCGGCAAAACATTCTCTGCCGGCTTACCGAACAAATAATCGCCTTCTTTGTAAAAACCGGTAGCAATTAACTCTGAACAAAGAAACCTTCTATGGCTGCTAAACAGATTGTGTAAAACTACGCCAATTTTACCACATATAATTGACAAAGGAAACCAGAAAAATTGCAAAATGTCATAAGGCAGGTTATTCATAGTAGCCCACCAAAGAGCAACTTTATAACGCTTTTGCTCCGGCTGGCCCCGGCGGCGCATTACTTTTATTTCAAAGCCCTTATCAACATATTCTTTTTGTAGATTCACAACTCTTGAGCGCGGCATATTTGCCTCTACCGCATCATAGCCGCCAAGCGAACCGGCAACATGGGTCCATTTGGAACTATCGCCACGACCAACCTCTTCTTGGAATGCGCGTATAGCAAGTTTAGGCGTAGCGACTAAGATTACGTAGCCAATTTTGAGTTTGTCGGGGTTGAGTGTTGGCATAAATAGAAACGTCCCCTTTTATATAACGAACTTTATTTTAAAAGGGCAGCGCCTCATTTTCTCGGCGGAAAATCTTTATAAAGATTTTCTAAAAGGCGCCCCTTATCTTAGTTGGCGGAGAGGCAGGGACACCGATTCATTCATACTTAAAATGCCTCTCTAACCACTATTTCAACCACCAAATTATCAAAAATCAAGTATATTGACCTTACCCCCAAAAACTGTGCCGCTTGCAATTGGAATATAGAAGTGGTAAAACTAACAA
>Ga0105164_10000987_pt1 | contig 18544 bp, 18 predicted proteins | sample VDWuncwatermetaG_FD_89674 | JGI IMG/M metagenome (GOLD analysis project Ga0105164, IMG submission 89674) | Wastewater microbial communities from Netherlands to study Microbial Dark Matter (Phase II) - VDW unchlorinated drinking water | ecosystem: Environmental > Aquatic > Freshwater > Drinking...
CTGATCTGAAACGGAAAACTGATCACCCACTGGCGAATGTTCTGCACTGGCAAGACCGAATCTATAAGATGAGCAGCGGTCTCGCTCATGCGCCTACCGCCGCAACTTGGGCAGAAGCCGCGCGAGCACTAGGCAATCACTTAGACTTCAAGTTTTAACTAAATACAGTCAATATTGAAAAAAAATCTTGAATAGCGCCGCCGCCTGTATTTATATTAGCCGCTAACGTATTGAGATGGCTCGGTGATGAAATTGGTAGACTTGCTAGACTCAAAAGAGTTAGGCGACGAAGACCGATACCCCTAAAGGGTTGAAAACTGTGCGATTTATAGACTGTTGGTAGACGACTACTAATATTATTGGTAGATTCATCAACCAGACTTTTCTCATAATGAGACACCTTACAGACAGTCTGTAAGCCACTAAAGGCTCTTTGAAAATTGAATATGAAGATAATTAAAGTGGCTCGGTGATGAAATTGGTAAATGTTTGCCCTACCTTTTAGTAATAAAGGGTTAGCCGAGTGTAAATTGTCGGGGAAGTCTTAACAGGTCATGCTGAAGGTAATCCGCAGCCAAACCTCAAAAGTAATTTTGAGGGAGGTTCAGAGACTATAATCACTCAATCCTAATAGGTAATGCTATGGATTATGGGATAGTCCAGACTACAACTAAACAATAATGTTTAGGCTTTAGAAATAAAGTGTGTGTAATTGAGACTTGCTAGACTCAAAATCTTGTGCACGAAAGTGCGTGTCGGTTCGATTCCGACCCGAGCCACCAACTTTGTCTTCATAATCAATCAATCTTTAAGACTTCGTATTTACCTAAATAAAAAATAAAAATACCTGAACTTGATGAGTGCTTTCGCCTTTAGCCCATCGTCCTGTTTAGGCTCTGACAAATGGAGCCGAAAATATGACTGTAATGGATAAAAACATTCAACGTATCAACTTTACAATTAAATACCCAGACTTTAAAGGTCGTGGGAGTTTTGCCTTGCTTAAGGTCGTTCAATATAAAAACGGAACAAAAAAAGCTGAAACTATAAGTAATGATCGCATTAATGCGATTAATCAGGAATGGAAAAACTCTAAACAAACCGAAACGAAGCGCGACTCTCTTTTAACACTTGTAAAAGAAATCAGAAAAGAAATACATCGCAGTCAGATAATTAGAGACGGAAAAGAGCGTCTTGTAAAACACATCGATAATAGAAAAATTTTAGAAGATTTTGTTGCTGAAAGAATCGAAGATCGAAAAATTGTAAATCCTAAAGGTCATGAACAAGATTTCACTCGCGCTCTACTTGTAATTGACCGCAAAAATCTATCTTTAAAAACAGCTACTAGAAAAGAGCTTCAAGTGGCTGTAAATACAATAGATCGCAACAGCATTCATCGAAGGACTTGTTCTCGCCTAAACTCACTACTAGGTTTTATTGGTCGTCGTGAAAGACTAGAGCCTGCTGATTATAATGCTCAACCTACAATCATTAGCGAAGTAGAGTTTTTGAGAGTCGTTGAAAATATTGAAGCACCAGAAGATTTTAAAGACCACAAAGAAGACATAAAAAATCTTTTTTTTACTTTATTTTATACTGGATTACGAATTGGCGAAGCCTTTGCTCTCTTTTCCAAGCAACAATATGATAAAAAATCAGGGCGAGATTTGAACTGTTTAAAGGGCACACAAATAGTCGTAACTTCACAAATGATTAAAGATACTAAAAAAATGACCTCTACCAAAACTGGCAATGATAGAGTGGCCTATGTAATTCAAAATCAATTTCAACGAATTCAGGCATGGGCGAATGTTGAGCGAGAAACAAAAGAAAAACTTCGAAAAATTGAATTTAGCTATTTAATAAAAAGAGCTGGACGCCTGACTTTTCCAAAAGATGAAAGTAAAGATAATCTACGAGCCCACGACTGTCGTCACTCATATGCTGTTCATTTGCTTAATTCAGGAGTTAATATCTCATTAACAGCAAAATCACTGGGAAACAGTGTATTGGTATGTGAAAAATATTATATTGGAAAAGCACTTCAAGATGATGGCATTCAACTAATAGATCAAATTATAAATCAACACCCACGACTAAAAAGAGTTGTCTAGCTCAACAAGTTTCTTACAGACGTCTGTAAGAAACTATAATTTAAACATCATGATGCTTTTGACGTAGAATTTAAGGACTCACGAAGTCTTTGGACTTTTTCAACGCTGATATCGTGACTTCTTATTTCAATAGTTCTTTCGGTTGGGCTATCCTTAAAAACTACGATATTTTTATTTAATGTTCGTATTTCTACAATTTTCAACCAAGACTGAACAATAAGTTTTATCATTGAATGGCTGAATAGTAAAATAATAAGCCAATGCCAGTTGTCTAAAAGTTTAAGTATTATTTCGGTCATATGATCTCGCTTTCTTTGCTTGTTACTATTTTAACGGATTTATAAATTCATGTCCGCAACTCAACTCAATTGTTTAGTATCGCATCAAAATAAGACTAATCTACAATTAAGTAGTTTCCTTTTTTTAGCTCTTTAAAGATGCTTTTTAATTTTGATTTTTTAGCAATTGACAAATTCTTGAAAAATATCTTTAAAAAAATATAAATCACATCTTTTTCAGAAGTATTTTTGTTAAACAGATTTATCAAATTTAGATTTCTTTCAATAAAGGCAGACCTAGCAAAACCAAATTCTATTCGGTAGTGAGGTTTATCAATAAACTCTGGATTTTTTTGATAAAATAAATTTTGTTTTCTATTACCTTTCAATTCCTCGCACTTGTTATAAATCTTAATTTCTTTTGATATATTTGAATAACTAACCCCAAATTCTTTTGTTTGGTTAAGGTGAAAAAATATTCTGTTGTCGCCCTCTAAAATAGAAATATGCTCTCTATGGTGAAGAAATAAATCCATTGTTTGTTTTAAAAACAAATGATCTTCAACAAAATCAAAACTAATTTCAATTTTAGAAATTGTTGCTTGTGGCAGTTTTTTAAATGTTTCCAAAAATATTTTATAATTATTTTCTAAAAGCCACTGACCTTTAAGTTGTATTTGACATAGCTTCTTTGAATAATCGGACTCCTCGCCTATTCTGGGTGGTAAGGTTTTAAATTCAAGGTAAATGCCCTCATGGTTTAATTTGAATCTGCTCGCCACTGAATTATTACGAAGTTTGAATTTTTCAAAAGGTATGTTTAATACTTTAAAAATTTCACAAAGTTTGGGGTAAATCTCGATAAGTTCATACTTTGACTTTGAACGAATAATCGATAAATCTTCATCAATTTTAATGTTTAAATTTATCGAATCAATTTTTGCTTTAATAGATTCCATAACACCTTAAATAATGATTTTTTTTCAGGCCTTACAGTTATCACAAAGGGCTTAAGTCCTCTTTGCCAATAGATGAATTGCCCTGGTTTTAGCGGCGACGAATACCCAATATCCGAATCCATAACCGACAATGAAGCTTCTTTTGTGTCTGTTCTTCCAAGCACAACTACTGATGCGTGTTTTATTGGAATAGCTGTTTCCGTAGTTTTGAATGTTTGCGAAAGACATATTAAACAAATGTTTAGATATCTCCCCTGCCTAATGATTAATTCTATTAAGTCATTAAAGCTGGTTTTGAGTTCTTTTGGCAAATTATTTGTAGACCAAAGCTCATCCAGTAAGATTGCAATTTTTAAAGATTTACCAGTGTTGTTTATATGTGTGAATTCAGAGTTTTCAACTTCCGTTTTTAGAGAACTCATAAGTTCAGACACTTCATGAATAAAATCCTTAAGCTTTTCGATCTCCTCATGTGGGGAGATTTTAATCGGCTCTGGTCTTTTATAATCAACACGTGCTTTATCTGAAATAATATATAATTTATAATTTTGATCGAGAAACTGATTTAGGATTTCAGAGGCAAGATAGCTCTTACCTCCACCTGACAAAGATGCGATATACAAAAAATTACGATTAAAGGTATCCCAATAAACGTTTTCATTTTTTAAATTTCTTCCAATATAAATTTTCATAATTATCCCAAAAAAATTACTGTTTTTTGTCTTTCGTCCTCGACACTTAAAATCTGAATATTAAAAAACTTTTCCCACTTTTCACGATCATCTAAAATTTGCTTTGATGTTATTTTTGTGCTTCCTTTAATGGTGATGGTTGATTTTTTCCAGTGAATACTCGGGTAAATTGCCTCATTGGTTTTGAAGTCAACTTCAGTGTAGCCATTGGCAAATAGAAACTGTTTTAATTTGTTATTCTGAATTGTCAGATAAATATAAACACCTAGTAGAACGAAAAAGAAAACAACCCCACCAAAAAGGAAATACTGGTGGGATTGAATCAAATCGCTTACCATTTGGATTAGATTTGATTTTTTCATATTACTTGACCTGTTTTAAAATTTTAATTGAAAGTTCAGGTCTATTTGTTTTTGGGTGAATATAAGCGACTAGCTTTACTTCAAATCGACCAATTCCGATTTTATGTTCGTCTGGCGAAATCATTGATTTAAGTTTTTTATACTTAACCTCTTCGCCATATTCGGTTTGTAATTTTTCAAGATATACCAGCTCACTTTTATGATCTGGTTCCTTATCCTGAAATGCTCTTGGTTTTTCGATTTTTAAAATCTCTACCTCGATAAATGTTGTTAGTGTTTTCACGTTTCCTCCTAAAGAGGGGGTTAAAATTTTCCCTCTTGAAGACTAAATAGGAAAATAAAATACTAATTTTCGTTTTTTGCTAATTTTTTTGATTTTTTTATTTCTTATTAAAATTAACCTTCGGTAGCTAATAGAATAGCTACCGAAAAAATAGCCTTGTCGCCCGTCCCTTTTGAGGACGGACGACAAAAATATTAGTGTTTATAAACCCTTACGGTTGCCCTAATGTTGAGCATTTGAGTGTTTTGCTTAGAAAAAATTGATTTCTTTTGTCATTTACTAATATTTCGATAGCTCAATTGTTGATACGAACTGAAAATTACGTATCATTAAAGATGTAAAATTCTTTATTATCAGGGACGAATATGACAGCAAAAGAAGCAGCAAAAAAAGAAATTGAAAAACTAATTAAGAAATTTGACGATCATGAAAATGACTATAAGAACTCAACCTATAATGAAACATCAACTAGACGTGAGCTTATCGACCCATTTTTCAAAGCGCTTGGCTGGGATATAGATAACAAGGGTTCTATCGCCGAAGCTTACAAAGAGGTTGTTCATGAAGATAAAGTTAAAATATCGGGACAACTTAAATCACCTGACTATTCGTTTAGGCTTAATGGAAAACGTTATTTTTTCGTTGAGGCAAAAAAACCTTCTGTAAATATCAAAGAAGATTCAAATCCAGCTTATCAAGTTAAAAGATATGCTTGGAGTGCTAAATTAAAAATTAGCATCGTTACAGACTTCCAAGAGTTCGCTGTATATGACTGCACAGATAAGCCCAAATCTAGCGACAAAGTCACCCAAGCTAGAATTCACTATTTTACTCATAAAGAATATTTGAAAAATTTTGATTATATTTGGGACACATTTTCTAAAGAAGCTGTCGAAAGTGGCCAGCATGATAAATATATTCAAACTGAAACCAAAAAAGGCTCCACTTCAGTTGATGATGAATTTTTGGAATCGTTAGACTCTTGGCGTGTTTTACTAGCCAAAGATGTATTTAAAGAAAATCCTAACCTAAATGAAGAACAGCTTAATTTCTTAGTTCAGCACATAATCGATAGAATTATTTTTTTAAGAATTGCTGAAGATCGAAATGTTGAGATTTATGGAAGCATTCAAAATTGTATTAAAGCCGCGAACCCTTACAAAGCATTGTTAAAACTCTTTGTAGCCGCAGATGATAAATACAATTCGGGCTTGTTTGATTTTAAAAAGGATACTCTTTCGCAAAAAATAAATATCTCTAGCGATTGTCTTGAAAAAATTATTTCAGAACTTTACTTTCCAAAATGTTCGTATGAGTTTTCTGTAATACCTGTCGAGATTTTAGGTAGCGCTTATGAGCAATTTTTAGGCAAAACTATCCAAATCACAGACTCAGGAAAAGTTAAAATTGAAGAAAAACCAGAAGTCCGAAAGGCTGGTGGCGTTTTCTACACACCTCAGTATATTGTCGATTATATAGTTGAAAATACTGTCGGCAAATTGATCAATGGGAAAACGCCTAAACAAATTGAGAGTATAAAAATACTAGACCCAGCAAGTGGAAGCGGAAGCTTTCTACTTGGTGCTTATCAATATCTTTTAGATTATCACTTAAATTGGTATAGAAATAATAAGTCAAAATCAAAAGGAAAAAAAGACGAGCCACTAAATCCCGATAATTCACTTAAAACCGATATTAAAAAGAAAATACTAATAAATAATATCTTCGGAGTAGATTTGGATGCAAACGCCGTTGAAGTTACAAAATTAAGTCTCTTACTAAAATGCTTGGAAGGCGAAACACAAGCGAGCATAAATTCTCAGTTAAGCTTATTTCATGAAAGAGTTTTGCCTACTCTTGATAACAACATTAAGTGTGGGAATAGTTTAATAGATAAAGATATATATGAAGTTGAAACAGACCTTTCAATTATAAAAAAAATAAAAACCTTTGATTGGAAAAAAGAATTTAGGCAAATATTCAAAGATGGTGGCTTTGATATTATAATAGGTAACCCGCCCTACTTAAATGTTGATGACGTTTGGGGGAAAAATGACCCAAGATTAAAGTATTTGAAATCAAATTACCCTATATATAACGACAAGACTGATATTCTTTTCTATTTTATTTATAAAGCTTCTGAAATTGCAAAAAATGTTGGTTTTATAGTCTCACGTTCATTTTTGGAGGCCTATAAAGCGGATAAATTAAGAGGCTATCTTGCTGCCAAAACTAATGTAGAAGAAATTATAGATTTTAAAAATATTTATATCTTTAAGAATGTTGGAATCACAACTTGCCTTCTCTTTTTAAACACAACAAAGGAAAAAAATCTTGAATACAAAGCTGTTAAAGATAACTTAAAGAATTTAAATTCAGATAATCTAAATAAATTAGCGAATTTTAATTCGATAAAAGTAAAAAAATCCAAACTCACCTCAGATAGTTGGATTTTCTCATCTGGCTCAAAAGCAAATCTTTTGAAAAAAATAAATTCCAAAGGTGTCCCTCTTGGGAATTACTTGCTACTTGGACAAGGTATGCAAACTGGATGCAATAGTGCATTTGAAATCGATGAAACACTTGCAAGTAAAGTTAAAGACGATCTTTTATATACTCGTGTTTCAAACTCTGAAATTTTACGCTATTCTTTTAACAAAACAGAATCCACCAGTTTGTTATATCTTGAAGAGATTAATAATTTTACAGACCTACCCGCAGTTATACAAAAACATTTACTCAAATTTAGTTCCGAGTTGAAAGATCGGGCAGCCTTTAAGCGTGGAAATTGTGAGTGGTGGAAATACACTTGGCCATTACACAAAGATCTTTATAGCAGACCTAGAATATATTCACCTTACCTCGCAAATCGAAATAGATTTGCATTAGACGAGAATAACGAACTGCTTGGACTTACAGACACAACTGTTATATTTGAAAACGGTCGCCCTGAAAGCATGAAATATATACTTGCTTTGTTAAATTCCAAATTGCTAGAATTTAGGCATAAAAACAATGCTAAACTAAAGAGCAATGGCATATATGAATATTTCTGGAATCAGCTTTCAAAACTTCCAATAAGAACTATTAGCTTTAAAAACAAGTCTGAAAAGGAAGTCCATGACAAGATCGTAAGTTTTGTTGACCGTTTAACTAAACTTGATAGATCCGAAAGTCGAAATATTGAACAAATCGAACACCTAGAAAATCAGATCGACAAGCTGGTATATGGATTGTATGGTTTAACTGATAGCGAAATTAAGCTGGTGGAAGAGGCAGTATATGGCAATAATTAAAGGCAATAAAAAGCGTGATATTCTTGCGGAACTGTTTACAAATCGCAATACGAATATACAGGCAGCTTCAAAATGGGATGCTTGGGAAATTGAAGACCAAATAAAAAGCGTGATCTCTGCTAAAGAAAGCTTTTTAGAAGAAAATCCCGATCACGACCTTCGGATTATTAACGAGCATTTAGATCAACTACAAGAAGCCTTAAAATTAAAAAAAGCAAATAACCCTAGTGAGCTAGACTTGTAATCGCACCAATAGCTTCCTTGATAGTTCGCTATAAATAATATAATTATTTGCACTTATTGAGGAATATTTAAATTGATCAAAAATTTAACAGAAATACTTAAATCAATTAGCACCCCTGTCTTTACTGCTCTCTTAACAGCCATTGTTATTTTATTTTTCGAGCAAATTACTTACGAGTTTTATTTCAAAGATCAATTCAATGTAGAGGCTGAATTTATAGAACCAATTGCCACAACAATTATCGACGGAAAAAAGCAAGGCTTGTATCCTTCAATAACACCCTCGTTTCAAAAAGAATTGCTAAAGGACTCCACACAAAAAGGAGGGGTTAATTTTCAAATAGGAACAAGCGCAAATTCAAATACGCGACTTAAAATTATTATAAAAAATAAAAATAAGGTCAATAATGTAGTGCTTACTTCTCTTAAAATGAACTTGGATATTTCCAAGTTAGATTTTTTTCTTCCACAGAACAAAGACAAATCATATGAAGAAGAAATGCAAATGCTTGGAATGCTCTTAAGTATACTAAAAAAACAAGAGCAAATAAAAAATTCATTTAAAACCCCAAAATCAATGACTGAAAAATATTACGACGTTTCAATTTATGAATATTTCAAAACCAAAGTTGACGACTCTAACATCGATAGTTTTCTAGAAAAAGCATTAAGTGCAGTCAGAAAACAATATATATTCTTCTCGGATAAAAATAACTATAAACATAGAGGTGATATCTTTAGTTTTATTGTAAAATCAAAAATAGTCAGGGAAGCTATTGAAAATTTAGATATTAATTACGCCAGCTTCCTTGCAGAGTTTCCGATAATTATTAATGTTAACGAAGCAAAGGTTATTGAGCTGCCGAAAATCATGTCGTCATTAATTAGTTATAGTAAAGATAAAAAAATCAGACTTGGATTCGGGCAAGACTACATCGATATCTCTCCTGCTGATTCATTTTCAGATAATAAAATTACAAAATTTGGAGATTTTATCAGTCATCACAGTTCGATAACTGAAAGCATTAAAAACATTTCCAAGTCCGTGAAGAAAATGGAAGAGTCGGTAGAAAATATCGATAACGATAGAGCTGTGGAGGTTATTTTTCATGATGAAATACGAGAAATCCTAGCAAATATTGATTCACAGTATTTCCCTAAAAACTATACAAACAAACAGAAGGTTGAGTTTTTTAAAATTTTAGACATAATTTTTAAAAAATTTGCTAAAGAATTCCCAAATTACAAAGTAAGCGACCCAAAAGATAAGAAAACTATAATTTCAAAATTTAAACAAATTGAATATGCATATGCAAAACTATCGCCTCCATTGTTTTCAGAATTTGCCACAGCAATGCAATCAGAAATTTTACAAAGTGATCTTACGTCATCAAATTTAACCACAGAACAAAAATCAAAAAATAAAGAAATAATGTCTGTTCTTGACGATATTATTAATTTTACAAACTCAAGAGGTGAAACTCTTATTGTTTTAAGAAAATACCCTGAGGTTATGAAAATTATTGAGGCTTATGGAAATTAAATTAAAAATCAATTCAAAAATACTAAAAAAACTTCTTATATCAATAACACATCTTTGGATTTTGTTCGGCGGCATTGTCTTCTCGTTTGCAACTCAAGAAATTTATTGGTCACACCAGAAAATTTCAAACCGAGGCGCCATATACAAATCTGCTTTTGACAAAATCGTAACTGAAGAATCTACTGCAACTCTAACAGAAGAAGAGGCAGAGATAATTTTAAAATACTTTAAAGCAAGCTTTAATATAGAATACTCTTCTGCCTCGATTCAAGAGATTATAAGTGTTGAGTTAGATTCAAAATATTTTTTTGGCAGATACGTTTATACGAATCCTGTTATTTTAATCATTATATTACTGTTAATGTGGTCAGCACCATATATTCTTTATTTTTTACTAAAATATTGGCTGAAGTGGTTGGTTGCGGAGTGAGCTTATTTCAATCTAAAATTGAGTAAATAAAACGTCGTCCAGTGATATTTATATAATTCTCAAGTTCGTCTTTATAGCCCCTCGCATACCATTGTAATTCTTGAATGTTAGCTAGCCTTGAGAATTTCATAAAAACTTTTCGCTCTGTTGGGAAACAATACTGCCACTTTTCTTCAGGTTTCGCTCGTTCATAAAAATAGAAGAGGTTAAAATCCATCACAAAACAATAAATGAATAAAAAATTTAACTCCTTAATAGTAATCGTTTCGTTTGAATAGTTATTTATGCCGATAATATTCACTTGAGTTAAATCTTGGAGTGAATATGGCTTACTCAAATCTAATTTTGGCTTAAAATTTTCAGGAATTCCATCCCAACTTTCCCTCATATGTTCATCCAATTCTTGTTGAATTTCAGTTTGATTTAAAATTTCTTGAAGTTTCATAATTACTTCTTTTGGCTTTTGTTTATTTTTTTTCATTTTATATTCCTAAATTTAAAAATTAAAATATCCCCTTGAACAAACTCAAGGGGATAACAATTAGGCGGCAGCAAGCACGACAATTCTGTGCGCCAAATACCATTCGTGAATATCTTCAAGAACCTTTTCTAAATCCTTGTCTAACGAAGGCTCATTATTAAATGTAGTCTTTACTTTCTTAAAAGAGTCTTTTAGAGAATCAACAATTTCTCCTGAATCCTGGTTTTGCCCTGATTTTTTTGAAGATTTATCGCGTTGATTTATATTCTTGTTTCTAATAAGTTTTTTAATTTCTTTAAATGGTAATGCCTCAAGTGTTGAAATCGGACACTCTTTAAAGAAGTCTTTTAAGGTTTCGTTGTCTAACCGAGAAAACTCAATCAATACCGAAACTGGAAATCTTAATTTATGAAGATCAGCTCTTTCGGAGAGTTTGATATATTCATTTACACGACTTTCCCCAAGCTTAAACCGAACTTGAACAAAATCGTGAAATGCGACCTTTATTTGGTAGTCGGATATATTGCCAGGCATTTCTTTCCAGTAAGATGTTATCTCACCTTGAAGTTTGGCAAGTAAGCCCCCTAGATTAAAAGCAGTGTCTTTTTCGCCTTGAAGAACCTTATCAATAGAGCCGACTGTCTTACTCACAATCTTAAGAACTTCGTCATTAATAAAGGGAGATTTTGCAGCTTTGTTCAGGGCTGCGTTTACCTGTGTGGTTTTAGATTTCCCACTAACTTGTAAAGATTTACCCATATTTCCTCCTATTGTTGGATTGGGGTGGGTCGCTTAATTGCGTCCACACAATCAACAATAGCGGTTTTGAAAAAAATATGAGGCTCTTGAGGCTACGACAGGAATCTATCTTCCGTAGCCTACTCAAGTCTAATTAAACGGCTTTAAGCAACTTTTTTATTACTTTTAGTGCCCATTAAAATGTCTGCAACCTGAAGAATTCGCGGGCTGAGTGTTATGGTTTTATATTCTTTAAATGGCTCCAACGATTCAATCGTTAGTGCAACTATATCTCTATCAATTATACCAAGCTCATAAACACTTGCTAAACGTTCATTTTTAAAAAATGAGTTTTTATATAAGAGATCGCTAATATTTTTTTCTGAGAAAAATTTTTCATCGATAGGTTTTTCTAGTATTACTGATGACTGATCAGACTGTTTGATTTTGCTTGGTAAATTAATTTTTTCTATCGGATGTTCGAGTTTAAATTTTTTGGCAAGAAACTCAATAAGATCACGACTTTTTATCGTCTTAACATTACTTGGGTCTTTATGGTTCAATAGTGTTCTGGATTTAAATATTGGAGACCAAAAAGCATAGTTGTAAAGTAGCCATTCACGAAAATACGGGTGATTCTCGGGGTAGTAAATAAGTTGATCTAAATTAGCATCATGTTCAATCAGTGGAGCACCACGAATAAATTTTTTCTTTTCTTTATTTTCAATTACTTTTTTTAATCTTTCAACTTTTAAACTGCGCTCACGAATAAGTTCACTTTTTGTATACATTTTCAAGCCAGATTTGCTTTCAACATTTTCAACATCTGAAATATTTTTTTTAAATGAATTGTAAATTTCAAGAGCTTGTAAAAATGACGATGATCTCATCAGACAGGTATGCTCATCACCATATATATAATATAACAATGGTTGTGATAGTTTAAGCCTAGTCTTATTAATTTCAATTAAATCGTTTCCGCGACGAGCATCCTTAAGTGTTAAAGCCAACTCTAACTTTTCTCTCCAACTCAGTTGTTGAGCTTTGGCTGCAAATTTTTGTTCACATCTGCTTGCACCAGCCGTCGTCCAACCACCCAGTTTGCCATTTTTTAGAAAAAACATAGAGCGTGTGAGCATTTGACCAAGTTGATAAGTATCCAATGAAACGTCATAACTCTTCAGAAATTCATTAAAACCATCGTGAAATGGTTTAGAACTAAAACTTATATAGCCGCCCATAAACACTCCTGATAACTCCTTTCGGCTTTTAACGCTCCTAAAATTAGTCCAAATCGACAATATAGGGTTTGAGTAGGCTGCGGAAAACAGTCTCAATCCACAGCCTCCTAAGCATCTTTAATCACTCATTTTGTTTTAAGCTGAATACATTGCTCACACGATTCATTAAAGCCTAAAGGCTAATGGATTTTCTTTTTGACTTTTCCAAGTCATTTCAATACTTTTGTCTAATGTTGGTAGATACGCAGGACTCAAAATCTTGTGGGAGCAATCCCGTGTCGGTTCGATTCCGACCCGAGCCACCATTTCAATATGTTGTTTCTAGTAATTTCATTAATACGCTTATTATTCAGACGAACCCTACGACCATTTAAATGGGGGAGTTTTAAATGATTTAGTAGCAATTTTTTATTTTTTATATTGTACTGCTACTATGTTTGTAGAAACCCACTCACGCTCAGCAATAAAGGCTGTCTCTTGGCGACTAACCGGAACTCTGGCCACAGGCTTAATAGTTTATCTATTAACCGCAAGCTGGGGTGCCGCCTTAACTATTGGTATTGTTGAGTTTGTTTCAAAGTTTGCATTGTTTTTTGTACATGAGCGGGCTTGGGATAAGATTAAATATGGTCGGCAACAAAAAAAACCTGTGGTTATTTGGCTAACAGGCTTGTCTGGCGCCGGCAAAAGCACCATTGCAGAGCATTTGGTAAAAAAATTAGTTCAGATGGGCCATAAGGTCGAACACTTAGATGGCGACTCCATTCGTAACTTGTTTCCGAGCACTGGTTTTTCAAATGCAGATCGCGATCAACATATTCGCAGAGTGGGTTTTTTGGCCAGCCGCTTAGAAAAGCACGGAATAGACGTTGTTGCTTCTTTAATTTCGCCCCAGCAAGAATCAAGGCAGTTTGTGCGCGGGCTGTGTACCAACTTCATCGAGGTCTATGTTTCAACCTCTTTAGAAGAGTGCGAAAAAAGAGACCCAAAGGGCCTGTACGCAAAAGCTCGGCGCGGCGAAATTTTTAACTTTACCGGAATTTCTTCCTTATACGAAAAACCTGAAAATCCTGAAATTACTATTGATACAATAAATATTACCGCAGAACAGGCCGCAGAAAAAATTCTCAAAACTTTAACGCGCTAAAATGCCAGAGGTTAGATCAATTACTTTTGCGCCGTTCAGACATATATGTATTTATTATATGCCTCTAAACATCACTGCAGCTACTGTTAGGTTTGTTTTCTCGTCGATCAAAATGGCGGCGCCCATGTCTTTATCTTCGCTGAAAGCTTGATAAACAAGCTCTTGCTCGGCATAAATTATAACTCGGCCTATTTCATTTGCTGGTAAAAAGTTTTCAGTAATTTTACAACGGCATTCAAAAGTATTTTTGCGCAATAAAAACTGCTGCTGTGGTTGAAGCTTTTCTTCACCAAGCCAAATGATATCGGCTTCAGCCCTACGGCCTTGCCTGATATGTAAATTAAGCATAGCTGAATTAAGCCCCGCCCTTTTTGCAACGATATAATCTCCACGCTTAATCGCAATACTTTTATCTAAACTTTTATTATCTAAGCTTTTATCTAAAGTTAAATCTAACTTTAGCGCTACGGCCTTGCCAGCGGGAGCCGTCAACAACGACCCATCATAGGTTTCAATAGACTTTATTTTTGCAGCTACTTGCGAAGGAAAAATAAGCACCTCATCTTGAACCTGCACACTACCGCCAATTAAACTTCCGCAATAAAGGGGCTCACCATCTTGGGCTGTAATAAGCCCTTGCACAGGTAAGCAGAAGGCTCGCTCAGATGATTTTGCCAATGATGAAGCTTCGATCTCCACTAAAAAATCAAGTACGCACGGCCCTTGATACCACGGCGTATTTTGACTCAGGCTTGTTATGTTATCTCCTAGAACCGCACTGATCGGAAAAAATGAAACACTGGTTTTAATTTCGGTGTTTAATAGCTTTATAATTTTTTGTTTCAGATTCTCAAAGTGTGACTGAGAATACTGCACAAGATCCATTTTATTGATACACACAACAAGCTGTCGCAAGCCCATAAGTTGTATTATTTGCAGATGCCGCAAAGTCTGTTCGTTTAACTCTTTTGTTACATCCACCAAAAGCAAAGCCACTTCGGCCTGAGATGCTCCGGTTACCATATTTTTGGTGTACTTGGCGTGGCCGGGGGCATCGATAATTATAAATTTTCGCTCTTTTACCTGAGATAACTGACTTGCCTGCGATAAGCGCGCTGTAAAAAAACGATAGGCCACATCGATAGTAATACCCTGTGCGCGCTCAGCTTTTAGTCCGTCGGTTAAGAGCGCCAAATTAAACGGAGTGGATAATTTTTGCTGTTGCGAGGGCGAAGCCAGCTCAAGCTCTGCAAGTGTGTCGCTCAAAATGGCATGACTATCATACAGCAAGCGGCCAATAAAGGTGCTTTTGCCGTCATCAACATTACCAATGGTTACAATACGCAAAAGCTGCATTAAAAATAACCCTCTTTTTTGCGCTCTTCCATTGCAGCATCAGAACGTTTATCGTCTAAGCGGCTACCTCTTTCGGTTCGCTGCGAAACTTTTATTTCTGCAATAACTTCTGCAAACGTGCTGGCAGTTGATTCAAACGCTGCCGTGCAGGTCATATCGCCGAGCGTGCGAAAGCGCACCAGAAGCTCCACCTGTTCGTCTGTAGCTTGCCTTGGCACAAACTCTGAATACGCAAGTAACATATTTTGACGGCGCAAACACAGGCGCCGGTGTGCAAAATACAATCCGGGAACACTAAGATTTTCGCGTTGAATGTACTGCCAGATGTCTAGCTCCGTCCAATTGCTCAGCGGAAACACCCGCATGTGTTCACTCGTGGCCGCAGCAAGCCGCCCATTATAAATATTCCACAGCTCGGCACGCTGAGCCTCAGGGTGCCAGCTACCTAAAGAATCTCGTAAAGAAAAAATGCGCTCTTTTGCTCGGGCTTTTTCTTCATCGCGGCGGGCGCCGCCAATAACGGCATCAAAGCCATGGCCGTTAATGGCATCCATTAAGGTAATAGATTGAAGGCGATTGCGGCTAGCTTCAGGGCCGGTTTCTTCTTGCGCGCGCCCAGCATCAATACTTTGCTGAACCGACGCAATTATAAGCTTTTCATTAAGTTGCGCCATTCGCAGCTGAATGTAATCTAAGGTCTCTGCAAAGTTGTGACCGGTATCAATCATTAATAATGGAAATGGAAAAGCCCCCGGGCGAAAGGCTTTTTCGCACAAACGACTTAAAACAATTGAATCTTTACCGCCAGAAAACAGCAGCACCGGCTTTTTAAACTGTGCCGCCACTTCGCGTAATATATAAATTGCTTCAGATTCTAATTGTTCTAAGTAGTTTACCATGTTTTTTCACGCGCACCAGCGTGCACACTGGGCGCTTCAGGCGCTTCAGTACGCATATCAAACATATACGAATTTTCTAATTCGAGGGCGTATTTAACCTGCACAGAGTCGTACCAAACTGCTTTATTATTTTCTGCGCGATTTTCTTTTCGCCAGTGCCAAATGCTTTTATTGCGAATCATCACCGTGGTGGGCGCAGCCAAAGCTCCAGCTAAATGAGCCACAGCTGTGTCGCAACTGTAGACATGATCAACCGCTTTTATCCAAGCTGACGTAATGGCAAAATCAATTAACTCTGACGCCGCATTAAACAATACTCCACCTGCTTGACTTACTAACGATTTTAAAATCTGCAACTCGTCAGCAGTAACATCTTTTTGCAAACAAACAATAACACTCGGCGTTTTTAAAACTTCGGTCTGTTTTAAAAACTCAGAAACTTCATAAGCCCGCGTGCGCATGGCTGCATTAGCCATGTCGCCGTGCCAAACTAAAGCCTTAACCGGTAACTTCTGCGGATTCATTTTTTGTATCTGCTGCTGGCACGCTTTAACTAAGTTTTCTGGAGCTTTTAAATAACCCGCCGTCTGAACCGGGTTTGTGCAACCAAAGCGCGCTGGCACAGAAAACGAATAACACCAATAATCAACTGGCGGCGATGCAGACTGGGTTTGCCAGTAGCGGGTGTGCCAAAGGCTTTCTAAGGGGTGCCGTGTGGCCTGCGGAAAACTTTCTTTAACTAAGGCCCATAACTCTTTACCCACGGCAATATGTAAACCCGCTGTAAAACCCAATACACGTATTAATTCTTGCGCATAACGTAAGGCAAAAATTTGGTCACCAAAGCCAAATTCAAGCACCAGTAATAAACTTTTATTCTCAGAAGCCACCTCGCCTAAATCCTCGCCCTCCCACATCGGTATATCAACTAAACGTGTGGGCTGCGCACACTGCGATCCCGGCACCAGCCTCCACTCATAAAGCTTCCACCCCGCACGAAATTCGCCCTTGGCTAGTAAACGTAAGGCTTGGTTGTAATGAATACGAGGGTTAGCATAATCAATAGCTTTAGAGCGAAGCTCAGCAAGCTGGGTTACTGCATTATTTTTTGCGGCATCCGCCACCACCGACAGTGCCTGCCAGTATTCTGAAAAATTCAGCTCGGCAAAATTCAGCTCGGCCGAAACCGACAGTGGTAAAAACATGGCCTCTCTACTGGTTTTAATATTTTCTTTAACACCCAAAAGTGCCGTTAAGCCGGCTTTTAGCAAAGAGTTTTCGGCAAGTGCTAAGTACTCTTCTGCGGCCTTAAACTCAGAGAGTAGCAAAAAAGCCCGCACCATATGCGTTGCCACTTTTGGCTGGCGGTAATACTGAGCGTGCGCCAGCAAAGCCTGAGGCATCTTAGCTTGATAGGCGGCTTCACCTAAGGCATCAAGCGTTTGCAGATCGCAAACTCCAGAGCTAACAGCCTGTTCAAGCCGCAAAAGTGCTGGCTGCCATCTTTGTCTTTTTACAGATAATAAACCACTGGTGCGCAGATGTTCAGGAGAAAAACCCTGTATTAAGGACTTTTCGGCCTGTAGCCAAAGTTGCAGATCGTGTTGTTCTTGCTGGGCCTTAAGCTCAGTCTTAAGCTCAGCCAGAGATGTCGCTTTAGCTGCTAGGGGGTTCAAAGTTCTTCCTTACCCTTAAAATAATATCCCATTGTACAATGGCGTTAGTATAATGACTGGCCGCAAAGTCTAAATCGTACTGAGTAATTAAACCACTGCGCAGCCTTGAAGCCCAAGGTTCGTCAAAATGTGGCTGCGCTTTTTCTAAAACAAAATCCACTTGGCAGTAAATACCCAAGGCGGTGTTGGCATAACCTGCTTTACTGTGTTCATAATTTAATTTTTTATCAAAAAGCTTTAAGCCTTCGGGTAAAATTTTTCGCACGTGAGTGGGGTCGGCGTGAAATGTCCAGTGGTCGTGATGTGGCACCTGAATAAATATTTTTGCGCCATCGACACAAACCCTAAAAAGCTCTTGCATAATACCCAAAAAAACCGGCGTCTGCTGCCCCAAATGCTCAAGCACATGGCTGCATTGCACCTCAACCACCGAGTTATCTGCCAGCGGCCACTTGGCCTCAAGATCCATCACCTTGTCGGGCGCGCAGTCGGCCATTTTATCTACATTTAAATAGCCCGGCATTTTGTTAAAACCGCAGCCTAAGTTTAATTTAATTAAGTTCGCTTCAATTAAGTTTTTCATGTTCTCGCTATTGTTTCAATATTATCACCCGCTAAAAAAAACGCGCTCCGCGCGTCTGTCTAAACACCCACCACACCGATATACGTACTCTTATTAGCTATTGTATTATCGCCTAATTGACCATTATTATTGTAACCGCTTGCATACACTAAGCCATCACTGCGCAGCGCTAGACTGTGACGATAACCACAGGCTACCGCTACTGCATTCGAGATTCCTA
>Ga0105164_10000988_pt1 | contig 18536 bp, 18 predicted proteins | sample VDWuncwatermetaG_FD_89674 | JGI IMG/M metagenome (GOLD analysis project Ga0105164, IMG submission 89674) | Wastewater microbial communities from Netherlands to study Microbial Dark Matter (Phase II) - VDW unchlorinated drinking water | ecosystem: Environmental > Aquatic > Freshwater > Drinking...
GCCGCGACGAGCGCCGCGAGGAAGGGGAACGTGCCCCACGAGTCGACCTGTCCCCAGAACGGTCCCGCGAAGATCGGCCCGGGCTGCAGCATCCACAGCGCGCCGGTGAGCGCACCGGTCATGGGCCCCGCCGCGCGGCGGACGACGCGGTAGAGCAGGAGCGCGACGGCGATGTCCGCCGGAAGGGAGAGCAGCTTGACGACAAGGCGAAGGGCTTCGCCGTCGAACAGCGCGCCGACGAGCCACAAGACGTAGAGGAAGCCCGGCGGGTAGTCGCTGAAGTACGCCGGGTCGTAGAACTTCGCCGGGCCGACGGACGCGAGGCGCTCCGCCCAGGCCATGAAGGTGCCGACGTCGCTCGGGAACCCCGAGCCACGGAACACGAGGAGGCGGAGGACGATCCCGGCGGCGATCGCGGCCCACAGCCACAGCAGCGCTTCGCGCCCGGCCGCGCGCGCTCGTTCCGTCCGCATGGCTACTGCCAGTATCCGAAACGGATGATCGCGATCGCGGCGTAGACGTTGATGGCGACCGCGACGACCGCGCCGGCGAGGAAGAGCACGGATGGCCGCCTCCGCCACACGCCGCCCGCCACGGCGTCGCCGGTGAGGGCGAGCGCGACGAGGAACGGCTGCGCGTCGATGCTGAAGCGGTAGCCGAACTGCTGGAACCCGATGGTCCCGTGGAAGACGTCGAGAAGGAGCGCGAGGCCCGCCGCGAGCGCGGTCGCCGCCACCTTCGCGTCCCTCCTGATCTCACGCAGCCCCGCGAAGACCCAGAGGAACGCGGGGGTGGTGAGGAAGAGGCTCATCCCGACGAAGCGAGGGCGCAGGAACCACGGCGACCCGTCCACGAGGTCGGGTGGCTCGAGGAAGATCGCGTAGAGGTGCCGCGGCAGGTAGAGCGGGGAGAACAGGCCGCGCGAGAAGAAGATGTCGCCCTCGGTGAGCCGCACGTACCCGAGGTCGAAGATCGACCCCCAGCGCAGCTCGTTGTAGCCGACGTACACGAGCGCGAAGGGGACGCCGCCGAGCACGACGCCGCGCAGGACGGGTAGGAAGCTCGCGCCGCTCTGGCGAGCGGCGAGGAGCGCGAGCGCCGGCGTCGCCGCGGCGAACGGCAGGCGCGCGAGCGCGGCGAGCCCGATGGCCGCGCCGATCGCCCATGCTGGGCCCCCGCGCGCCGCGAGCCAGAACGCGATCGACCCGAAGAGCATCGCGGCCGAGTGCGCCGCGTACCACGAGCGCGCGTCGGCGCTCGAGAAGAGGAGCGTCGTGCCGAGGACGGAGACGGCGGCGCCCGCGAGCGCGACCAGGCGGGGCGCGCCGTACGCGCGCAGCCCCATGTAGAGCGGTCCCGCGGACGCGCCTCCCGCGAGCTGCGACATCAGACCCTGGGCGAGGGCGGTGGAGCCCAAGGGCAGGAACGGGATCGCGAGGACGGCGGGAAGGGGCGGATAGGCGACGCACCAGCGCGCTGGACCGCAGGAGATGAGCTCATTCAGCCAGGGCGGATCGTCGCTCAGCCACCACTGGCCACCGGCGAGAGCCTGGGCGAGGCGCCCGTAGTAGTCGTACACCGTCTCGCGTCCCCACCCGAAAGCGACGTAGACGAGCGCGGCGGCGACCGCGACCGCGATGGCGATGCGGGTATCGGTCACGCGCACCGCGCGCACGCTACGGCACGCGGTCCGGACGCGTCGCTATCGTCGGCCTGCGATATCGGGGAGGTGCCTCATGGCCCGCTTCCAGATCCTGCCGGTGGAGCAGCGGTTCTTCGACCTGTTCGAGAAGCACGCGCAGACCCTGCGACGAGCGGCGGAGGGGCTCCTCGCGCTGATCGAGGACTTCACCGACGTCGAGGGGAAGGTCGCGCAGCTGACGGAGACCGAGCATGAGGCGGACTTCGTGACCCACGACATCATCGATCTCGCCCGGCGCAGCTTCACCACGCCGTTCGACACCGAGGACATCACGGCGATGGCGGGCCGGATGGACGACGCCGTCGACGCGATCCAGGAGGCCGCCGACGAGCTGGTCCTTTGGAAGATCGAACGTCCCACGGCGGCCTCGATCGACATCTGCCGGATCATCGCCAAGGGCGCCGCAGAGATCGACGCGGCCGTCCCAGCGCTGCGGGAGCGCGGCGCCTTCGCGCGGATCCGCGAGCACATCGTGGAGGTGAACCGGTTGGAGAACGACGCCGACCGGGTCGCGCGGCAGGCGCTGCGCGACCTCCTCGCGCACCGCGACGACTGGTTCGAGGTCACCCGGTGGAAGGAGATCTACGAGCACCTCGAGGCCGTGACGGACCGGATGGAGGACATCGCCGACGTGCTCGAGGGGATCACCGTCAAGCATGGATAGCGTCGTGCTCCTCCTCGGCCTCGTCCTGATGGCGGCCGTCGCGTTCGACTTCATCAACGGGTTCCACGACACGGCGAACGCGATCGCGACGGTCATCGCGACGCGGGTCCTCGCGCCGTGGCAGGCGATACTCATGGCCGCGGGGCTGAACTTCCTCGGCGCGCTGTCCGGGACCGCGGTCGCCAGAACGATCGGCTCGGGCCTCATCGACCCCGCGGCCGTCACGCAGTCCGCGGTGCTCGCGGCCCTGCTCGGCGCGATCTTCTGGAACCTCTTCACCTGGTACCACGGGATCCCATCCAGCTCGAGCCACGCGCTGGTGGGCGGGATCATCGGCGGCGCGATCGCCCACGCCGGCGCGGAAGCGCCGCTCTGGGGCACGATCATCGAAAAGACGATCCTTCCCTTCGTGATCTCGCCGATCGCGGGGTTCGTCATCTCCGTCGTGCTCATGATCGTCGTGCTCAACGCCTTCCAGCGCGCCAGCCGCGCCGGGATGCACGCGATCTTCGGCCGCGCGCAGCTCGCCTCCTCCGCGTTCATGGCATTCAGCCACGGCAGCAACGACGCGCAGAAGACGATGGGGGTCGTCACGATCGCGCTCATCTCGGCGCAGCTGCTGCCAAAGAACGCGGCGATCCCCGTGTGGGTGATCGCGATGGCGGCCACCGCGATGGCCCTCGGCACGGCGGCCGGCGGATGGCGGATCATCCGCACGATGGGCACCCGGCTCACCCACCTCCAGCCGGTGCACGGCTTCGTCGCCGAGACCAGCGCCGCGACCGTGATCGAGATCGCGTCGCGCCTGGGGACTCCCCTCTCCACGACGCACGTGATCGCGTCGACGATCATGGGCGTCGGCGCCACGCGGGGCATCAGCTACGTGCGCTGGAACGTGGCGGGGAACATGTTCACCGCGTGGATCCTCACCATCCCCGCCACGGTGGCGGCGGCGTTCGCGGCGTACCAGGTCCTGCGCTTCGTCGGTCTCGGCTGACCTGGTGGCCCGCCTGTCGAGCCTCTCCTTCTTCTTCCCCGCCTACAACGAGGAGGCGCACGTCGAGGAGGTGGCGCGGCAGGGCCTCGACGTCCTCCCTCGCTTCGCCGACGACATCGAGGTGATCGTCGTCGACGACGGCTCGACCGACCGCACCGGGGAGATCGCCGACCGCCTCGCATCCCGGGATCCGCGGGTCAGGGTCATTCACCACCGGCCGAACCGCGGGTACGGCGGCGCGATCCGCTCGGGGCTCGCGTCCGCCCGGCGCGAGCACGTCTTCTACACCGACGGCGACCTGCAATTCGATCTGACCGACCTCGAGCGGCTGCTCCCGCAGCTCGAACGCGCGGACGTCGTGATCGGCTACCGGACGAAGAGAGCGGATGCGCCGCGCCGGATCTTCATCGCGTGGGTCTACAACACGCTGATCCGGATCCTGTTCGCGGCGCCGTTCCGCGACGTCGATTGCGCGTTCAAGCTATTCAAGCGCGACGTCTTCGAGCGTGTGCCTCTCGCGCGCGTGCGCTCGAACGGCGCGTTCTTCTCTCCGGAGCTCCTCCTCGTCCTTCGCGCCGCCGGCGTCCGCATCGAGCAGGTCGGTGTGCGCCACTTCCCGCGGAAGGCCGGCGAAGAGAAGGGGGCGACGCTGCGGGTGGTCCTGCGCGCGGTCCGGGACCTGTTACGCCTCCGCCTTCGGCTCTGGCTGCTCTCCCTGCGATGACGATCCGGGGGTGGAAGGGGGCGCGCTACGCGCACAGGGGCCCCTACCCCTGCCCCTGCGACGAATGGATCACCAGGAGCGTCCCTGATCCGAGCGTGACGCTCGCGCCGGCGGCCGCGACCTCGTTGCTGACCCCGCGCGACGATCCGAGGCGCAGCGTCTCGGACCGCAGGGGATAGCGCAGCCCCTCCGTCCGCACGCCTTCGGCGTCGCCGCCGACGGCGAGGAGCGTGACGAGATCACCCGGACGGCCCATCAGGTCCGCGCGCTCCCCCGCACGGATGATCCGCATCGACGTGGACCCACGCACCACGCGTACGCGCGTGTTCACCCGGCGCTCGAGCGCAAGGAGCAGCGTGTTCGCCATCGCGTGGTCGAGGCGCGGCCCGCCCAGCGCGCCGACGATCACGATCTCGTCGGCGCCGCTCGCGATCGCGCGATCGACCGCGAGCTCGGTGTCCGTCTTGTCCTTCTCCGCCGGCCAGCGCTCGACGCGCGCGCTCTCGAGGCGGGCTCGCGCGTCGCTCGAGAGCGAATCGAGGTCGCCGACGACGACGTGCGGCTCTATCCCCCAGCGCTCCAGGTGCAGGCTCCCGCCGTCGGCCGCGATGACGAGATCGGCGCCGCGAACGTGATCGACGTCGCTCGGGTCGACCTCGCCGTGCGCCACGACGACGGCCTTCATGGCCTCTTCTTCTCGGCAGCCGCTACGCGTCTGCCTTTGGCCGCAGGCGCTTCCAGCCTCCAGATGTCCGCGTGCCGCTCGCGCTTGCGTATGAGCCGGACGCGGCCGCCGTCGATGAGCGCTACCGCCGGACGCACGTGGTAGTTGTAGTTGGACGCCATCGCCACCGCGTACGCGCCCGCGCCCGGGACCGCCAGCACCTCGCCCGGCCGCGCCGTCGGCAGCGCGACCGATCGGATGAGGAGGTCGCCGCTCTCGCAGTACCGTCCGGCGATGGCCACCTCCTCGTCGGGCGGCGCCGAGGCCCGATCGGCGAGCACGGCGGTGTACTCAGCGCCGTAGAGCGCGGGACGGATGTTGTCCCCCATCCCGCCGTCCACCGACACGAAGGTGCGTACGCCGGAGACCCGCTTGGTGCCCACAACGCGATAGAGCGCGACTCCCGCGCGCCCCACGAGGGACCGGCCCGGCTCGAGGTAGATCGTCGCGCGCAGGTCGGACGCCGCACGGATAGCGGGACCCACCGCGCGCGCGTACTCGGTCATGCCGAGGACATGGTCGTCCGGCCGCAGCGGGATGTTGAGCCCGCCACCGACGCCGATCTCGCGGATCCGCACGCCGAAGGCGCGGATCTCCCGCGCGAAGGCCACCAGCATCGTGGCGAGCTCGCGGTACCGATCCGCTTCGTGCAGCTCGGTCCCGAGGTGGGCGTGGATCCCCACGAGGCGCAGCCCTGGCGTCGCCGCGATGGCGCGGGCCTGCGCCAGCGCGTCGCCCGTCGCGAGGGGAGCGCCGAACTTGCTGTCGAGCGCGCCGGTCCTGAGGTGCGGGTGCGTGTCCGACGTGATGCCGGGCGAGACGCGCAGCCACACCGCCTGCGCCACGCCGCGTCGCCGGACGAGCCCGCGGAGGGTCGCGATCTCGTCCGCGCCGTCGATGACGATGCGGCCGACGCCCGCGCGCAGGGCGCCGCGCAGCTCGTCCTCGGTCTTGGCGTTGCCGTGGAGCTGGATGCGCTCGGCCCGGAACCCCGCGCGCCGTGCGGCGAGGGCCTCGCCGAAGGATGCCGCGCTCGCGTCCGCGCCCGCCTCGGCGAGGATCCTCGCCGCGCCGAGCAGGGCGCAGGCCTTGATCGCGTACGAGACGCGGAACGGACGGTAGGGACGGAAGGCGCTGCGGTACGCGCGGTACGCCGCGCGGATCGTCGCCGCGTCGTACACGTAGAGCGGGGTGCCGTAGCGCCTTGCGAGCCGCGCGAGGTCCACGCCCGACACGCGCAGACGACCGTCGTCGCCCACGGTGGTCGCCGCGGGCCAGATCTCAGCTTCGCGGATCGGTCGGGCTGTCTCCGGATCGATGCGGCGGAGCGGGCGGATCCCGCGGCGGCGTGGACGGCTCATCCGGCAGGCTCTCGATGAACTGCTTGAAGACAGCGAGCTCGCCTTCGTCCTCGGCCGATCCCTCGAGGGCCATCGATGCGCGGCCGAAGACCTCTTCGGCCACGAGGATGCGAGCGCCGACGCGCACCGCCAGCGCGATGGCGTCGGACGCGCGTGAGTCGATCTCGATCTCGCGCTGCCCGCTGTGCAGGAACACGCTGCCGTGGAACACGCCGCTGCCGTTCCCATCGTCGACGAGGTCCTTCACCACGATCCGCGTGATCTCGACCCCGAGCTGGCCGAGGATCTCCGCCATCAGGTCGTGCGTCAGCGGCCTCTCGCTGCGGAGCCCGGCGATGCTCACCGCGATGCTGTGCGCCTGATCGGGCCCGATCCAGATCGGGACGATGCGATCGGTGCCGTGTCCCTGCAGGAAGACGACGTGCTGGCCCGTAAGCCCGTGGACGCGCACCGACTCGACCGCGCACGCGACGTACATGTCTCTGCGCCGATCCTATCAGCCGCGCCAGGGCGGACCGCCTGCTCGGCTGCCCTCTCTCAGCGACGGGCGGTGCGGAGGATCGCGACGAGGAGGATGCCCGAGACGAACCCCGCCACGTGAGCGACGTACGCGACGTTCTCGGTCGCGCGATGCGCAGCGATGCGCATCGACCCGAGGCCGGAGATCACCTGGATCACGAGCCACTCGCCGATGACGACGATCGCCGGGAGCGTCACGACCGTGATGAAGATCCCGAGGAACACCAGCGTTCGCACGCGCGCACCCGGCGAGAGGACGATGTACGCGCCGAGGATCCCCGCGATCGCGCCCGACGCGCCGACCATCGGCGCGGGAGCGACCATCGCCTGACCGATCGCCGCGGCGACGCCCGCGGCCAGATACAGGATCAGGTAGCGGCCGGATCCGAGCTGGCCCTCCACGTTCTCGCCGAAGATCCAGAGATAGAGCATGTTGCCGGCGATGTGCAGCCACCCGGCGTGCAGGAACTGGTGCGTGACCAGAGGGAAGAGGGCCTGCGCTGTGAGGTGGCCCGAGCCGACCGCCGCGCTCAGCTCCTGCGGATCGAACGACCACCGGTCGTAGAACGCGCGCAGCGCGCCGGGCCGATCCACCAGCGAGAGCACGTAGAGCCACACGAGCACGTTCGCGAGGATCAGGAGGCGGGTCGCGACCGGCTTCCCGCGGCGGGGCTCGAGGTCGTGGAGCGGTATCACCGACTGACGTCGGTGGCGACGACCTTCGAGCCGTGGGTGGTGTACGCGAGCCGCTGTCCTTCGGAGACGAAGAACGCGGTGGGTGCCTCCAGGCGTGTCGGGAGCGCGAACCGCGCGATCTCGCGCCCGTCCCGCGTCATCTGCGCGATCACCTTCGCCTGCGTGTCGAGCACCCATATCGATCGCTGCGACTCGAGCGCCTGGATCTGCGTCGGCCGCAGCGCGGCGCCGTTCCACTGGAGCTGGAAGGGCAGGCGCGTGAGGACGCGGTCGACCCCCTGGCGGCGATAGCGCTGGACCTCTCCTCCCGACGTGACGACCCAGATGTCGCCGTCGACCGCGAGCCCGCTGGCCGTGCCGGCGCCCAGCGGGGTCGGCAGGAACGCGATCGGCCCAGCGAGGTCGCCGGCGAAGTCGGGCTCGTAGCGCCACACCTGGCCGGCGGCGGGATCGAGCACGTACACGTTCCCCGCGAACGTCGCGATGTCCGTCGCGCTCTTCCACGCATCGGTCTTCGGCAGCGCGACCTGCACGGTCTTGTCGCCCTCGGCGCGCCAGACCTTCCGCGCATCGTCCACGGTGAGCAGCGCTTCGCCCTGCGCGGTCACCGCGAGCGGGCTTCCGACGCCGGATAGCCCCCGCTGCAGCACCACCCCGGTGGCGAGCGGATCGCCGAAGATGCGCCACAGGCGCCCGGATCCCGGATCCGCCGCGTAGAGGCCGTTCACCGTCTGCGTGAGGTCCGCTGGAGCGGACCCGGCCGCGACCTTCGCGAGGTCGATGAGGACGTCGTTCAGCTTGTCCTCGAGCCCGGCGATCTCGTCGTGGAGCGCTGAGGTCCGCGCGCGGTCGGCCGCGGGCGAGCGCTCGGCCGCGGCCAGCCGCTGGCTCGCGGCGTTCAGCCGCTCCCAGGCGCGGTCCATGTCCTTGCGGCCCGCGAAGCCGCGCGCCGCCGCGATCCCCTGCTCGGTGTCGATGATCGCGAGCCGGTAGTCGTTCACTACCTGGTTCTGCTGGTAGTCGCGGACGACGACCGCGCCGATGCCGCCCGCCACGACGAAAAGGAGGAGGGCGAGCAGGCTCGTCGCGCGTTGCCCGCGCGCCGACCGGACGCGCGCGCTCTCGGGCCGCCGCGGGAGAGCGGCTTGCCGCCGCGGCAACAGCTCGAGGACGACCGCGACCGTGCCGGCGATCGCGCCGGCGATCGGCCGCCCGATGGTGGCCAGCATCCGCGCGGGCCGCGGGCGGAAGCGCCAGAGCGCGTCGAAGCGGGACCTGATCGTCTCGGCGATCACGACCTCGGCCGGCTCCGTCGTGGGTATGTCCGGCCCGCCGCCGAGACGCACGGCCGCGCCCGACGCCGGCGCGATCTCGATGAAGATCGTCGCGTCGCTCCCGGTCGCGCCCTCCGCGACGAAACGGCCGCGCACGTGCTCGGCCGCCGCGCGCGGGTGAAGAGTGACCGCCGCGTTCTTGAGCGCCTCCGCGCCGAGCGCGTCGATCACGGAGCCGGTCGCGAGGATGATCGTGTCGTCGGCCTCGATCGTCTGCCGCCAGATCAGCGGAAGGAGGTCCGTCTCCGCGCCGAGCGACGCGGCATGTCGCGTGGTCGTGCGATGGACGAAGTCCGCGAGCTCGTCCGGCTCCTCTCCGGGGAGGAAGAGGCGCGCGTGGCGCACGAGGAAGACCTGCGCATTGCCGACACGCGCGGCGTGGACCTCGTTGTTCACGATGACGGCGCATGCGAGGTGCAGGCCGATGCGGCCGCGCTCGTCGCGGATCAGCTGCGCCGCGCGGCGGTTCGCCTTTCGCAGGGCGCGCCGCAGGCCGACCTCGATGCCCGCGGAGAGGTCGTAGTAGTAGTCATGGCGCGCGAGCTCGGTGACCTCCGCGGCGATCCCGGCAGCGCGCCGCGACGGGGGATCGACCTCGCACACGAGGTAGAACCGGCCGCGCGTGCGCAGGATCGCACCGACGTCGGGCTCGTGCGTGATGAGGATGTCGCGGCCGCCCTGGCCCGCGCCGCTCGTGCCGACCGTCGTCACGAAGCTCGCCGGGCGCATCGGCTGGCGAGCCTACCAGCGGCGCGACGCGGGGATGGTGCGGATCGCGGTGATCCCGCTGCTCGGAGCGGACCGGGAGAGCCGATCAAGGAGGTCTGTTTGACGAAGGCGGATCTCCGACGCCCACGCGGACGTCGGCACCGCGACCACCAGGGTGGCCGTGTCGACCGCGACCGCACGTGTGAGAGCGCCGTCCGGCCCGAAGACGTCGACCGCCACGGTCTCCCAGCGATCGATCGCTTCGACGCGCGCGACCTCTGTCTCGATACCCAGCCCGCGGAGCAGGCGGCCGACCGCGCGCGCGACGGGCCTCACGCGCCGACCCTGCCGCGCGACACGGGCACGACCTGGGCCGAGGACAGGAGCGCCGCCGGGAGGCCCGCGGGCAGCGCCGACGTGACCAGCGCCTGCGCGCCGGCGGGGATCGCGTCGATGAGCCGCTTCTGGCGCTCCCCGTCGAGCTCCGACAGCACGTCGTCCAGGAGGAAGACCGGCGTCGCGCCCGTGCGCTCGCCGAGCCACGCCGACTCCGCGAGCTTGAGCGCGAGGACCACGCTCCGCTGCTCGCCCCGCGAGGCGAACGACGGGAGCTCGCGGCCGCCGGAGGTCACGGCGAGGTCCTCGCGGTGCGGGCCCACGAGGGTCGCGCCCTGCCACATCTCCTTCTCGCGCTTCTCCTCGACGAGGCGGCGGTACGCGCTCGCGCGCTCCGTCTCGGTCTCGCCCTCGGCGGCCGTGGCGTACGCGATGTCGACGATGTGCTCGCCGCTCCATCGCTCGATGGCGTCACGGAACGGCCCACGCAGCTCGCGGACCGCGTGCATACGCCGCAACGATATCGACGCGGCGAGACGGCAGAGCTCGCCGTCCCAGAACGCGAGCTCCTGCATGGACGTCGTCTTTTCGTCGCGAAGCGCGCGGAGCAGGGCGTTGCGCTGCTCGACGACCCGCTGGTACTCGCGCGCATCACCGCGGTGGTGACGCTCGACCTGCGCGATCATCTCGTCGATGTACCGCCGGCGCGCGCTCGGAGCATCGCTGAACAGCTCGACGTCCTCGGGGAAGAAGGAGACGACCACGATGCGTCCGAGCGCGTCCTCCGCGCGCTTCGCGGTGCCGTCGACGAGATAGCGGCGCGGGCGTCGCCGCTCGCTCGCCGCGGGTGAGAACAGCAGCGTCTCGATGCGCGAGGTCCCGTCCCGCTCGATTTCCGCTCCCACGCGCGCCATCGTCGCCCCCCAGCGCACCATCTCCATATCGTCGCCGGCGCGTGGCGATCCGCCGCGCGCCAGCACGTGCACCGCCTCGAGGAGATTGGTCTTCCCCGAGCCGTTCGGCCCGACGAATGCGGTGATCCCAGGCGCGAGGGCGACGTCCGTGTGGTCGTAGCTGCGGAAGTCCTCGAGGGCGAGCCGCCGGACGAGCAACTAGCTCGGGATGCGGAGGGGCATCACCACATGAAGGTACGTGTCCTCGTCGCCGACGATCCGCACGACGCCAGGCGCGAGCGGCCCGCCGAGCTCGAGCTTGATCTCCGGCGCCGAGAGGCTACCAAGGGCGTCCTGGAGGAAGCGGCTGTTGAAGGCGATCGTCGTCGGCTGGCCCTGAACGCTCGCTTCGATGCGGCCGGTGTTGTCGCCGACCTCCGCCGCGGTCGCGCTCACGACGAGCGGCGTGTCGCTGGAGGGGTCTACCTGGAACCGCACGATGTTGGCCGCGTCGCGCGCGAAGAACGAGGCGAGCCGCGTCGCCTTGAGCAGCTCGTCGCGCTGCACCACGACGGTCGTCTGGCTCGACGTCGGGATGACCTGCTTGTAGTTCGGGAATTGCCCTTCGATGATCCGCGACACGAGGTCCGCGCCATCGGCATGGAAGATGACCTGGCTCTTGTTCGGGGTGATGTAGATCTCGACCGGGTCGTCGGTCTCCTCGAGGATCCGCTCGACCTCTAAAAGGCTCTTCGCCGGGATGATCACCTCGACCTTCTCCGGGACGGGGGCGAGCAGCGCCGCGCGGCGCACCGAAAGGCGGTACGGATCGGCGGCCGCCATGAGGATCTCATCGCCCTCGAAGGTCGTGAGGACGCCGGTGAGCACCGGTCGGCTGTCGTCGGTCGCGGCGACGAATGCGACCTCGCGGATCATCCGCCGCAGCACGTTCTGGGCCATCCGCGTGGTCGGCTTGTCCGGGATCCCGGGGATGATCGGGAATTCCTCGGCGTCGAGCCCCTTGAGGTTGGCCTCGAACGGTCCACTCTTGATGTGTACCGTCTTCGTGCGGACGTTCAGCGAGAGCTCGATCGGCCCGGGCGGGAGCGAGTTGACGAAGTCGGTGAACAGCTTTGCCGGCACGGTGATCGATCCTTCGTCGTCCACCTTCGCGGGGACCCAGCAGTTGATCCCCACCTCGAGGTTCGTCGCCGTCAGCTTCAGGCGGCCACCCTCAGTGCGCAGGAGGACGTTGCCGAGGATGGGGAGCGTGGTCCGGGACGACACCCCGCGGCCCGCGATCTGGAGCCCTCGGGTCAGGTTCTCCTGAAGGCACGTGAGCTTCACAGGTCCCGTCCCTCCCCGCGCGTGGATAGATGACGTATGTAATACGTCGTAGCCGTAGTAGCGCTGTGGACCATACGGCTTGCCCCTCCGGACCGCACGGCCACAAGGGCTTCTGCTGTCGGCGGGATGTGGACAGACCTGGGGATCTCCGGGATACCCTTCCACGCCGTGTCAGGGAGACCGACAGCGCGTTCGGTCAGCGACATGGTAGGACCAGGCCTTGTCCACAAAGAGGGGCCCTTTTCCACACGTTCTGGCCTCTTATCCACAGATTTCCGAAGGAATCCGCCCACCCCAGCGTCAGCGGGCTCTAAACCGTCACTCGGCGTAGAGCATCTCCCGAAGGGAAGAGACCTCCCGCCGGAAATCGTCGCTGTCGGCCATCTCCCGCTCGATCTTGTCGCAGCCGTGAAGGACGGTGGAGTGGTCGCGGCCGCCGAGCGCGGCTCCGATGCGCAGGAGCGGCGCCTCGGTCTCCTCACGCATCAGGTACATGGCGACCTGCCGCGGTAGGACGATCTGCTTGTCTCGCGCCTTCCCACGCAGCTGGTCCACCGGGACCTGGTAGTAGCGAGCGACGATCTCGACGATCTTCTCGGGCGAGAGCGTCTGGCGCCGTGGGCTCTGCAGGATGTGCTGGAGCATCTGCCCCGCAAGGTCGGTGGTGATGGGGACGGCGTTCAGGGTCGCGTACGCGACGACGCGCGTCAGCGCTCCCTCCAGCTCGCGGATGTTCGACACGATCCGCTGCGCGAGGAAATCGACCACCGGCGGCGGGACCGCGACGCTCTGCGCCTCCGCCTTCGCGCGCAGGATGGCGATGCGCGTCTCGAGGTCGGGCGGCGAGATGTCGGCGATGAGGCCCCACTCGAACCGGGACCGGAGCCGCTCCTCGAGGCTGGCGATGGCCTTCGGCGGCCGGTCGCTCGAGAGGACGATCTGCTTCCCCTCTTCATGGATCGCGTTGAATGTGTGGAAGAACTCGTCCTGCGTCCCTTCCTTGCCGGCGATGAACTGGATGTCGTCGATGAGGAGCACGTCGATCCGCCGATAGCGCTCGCGGAACTCCTCGGTCTTCTGCGTGCGGATCGCGTTGATGAACTCGTTCGTGAACTTCTCGCTGGTCGCGTACGCGACGCGCTTGCGCGGGTGACGCGACATCACGGCATTGCCGATCGCGTGCATGAGGTGGGTCTTCCCGAGGCCGCTACCGCCGTAGATGAAGAGCGGGTTGTAGGAGTGCCCTGGCCGCTCCGCCACGGACAGAGCCGCGGCGTGAGCCAGGCGGTTGTTCGACCCGACGACGAAGGTGGAGAAGGCGTAGCGCGGGTTCAGGACCGCGGTGACGGGCCCATCGCGGCGCTCCGAGGGCACCGCCGATGCCGCCTGCGTGGCCGGGATGCCCGGCCTGGGGCCGCTGCTACCGCTCTTGGATGCGCCGGTCCCCGGCGAGGTGACGAACCGGACGTCGACGGTCCGTCCGACGATGTGTTGGAGGGCCTGGCGGACCTGCGGGCGGTACTTGTTCTCGAGCCATTCGCGCGCGAAGGCGTTCGGCACGCCCACGCAGTAGACGTCGTCCTCTTCGGAGATGATCGTGGTGTCCTTGAACCACGTGTCGAAGTTCGCTCGTGTGAGGCCGAGCTGGATCTCTCCGAGCGCACCCGACCAGAGCTGCTTCAGATCGGTGCGGCCCTCGACGCGTTCCGTAGCCATCCTGTCCTACCCCATCTCCGAGCATGCCGACGATCGCGATACCGCACCGGATGGACCGCGAAGAGAGCGGTCTCTGGGAACGCTCCCCTGGGAAGCGCGGGAACTATACCCCAGCGAGTACGCGCGTCGTGTGGTCCCTTAGACTCATCATGACCGGCCACGGGCGATCCGTCGGGAGCAGGCCGCGTCCTCCGATAGCTTTTCCGAGAAGGGATCCACCAACGTGAAGCGTACGTACCAGCCGAAGGCGCGACGGCGTGCGCGCGTGCACGGTTTTCGTGCGCGCATGAGCACGCCCGGGGGCCGCACGGTCCTCGCCCGGCGGCGCGCGCGCGGCCGCAAGCGTCTCACCGTCGCCCGCTAGCCCGAGCGATGCGGACGGAGCGCCTGCGCCGCACGAGGGACATCGAGCTCGTCCGCGAGGGTGGTGAGATGAGGAGCGATCGCCATTTCACCCTGCGCGCACGCCGGAACGGGCTCGACGTCGTTCGCGTGGCGGTGGCATCACCGCGCGCTCTGGGCGGGGCCGTGCGCAGGAATCGCGCGCGGCGTCGTGTCCGTGAGGCGATCCGCGTGATGTTGCGCTCGCGGACCTCCGCTCCAGGCACGGATCTCTTGGTCGTGGCGCGCGGCCCCGCGCTCGAGGTGCAGCACGACACGCTGCGCGCAGCGGTCGAGAGGCAGCTCGATGCCGTGCTCGGAGCATCTCGTTGAAGAACGCGGTCCTTGCGGCGCTCCGCTGGTACAAGCGTTCGGTCAGCCCGCTGATGCCGCAGGCCTGCCGGTACACGCCGACGTGCTCCGAGTACGCGATGGAGGCGATCGAGCGTCATGGCCTCGCGGCAGGCGGCGTGATGGCCATGCGCCGGGTGCTCTCCTGCCATCCCTTCGCGCGCGGCGGGTATGACCCGGTCCCGGCGTCGGAGCCACGCCCGTGAGCTTCCTCCAGGACCCCTGGAACTTCCTCCTCGTCCACCCGCTGCTCTCGCTGCTCGTCGGCGCGTACGACCTCCTGTTCCGCGACTTCGGCCTGGCGATTGTCGCCGTCACCCTCTTGATCCGCCTCGTCCTCTATCCGCTCTTCGTGACCCAGATCCGGTCGCAGCGCGCGATGCAGGAGGTCGCGCCCGCCCTCAAGCAGCTGCAGGCGAAGTACGGCAAGGACCGCCAGCGCATGGCCGAAGAGCAGATGAAGCTCTACAAGGAGCACGGCGTCAACCCCGCGATGGGGTGCCTGCCGCTGCTGCTCCAGATGCCGATCCTCTTTGCCATGTACGCGGCATTCCAGCAGGCGCCGCTCCTGACCGGCGACCAGCTCCGCGCGGCGCTGTGGCCGTTCATCTCGGTCCCCGTAGCGGGTGGCGAGACGCTGGACATGACCGCGCACTGGCTGCCGTGGATCGGCGACTGCACGACCAACGGGGTCGCGCTCCGCGGCCTCGCCTGCCACGACCAGTTCGGGATCCTTCCGATCGTCGCGGGAGCGAGCCAGCTCATCGCATCGCTGATGGCGCAGCCGCGGACGGCGCCCGTCAATCAGGACCCCCAGGCCAAGATGATGCAGTCGATGGTCTATTACTTCCCGATCATCACGGTCGTGATCGCGTGGCAGCTCCCCGCCGGTCTCGCCGTGTACTGGGTGACCACGACGCTCTTCCAGATCGTGCAGCAGTACTTCGTCAGCGGGTGGGGACAGCTCCCGAGATGGCTGCCGTTCCTGCGCGGCATCCCGAGCCCCGCTGACCGTGGCATGGCGCGCGACGAGCGCGCGATCGTCGCGGAAGCGGAGGCCGACCTGAGCGCGGCGCCGGCGCGCGGCGATGAGGGCGAGAATGGTCGACGGTCGCGGCGGCGACGGAGGAGGGGGCGGTGAGTCCGATCCAGGGAGACGAGTTCACGGGGCGCACGGTCGAGGAGGCTGTCGAGCGCGGTCTGCGTGAGCTCGGCAAGCGGCGCGATCAGGTCGACATCGAGGTCCTCGACAAGGGCAAGCCCGCGAACATGCTCGGGCTCGGCGGCGAGGATGCGCGGGTCCTTCTGTCATACGAGGAGTCGGAGAGCGACGAGCCGCAGCCCGCGATCGACGAGGCCGAGGTCCCGCGCCGTCCGGCCGCGCATCGCGAGGCGGTCGAGGCCGACGAGGAGGCCGCGCGAGCGCTCGCGGAGGAGCTGCCGATCGGCGCGTCGGTCACCTCCCACCTGCTCGAGGTCATGGGGATCGAAGCCGAGGTCAAGATCGAACGGATCCCCGGGCGCGAGGGCGTCGCAGTGAGCGGCGCGGACCTCGGCGCGCTCATCGGCCGCGGTGGCGAGAACCTGGTGGCGCTGCAGCAGGTCGTCTCCGCGATCACGTCCAAGAAGGTCGGACGCACCGTGCACGTGCCGGTCGACATCGAGGGCTATCGGCTGCGGCGCGAGGACCAGGTGCGCGAGGTCGCGAAGGGCGTCGCCGAGCGTGTGCGCGCGACGGGCCAGGCGGTGACGCTCGAGCCGATGCTCGCGTACGAGCGGCGCGTCGTCCACCTCGCGGTGCAGGGGACGACCGGGCTTCGTACGGAATCCGTTGGGATCGAGCCGAATCGGCGCGTCGTCATCAGCTCGACCGCGCCCGGTGCGCGCGGCCCCGTGGGCATGCGCGCACCGGGCATGCGCGGCGCCGGCCCCCGCGGCCCGATGCGCCGACCGGGCCCGGGCCGGACGTTCGGACCGGGCTCGGGCGGCTTCGGATCCCGCTATGGAGGGCCACCCCGCCCCTCTCGCTGAGCCTTTAGCGTTCCACCTTCGTAGGGGTCCTCTCGGGTCGCATCGTCCGCTGCGGAACGTGCCCCGCCGGTCGGTTAGCGTTCCAGCCGGTGCCCCGACCACATTCCCCCGAGCTCGTCCGCCGCAACTTCCGAATCGATCTCGTCGGCGCGATCTGCGCGGGCATCTACATCGCGGTGCTCGTCGGCTTCATGCCCGTGGTCGTGCGCCGCATGGGCGGCACGTCGTTCGACGTCGCGCTCGTCGTCGCCGGGCCGTTCATCGGACACCTGCTCTCGCCGGTCGGGATCTATCTGCTCTCCGGTCTGCCTCCCGTGCGCGTGGTCGCGGGCGCCGTGACCGCGGCGCGCGGCGTGTTCCTCGTCGGCGTGCTCGTCGCGACGACCCCGCTCCTGCTGGCGATGACGACCATGGTCTTCTGGATCGTGACGCTCGCGAACATCGCGGCGTACACGACCGTCATGGCCGCGATCTACCCGGACCGCGAGCGCGCGCAGGCGATGGGCAAGGTCCGTGTCGGCGCCGCGGTCGCCGGAGTGCTCTCCGCAGGCATCGCCGGGATCGCGATCGACGTCGCGTCGGCGACCGTGGTCTTCGCGGTCGCGACCGTCCTCTCGCTACCGGGTGCGCTCGCGTTCTTCTGGATCAAGGACGAGGGTCGCGCGAAGGTGCCCGTGCGCCCCGGCCTGCACGTGGTGCGCGACATCTGGAACGACCACCGTTACCGGCGGTTCCTCTTCGCCAGCACGATCTTCGGTCTCGGCAGCCTGATGAACGGGACCATCATCCCGGTCATGCTCGTCGACCACTTCGACGCGCCGAACTCGTTCGTTGGTGCGATGGCCGCCGTCGCGTCGCTCACCGCGGTGGTCGCGTACATCGTCTGGGGCCGCCTCATCGACCGCGGCTCATCGCTCCACCTGACCGCGTACAGCTCGACGCTCATGCTGCTGGTCCCACTGACGTACATGCTCGCGCCGAGCATCTGGTTCCTGCTGCCGCTCGCGGTGGTGCAGGGCATCGTCAATGCCGGGTTCGACATCACGTACCACACCAACATCGTCCAGGCCGCGCCCCCGGGTCGCATGCTCGACTACGCCACCGCGCAGTCCTTCATCCTCGGGATCCGCGGCACGATCGCGCCGTTCGTCGCCTCGGCTCTTCTGGGGATCGTCGAGCCGCGCGTCGTGCTGCTCGTGGTCGTCGCCTTCATGGTCGCCGGCGTGGCCCTCTACTTCCGCGCCGTCCGCGGCTTCGAGCCCGTCCCCGCGGAGGTCGTGGCGGCCGAGCCCGCCGTCGCCTCCTAAGGTCCCGGCCGGAGCGGCACGCCGCTCTTCCGCATCGCGTCGGCGAAGCGCTGCGCGATGAGGACGTAGCCCGCGTCCGATGGATGGAAGCCGTCGCCCGAGACGGTGACCTGGCTCATGAGATCCGCGGAGCCGGCGAAGAGGTCGACGAGCACGGCACGATCGGGCTGCTTCGCGACCGCGGCGGCGATGGCCGTGTTGTACGACTGCATCCGTGCGAGGAGCACGAGCGGATCGACCGCGCTGTAGATCGGCACGGCGCGCAGATCGGGCACGTTCCCGACGAAGACGCGCGCCGGCGTGCCCTGAACGAGCGTGTCGACGATCGCGGCGAGCGAGGCGGCCTGGTCCTGAGCGGGGATGAGAGCGTTGAGGTCGTTCACGGCGAGCCAGATCGAGACGACCGTGGGCTGCTCGCGGACCGCAGCCGGCAGCTGGTCCCGCTGTGCCTGCGCCGTGAGCGATCCGGACACGCCGAGATTGCGGTAGGTGCTGCCGGGCGGGAGGAGCGCCGCGATCCGCGACGGCCACGACCCGTTCGCGGGATCGAGCGACCCCACGCCGACGGTGTCCGAGGCGCCGATGGCGACGTAGTGGAGCCTACCGGGGGGCTCCGCCCCCCGAGGACCCCCCGCGGCGGGCGACGCGCTCGAGGACGGTGACGTCGCGGCGGAAGACGACGGGCTCGCGCTCGGCGCGGGCGTTCGCGTCGGTGTCGGAGCCGCCGTCGCGGTCGGGCTCGGCA
>Ga0105164_10000989_pt1 | contig 18535 bp, 14 predicted proteins | sample VDWuncwatermetaG_FD_89674 | JGI IMG/M metagenome (GOLD analysis project Ga0105164, IMG submission 89674) | Wastewater microbial communities from Netherlands to study Microbial Dark Matter (Phase II) - VDW unchlorinated drinking water | ecosystem: Environmental > Aquatic > Freshwater > Drinking...
ATTAAGAAAAAAAGCTGATTATGTAGTAATTTCTACTTTAGATACAGAAAAAGTTTATAGACAGCCCGGCTATGCTATGCAGAAAAAGTTTTATAGGAAGATGGAAAAATTAAAACCAATTATTGTTTTCAATCCCTACTTGAAAGAATATGATAAAAAAGTAAAAGACTCACTTTATGATGAATTCTTTTCCCCTTATTTATCTCTTTGGCAAAGAGAAAGAGGTGGACCAGTGGTTAAAATCTATAAGATATAATATACCCATGCAAACCCAGGCAAATACAATAGAACAATTAAAATTAGCTAAAGAAGCATCTAGAAAACTTGCCACTTCTTCAAATGAGGATAGAAATAAGGCCTTAGAACTTATTTCTGAAGAACTTTTAAAATCTAAAGACTTTATGATTTCTGAAAATCAAAAAGATATAGAAGCTGGCAAAAAAAATGGACTTTCAAGTGCACTGTTAGATAGGCTTTTATTGGATGAAAAAAGACTTTCTGGTATGGCAGGAAGTATAAAAAAAGTAATTGCTCAGAAAGATCCCATAGGAAAAGTTTTAGACAGCTGGAAGCATCCTGCTGGGATGACTATAGAAAAAGTTGCAATGCCTCTTGGTGTTATATGTGTAATTTATGAAGCCAGACCAAATGTGACTACAGATGCAGTATCGCTGGCTATAAAATCTGGAAATGCCATTATTCTTAGAGGCTCTCAACATGCTACTTATTCCAATCAGGCTATTGTAGATGTTATAAATAAGGCATTATGTAGGGGCATGGTTACCGCGCCCTTAGTTGATCCAGCGATTGTTCAGTTTATCGCTAGTAAAGACAGAGAAGAAACGATAAAAATCTTACAAGAAGAAAATCTCATTGATCTTGTCATTCCACGTGGCGGAGAAGACTTAAAAAACTTTGTGAATAAACACTCTAAAATCCCAGTCATTGGTGCTGGCGGTGGAACTTGCCATCTTTTTATCGATGAAACAGCTGATGAGAAAAAATCCATTGATATAGCTATAAATGCTAAAACTCAAAGACCAGGTGTTTGTAATGCCATAGAAACAATTTTAATTCATAAAAATATTGCATCTAGTATTTTGCCTAAGTTAGAAAAAGCATTGAAAGAGAAAAATGTAGAAATTCTTGGCTGTGATAAAACAAAAAATATTATTAAAGATGTAAAAAATGCTACTGAAGAAGATTGGTATAAAGAATATTTAGATTTAAAAATTTCTATAAAGACAGTAGATTCTATCGATGAAGCTATAAGTCATATAAATAAATATGGAACTAAACATTCAGAATCTATCATCACTCAGGATAAGAAAAATGCAAAAAAATTCCAAAATGAAATCGATGCAGCCTGTGTCTATGTAAATGCCAGTACCAGATTTACTGATGGAGAAGAGTTTGGTTTTGGTGCAGAGGTAGGAATATCTACACAGAAACTACATGCAAGAGGTCCCATAGCTTTAGAGCAGTTAGTTACTTATAAGTATTTAATTAATGGAGATGGACAGGCTAGATCTTAGTTGGTGCTAAAAACATATTAGCTTCCATTAACTTCTCCCAAGGTTTTGCTTGAACTTTTATCGCTTTATATCCTTTGTTAGGGTTTAAATAAATATGTTCAGTTCTAGCAAAACACTTATTGTAGTTAAATCTAACAAAATCCAAAAAGTCAAAATCTTCACTTGGGGCAAGACTTATAGATGATGAATAAGCCAAGTTTACAACATTATCTTTTTGCTTAGAAAGATCTAGCCAGTCAATGTCACTATAATCAAATTCTTTTGTTTTTTTCGCAAGCTCAGTCACTTCACCCTTTTCCCCAGTGAGCCATTCAGGAATAACTTTTTCATCTAAAAAGTCCATACAAGGAAGATTTGAAAATCTATGAGTTCTAATCAAGTAAGTCATTAAATATAACTCAAGAAATTTTTTCATTATCTCATTTGTTTCATTAGCACCATAAGTAGATTCTGGAAAACAACTAGTTACTTGTTTTGCATCAGTGTTTGTAACAATTTTCTTTGCCTCTTCTTTAATAAGAGAAAATCCAGTAGTTGAAGGTGGGTCCATTAAATGCAAATAATCGATTTTAAACATTTTTACTTTATCGATGGATAAGGCACCTGTTTTTAGAGCAGTGTTTAAAATTAAAAAGAACAATACGTCAGAAGTCTCTTCAGCAATACCAAACTTTTTTCTTAAAAAAAGAGCTTCCAGATTACTTGGAGATATTTTTGTTTGTAACTCAACAACATGCTCCCTTGCTATCTCTGGAATATCTTCAATTCTTTGAGGAAGTTTATATTTATTACCAGTCTCTTGATACCTTTGAAGAATAGTCCTAAAATCCTCATAAGAAGAGCTTTTAGAGGTAAAGGGAGAGTATGATGGCCATGGTAGCCTTGGTTGATGTTCTACTTTCATATATAGTATAAATAAACAATAATACTCGTACTAAATTAGCAAATTTTAGTAATATAAAAGCTAAAATAAATTTAATGTAGGAATGCATGACATATTTAAGACAAAAAATTAAAAGAAAAAAAGTAGGATTGTTTGGCGGGACCTTTAATCCTATTCATTATGGGCATTTAAAGATGGCTGAAGCAGCTAAGAAGAAGTTTAAATTAGACATTATTTACTTTATCCCTAATGGTAACCCCCCACATAGAAAAAAGGACTTACTTCCAGTTAAAAAGCGATATGACTTAGTTAAGAAAGCGATTAAGGGAAAAAAATATTTTGAGGTTTTAGATATAGAGATTAAGAAGAAGAAACCTTCTTATACGATAGATACTGTTAAATCTCTACTATCAACCATGAACCATAAACCAATTACCTATTTCCTCATAGGCCAAGATGCTTTTGAGAAGCTAGATACATGGAAAAAAGCAGATGGCTTAGGTGAGCTTGTGGAATTTATAGTATTTCCTCGATTACCTCATCACGTCATTGCGAGGAGCGATAGCGACGAAGCAATCTCGAAAATGAATTTACGAAAAACTAAAGTAGATTGCCACGCCTCATTTCATTCGGCTCGCAATGACGAATACCGGATCCCCAAAATCAAAAAACTAAAATATCATCTCTTAAAAACTAAACCTATAAATATTTCTGGAAGTGAAGTTAGAAAAAAGATGAAAATTACCTAAACCAGTTCAAAAACCAGTTCAATGGATTAAATGCACCACCTGGATATGCTTTTTTTGTATTAGGATCTATTTTTTCTACACCTACTGTAAAAGTTATAGAGAATTGTTCATCCCCCATTTTTATTTTTTCCCCACCTTTTAATTCTACTTGATTATTTTTTTGAAGACTTCCCCCATCTATAATTGTTGAATATCTACCTATATGCTCTAGAAAAACCTTGCCACCATTGGCATGTAAAATAAAGTGATCTCCACTTACGCGTTGTGGGTTTCCTGCACACACCAATGAATTGTTATAAAAGAATTGTCTTCCTAAGGTAATAGGACTTCCTGGTACTACGTCCATTGATAATTTATTGTTTGGCCTTTCTGGGGATGAAATAGTGAATTTAAAACTTGTTTTATCAGATGTATTTGATGAAACTGCTGTAACTGGAGTAGCCGAATTAACTGGGTGCCCAGTTCTTGGGCGAAAACCAGGATCCACAGCTGCATCATCTACTTGTTCTAGTAATTCATAGTGTCCTAACTCAGTACCAGCCGCTGTTTCTCTTTCCAATTGAGCAGAATCTATTTCAGTAAATTTAAAAAGAGCATGTTTTCCTACTTGAAGTTTATTTCCATTAGATAGTATCCCTGTAGATCTTTTTCCCTCGTTTACTTTAACAGGTAATTTCTCTATTGCAAGTAAACTTATTTCACCACTAGAATTAGTTAGCATGCAAGTTTCTTTGACACTTCCATCATCATTAATAACGATTTGGTTGTCTATTTTACTTATAAAAATAATTTCATTAGGAGGCAAATAGAAAGTATGGCGCTCTCCTACATCTATACTATTTCCATCTAGTACACTTAAAGAAAACTCTTTTTTGCCATCACCAGGCTCAGTAAAATTTGTTGAATTATTTATTACTTTTAATAGATCTAACTTTTCAACTATGCGAACTTTAAATTCTATTCCTCTTAAAGATAAAGTATCCCCAGTTCTTACTACGCCTGCACCCTTTGCCCTGCGACCATTTATTTTAAAGGTCTTATCAGGACTCAAAGAGTTAAAATCTTTTATTGTTAAAGCCTGATCTTGATAGGAAAAAGTGCAATGACTTTCATTTATACGAGGATCATTAACATCTAAATAAGATCCACGACTTCTTCCTAGAATATACTCCTTTCCTGGTTCTATATTAACTGGGCTTGGACTTTCACAATCTTCTCTAATTAGTGAAACTTCAATATTTCCTTCAGGAGGAGTTGTAACTTCCTCTAAGGGTGCATCTTGGGGAGCCTTGAGATCTACAATAAATCTATAATCACTTATCTGTAGAATATCACCATTTTTAATAATAGCTGTAGAAACCTTTACTCCATTTACAAAAGTGCTATTCTCAGATTTAGGGTTAATAATTACTGTACTACCTGAAGAAGATATTTCCAGATGGTTTCTGCTAACAGTTTCACCAGAAACAACAATATCAGACTCTAAAGCTCTTCCTATGAGATATGTTCTGTTAGGTACTAAAGAAATCTGTCCTATCTGTCCTCCACCACCTAGTTTTTGCAATGAAAATTCAACATTTCCTTCATTACTTATTGCTGCTACTGCATTAGCTGGAATAGAAATGCTATCTGAATCAGCAGCAGGAAATGGAATGGCTTCTAAAGTTAATTCATGTTCACCAATCTTTATACTATTAGTGCCATTTAAACTAGTTAAAACTGAAATCCTTCCATCATTTAATAGAACAGGATTTAAAGGTAATACTTGCGGATTACCAGCTTCATTATCCAGATATACAATGCAATGGCAACCTATAGTATGCTCATCATTGCAAGATAGTCCCTCTCCTTGAATCGAAATAAAAACTCTATCACCAGGTCTTTCTAAGACCCTTGATAAACCATTAGTAGAAGTTATAGTTAATCCCATATAAGCAATTTCTTAAATTACATAAATGCTAGCACTTACATAGTTTAAGGCCTAGGTGAAATATAAATAAAAAATAAAGATAGGCTTAGAATCAGATTAATTTTTTTTAATCTAAGCTACAGCGCAGGCTGAGCCAGCAGCTTTTTTTAATTCTTCTACTTTATCCAGCGCTTCCCATGGAAGATTTAAGTCTGGTCTTCCAAAATGTCCATAAGCAGCAGTGTTTCTATAAAAGAGTCCTTTATTTAACTTAGGAAGATTATTTAAATTAAACTTCTGAATGATAGCTAGAGGTCTCATATCAAATACTTGATTAATGATGTCCCCTAAAACTTCATCTTTCATTTTTCCTGTCCCAAAAGTAGAAACATTTATGGATATTGGTCTGGCTACACCGATAGCATATGAAACTTGAACTTCACAGTGTCTAGCAAGTCCAGCGCCCACTACGTTTTTAGCAATATGGCGAGCTGCATAACATGCTGATCTGTCTACTTTTGTAGGATCTTTCCCTGAAAATGCACCGCCACCATGACGAGCATAACCACCGTAAGTATCTACAATGATTTTTCTACCAGTAAGCCCAGCATCACCCTGAGGTCCGCCTATTACAAATCTGCCTGATGGATTAATAAAGTATTTTGTTTCTTTATCAAATAACTGTCCAAGTTCTTTTGTAAACGGTTTTACTACAAGCTCTTTAAGATCAGTATCAATGATTTTTTGTAAGTCAGCATCACTGGTTTTACCATTTATAGTTCCAGCATGTTGAGTAGAAATTACAATGGCATCAATTCTTTTTGGTTTATTGTTTTCATCGTATTCTACGGTGACCTGTGTTTTTCCATCTGGTCTAAGGTAAGGTAAAATCCCTTTTTTTCTAACTTCAGTGAGCTTAAGTGCTAGCTTATGTGAAAGGCTTATAGGAAGTGGCATAAGCTCTGGTGTTTCATCGCATGCAAAACCAAACATTAAACCTTGATCTCCAGCGCCTACTTTATCAAACTCATCACTGGAGCCTTTATCTCTGTGCTCTTTTGCAGTGGTTACACCCTGACTAATATCTGGAGATTGTCCTTTAACACAAACTAAAACTCCACAAGTATGTGCATCAAAGCCACCAGCATCAGGTCCAGCGTATCCGATTTCTTCTACTGTTTTTCTAGCAAGAGTTTCATAATCAATTAAACCTCTAGAAGTGATTTCTCCACCGATAATAATTAATCCTGTAGTGGAATATGTTTCACATGCTACACGACTAGTAGGATCATTTGTAAGTGCTGCATCTAAAACAGCATCTGATATTTGATCACAAAGTTTATCTGGATGTCCTTCTGTTACTGATTCTGATGTGAATAAACGTTTAGCCATTTATATGGTTCCTTTCTTATATTTGTAGATTGAAAGCTTTGATCCTCGTCGCATTGTATTGTTACAGGATCCAGTAATATGATATCGCAAAAACCGCAAATCGTGATTAGTAAATCGTACTTTCTGAGCGGGTGGCGGAGGTTGGGAAGGGTCCACATCTGAGGAGCCACTGCACCGCAAGATGTGGAGGGATCCCAGCCCCGACAGGACCCGCTCAGATACCAATTAATACTTTTTAGAATCCACGTTTTATAATGTATTTATGGTTAAAAATAAAAAAATCACATTTGATAAAGACTTAGGAATTAAAGAAGTTTCTTCTAAAAAAGGCTTTTATAAAATAAAACTTGATCTTAAGCAAAAACATTTAAACCACGGTGGAATTGCACATGGAGGAGTATTAGCTGGACTTTTAGATATAGCACTTGCTGGTGCAGTTTCTACTACTATGGAAAAAGATGAATGGTGCCTTACGGCTAGCTTGTCTATAGAGTACTTAAATCCTGCATTTCCTGGGGAAATTTATGCTTTTGGGAAATTGGTAAAAAGAGGTAAAAATCTTGCTTTTGTAGAAGGTGGAATCCAGTCAAAAGATAAAAAATTACTTACAAAAGCCACTGGGATTTGGATTATAAAAACATTTCCTATAAAAAGTACAAAAAAGAAAGGAGAGACGTTATATATAACGTCTCAACAAAAGAAAATGGATTAGAGACGCTCCGAGCCTCTCTACGCCTCAGCCCTAGCCTTAATCCAAGCAGTTAATTTATCTAAGTTAGGAATTAAAAGTTGTTTTGATTCATTTGAAATAACAAGACCTAAATCTTTCAATTCACTAAGTGCTCTATTTACAGTTTCTCTTGGGGAATCAGATAATTTTCCTATTTCCCCTTGAGTGATTTTAGGGAGAAGAACTCCTTCTCCAGTCATTTTTCCATGCTCTCTTGCATTAGATATTAAAGCACTAGCAATTCTTGCATTTGCAGGAAGTGAGACGCTGCTTAATCTGTGATTAATTAGCCTAAGTCTTCTACAAAACTCTCTACTAAGAGAAAAATGTACAGAAGGATAAGTTTTTAAAATCTCAAGGAAATCATTTCGAGAAATAACTAAAACCTCTACTTCACAGGTAGAAATTACATCAGCAGATCTTGGCTCACTGTCTATGGCTGACATTTCCCCAAAAAAATCTCCAGGCTCTAAGTAGGCTAAAACTTTTTCATTCATTCCAGGATCAATGGCTTTAACAGCAACTTTTCCTGAAGACACTATATAAAAAGAATTTTCTTCTTCTTCTGACATTATTATGGGAGCATTTGAAGAATATAATTTTTTTGTACACTTTAAAGAAATTTTCTCAAGCTCATTATCATTTAAGTCTTGAAATAATGAGACTTGAGATATTTTTTCCTTAAGTGTAGTAGAAATAGTCATTTATACGGTAGGTATCGCTGTTGCTTCTTTTTTCTTATCAACAAATGCAGGTTTAAGCCATGGTTCTGCTTCCAGGGCAAGCCTTACCATTTCACAACAAACAACTTTTGTTTCTTCCTGAGGTCTTCCAGTGCCACCTTGTACTCTTACATCGTTTAAGTGTAAAAGTGCTGCAAGTGAAGTAGTGCATACCATTCTTGTAGAGATTGAAGATGGAAGTACGTATCTGGCAAGCTCAGCGGACTCTCTTTTTCCTTGTCCTGACAGTCTAAATTCTTTATAGATAGTCATATACTGATCATGAGCTCTTTCCATAATGACTTTGTACTTTTCACTATCTATATTTTCAGGTTCAATATATCTAAATCCATTTTCATACGGTACATATCTTTGTGATTCCTGATCAATTGTTACGCCGACTTGGTGTCTGACTATCTGATGACTAACTACACGTGAGCAGACAATTACAAAACTAAAATTAGGGTGGCTGTAAGTGGTTCTATGTCCTCTTTGCATTAATCCCAGAATAAGACCAATTCTTTTTTCATCAGGAGTTTCACTCCACTCTTGTTCAAGCTCAGGCATGCTCTTTATGGAGTAACAAACTCTTGCTGCTTTCCAAATTAAAGAGGCCATATTTTCAGTGCGTTGAATTAACTCTACGCTAGGTGAGATAGGTTCAACAATTCTATTTTTTATATTTTCATTTATTTCTAATTCAATTTCTTCTTTTGTTTTTGGTGGCATCGTTTCCCCTCGATTTCTTTTATATTATTTTAAAATAATATACAATTTATTATGTTAAGGATATAAGGATATAAAGATAGATTTATGCTTATTGTGTATGAATTGACAATTAAGAATATAATTAAGAAGAAGAAAGGTTGCAGCTATTATGAACAACGAACAACATATTATGGGTGATTTACTTAAAGATAAAATTTGCGTAATAACAGGTGGTGGGCGTGGGATTGGTCAGGCTACTGCAATCCTTTTTGCAAAAGAAGGTGCAAAAGTTTTAATTAGTGACATTGATAAAAAACCACTTGAAGAAACAATTTCTCTAATAGAGCACTTTAGTGGGACTGTAAAAAGCTTTATAGGTGACGTAACAAAAAAAGCAGACTGTGAAAATATGATGAAATCTGCTGTTGATGGATTTAATGTTGATTCTATAGATGTTTTATGCAATATTGCTGGTATGACTAAGGATAAAATGATTCACCAAATGTCCGAGGAAGACTGGGACTTTATTATAAATTTAAATCTTAAAGGGACATTTAACTGTGTACAAGCAGCTTCAGCTTATATGAGAGATCCAGCAAAAAAGGAAAAAGACTCAGGAGCTATAAATTCTAGATCTATTATAAACATTTCTTCTACATCAGCTAAAGGTAATCCAGGGCAAATAAACTATGCTAGTAGTAAAGCAGGAGTAGAAGGCCTTACAAGGTCAGTAGCAAAAGAATGGGCAAGATTTAATATAAGGTGTAATGCAATAGCACCAGGGTTCATAGAAACTAGACTTACTCAGCCGAAAAAAAATGAAAAAGACTTTGGTATACCGGAAGAACAAAAAAAGATGATTGATAAATTACAGTTAGAAACTGGCTTAGCAAGAGAACATGGAAAACCTGTAGATGTCGCTAATGTTGCTTTATTTTTTGCATCAGACCTTTCAAGCTTTGTAACTGGACAGGTATTAGTAGCATCAGGCGGAATGATAGGGAGCATATAGCGTATGTCATTCCCGCGAAAGCGGGAATCTAGAACAAACGAAATTTCTGGATTCCCATTTTCATGGGAATGACAACAAAAATCAAAAAAGATCTATCAATTCTTCCTCAGTACTATTTCCACTGTTTTGTGAGGGTTGTGTATTTTCAATAATAGCCTCTTCTGCTGGTAATGAAGCTGCACCTTCAGAAGCAGTCATAGAACCATCTGCAGGAGATTCAGATGGTTGAGCGCCAAGACCTGTTTCTTCTGGTGGTTTAGTTCCGATTTGAACATAATCAGATAAGTCAATGGGTTTGCTGCTAATCATAACCGTACCTGATTTTGTAGTGAAAGGTATGCTTAAAATAGTTTGTTTTATATATTGTGGATCATATGTAATCATTCCTGTGGAATTACTTGCAAAATTAACTTCTCCGCCTGCTTCATTGTCTACAATTAAAGCCCCACTTAAATTCAAGCTTCCGTTAATTCTTAAATTTCCATGAACATAAATAATTCCTTTGAAGTCTACAGGTGCTCTACCATCACCATTAAATTCTACTTCTCCAGTAGGTTTTCCAAGATTCCCAGGTCTTGTATCAATTATTAATATTCCTTTTCCAGTAAGAACATTAGTGGTGTCATACCTTGGTGTCCCTTCTATATAAGTAAGCCCCATGTAGCCGACTGGTAGATCATATTCATCCAGCGGTATTGTAGGATCATTTGTGTACAGATCAGCTACTTCAGCAAATTGATCTAAATTAGAAGAAAAAATATTTTTAAATAAAGCAGAATTTGATATTGAAAGAGAAAGACCTTTTGGAATTGTATGAAACTGAGAATCATCATCAGAAAGTTTTTCTCTAGAAATAATTGGTGGGATAAATTGGAGTATTGAGTCATTTGCATAGTGGTAATCCATTAGTCCAGGTGGCGAAAGTTCAATAGTATTTCTTCCAACCATGCTGACTAAGCCATAATCGATCTCATCAACTTTATTACCATCTTTAAATACAGTTACAAAACTTCCTTCTTTAAATCCGAGATCAATAGGAGACTGAGGTCCAGTCATAGCTTGTTCAGGTCGTATTCCAGGTGAAACTCCACTAGTATCAGGACTGCTTGCAACACTGGGGACAGCGATGGGTTCTTCGGGTTCTTCAGGTGGCCCTTCTACAGTAAGGATAGAATTTGACAGATATGTAGGCTCAACAAGCATTGTTGTTGCATTTGTTGTTCCATTAATTGGGAAACTACCCCCTTCAAAAGTTATCTTACTGTTTGCCAGAAGTGCTGCATTTATAATTGGCAATTCTCTGTGTATTACTTCACTTACAGTTTTTGTATTTTTCCCAACCGTGACTGAAGTCTCAAGCAACCAAGTGGTTTCAAGATCAGTATTTCCAAATTTTCCGATTTTGTCTTCTTCGCTTAGTTCTAAATCTTCTGGATCGTTACCAGTATTGTTTGGATCTTGAGGCCTTCCAGAACCAGATGAATTGTTTTGTTGATTGTTTTGTTGATTGTTTTGACCAATAGCATTGTCATTTATAATTGGCAAAACCTTTTCAAGAACCATTACATCAAGTAATGTAAGACTGCTAGAAACTTTAGCTGAGTCTAGAGAAATTTCTTCTTTATCTATAGGAGGTAAAACATTGAAAAGCCATGCATTGGAGAGTCCTCCTTCAGTAGCGATTATAATTGAGTGAACACCAGGCTCTACATTTCTTCCTACATCAAGGGTTATAGTTAATTCATTACCATTTTGAGAGACATTTTTTACTTTAGGTAATAATCCTCCTACATCTCCAATTGCAACTGGAGTTTCCATATTTAAGAAAAGTCCAGTACCAGTTATTTTTAAAGAAAGCCCCCTTTTCCCAGCATTTATTTCCAGAAAATCATTACTGTCAAAATTTAAGACTTGTCTAATATTTGGGTTTTTGCTGCCATCATATGTCGGGATAATATAAAACTCAGTTTGAGTCGTATCCCAGAGAAAGCGTTTAACTCCTGGCTTTACACTCATAGTTATTAGAAGTTCTAACTGAGGACCACTTTTTATTTCTTCTATAATAATACCTTTTTCATTAAAAGATGGATCACTCTTAGGTAAATTTTCCCCTATCACTACAACTCTTGATCTTTTATTTGCTTCACTATAATTCGGTGTTAAGCTTTTGATTTTTGGAATAGGAAGTTTAGACATGTAAGGTTGAGAGATGTTTACGATATCATCTAGCTTTAAACTAAATTTTTCATCTTTAAATAAGACCAATTTCATTTGTTTTTTTAAAACTGTACCTTCTGGAATATCTATATCACCAAGCATGGCTACATTGGCTTCAGCTTTATTTTTCTCTTCATTTTTTGCATCTTCTTCAGTGTTTTCTGCATAAGCTTCTTTTGGCCTTCCATCATCAGAAATTGTTTCATCTTTAGGAGGCTCTCTAAAAGAAATGTATCTTGAAATTTTTAAAACTTCATCAGCATAATATTCATCAAAATCTTCTGTTTGCTCATTAAATTGCTCTTCTGGATCCAGCTCTTCCTCAGGGTCTTCTTCATCTAAAGACTCTTCTTTCAATCTTTCTTCTTGTTCAGGACTTAACTGGATTTTTGTTTTAGTATTAAGTCTTGCTTTTATTCTTTCATTTATTCCTTCAGCTAAAGATGCAGCTTGAGTAGACCAAAGATTGTTTTGCATCTGTCTGAGGTTTATAGATACAAACATATAGGAAACTCCTACTAAAGCAGAAAAGATAAAAGTTAAGATTAAAGCAAATGGTAATGTGAAACCATAGGCATTTCTGGTTTTCATATGTAATATATTATCAATAACGGCTACTTCAAATCATTTTCTTTTATAAAAGGACTTTTCCACAGTGTACCATCTTCAAATAGAACTTTACCTACTTTTACCTTGAAAATCTCACCTTCTCTTCTTGAGTTTAAATCGTTATACTCAACAACTCTTTTTTGATATGGAATTATTGGTTTTGATATTCTAGTTGTTCTTTCAATTGTAAGGGTGTTGGTAAATGGTATCTTTCTTTCCCAGACCAATAGAACAGAGTTTATTATTTTTGGAGTTTGATTTTGTAAAACGACTTTATACTTAAAGTCTATATCTTTAATTTTTAAAAAGGTTGTTTTCCCTTCAAGAACATTAGCATCTAAAATATAAATTGGGTCTTGCTCGCTAGTTACGATGTCTATATGTCTTGTTCTCCATTGAGCTCTTCTTATTTCTTTTAACCTGAAATTGATTTGCCCTTTTGCTTCAAGTTTTTCATTTCTAATTTTTCTTATTTCTTCTTTTCTGGCTTCTTGTCTTTGATTAAGCTCATCTTTTTCTTGTCTGTATTTTTCTCTAAGAGCTGCTCTTTCTTTTCTCTCATTAAGATACAGCTCTTCTTTTTCAAATTTTTCTTTCTCTTTAACTTCTGTTTTTTCTTTTCTCCCTTCCTGGTAAAGCTTATTTAAGTCTTGATTGCTTTTTTCTTTTATTTCATAACTCTTCTCTAAAGAGAATAAACCACTTTTCTTTTTTTGTGTATTCTCGCGAAGCTTAGGTATTTCTTGGGGAGCAATATCTGGTGTTGGGATTGGAGCAGACGGAGTCGTGTCTTTAATGTTTTCTTTGTTCTCATTGCTCTCATTGTCTATGATATTGATGCTATCTTCACTATCTACATCTTCTTCTATTACTTCTTCATCTGTTACTTCTTCATCTGTTACTTCAGTAATATCTTCTTGTGCTTTCACGGCTTTATCATAAGAACAAATAAAACTGATTATAAAAGACAAGGAAAGTAAAATTAAATTTATCTTCTTCATTATTTTATTCACCGATATTTAGAGAACTTAAGTTCTCTTCTTTCTTATCTTTTTCATCAGGGATATTTATGTCAGCAACAGGTTGTTCCTCGGGGATATTTCTTATGGTAGGAGTTATTAAAACAATTAGTTCACTCTTTGTGGATTGCCTGACTCTGTTACTGGTAAGCCCTCCCAGAAAATTCAATCTGGTTAAAAAAGGTAGTCCTTGCTTGTCAATAGATTTATTGTCTACTACTAGTCCTCCTATAGCAACAGTTTCACCATCTCTTACCTGGACATCAGCATTAATTCTTCTTCTTGTAGTTGTTGTGGGAATGGTAACACCATTTTGTGTAGTTGTATTAGAGTTATCAGAGACTTCTATTTGAATTTTAGCTGTAATTAATCCACCTGTGCCTACTATCGGAGTTATGCTCAGAGCTGTACCTGCTGTGATTCTTTGTAATTGCTGTGTTGCTACTGCTATAGATCCTGCCTGACCACTAGCAGAACCAAGAACTAAGTTTGTATCTTGATCAATATTAATCATAGCTGTTCTGCCTGAAAGTGAAACAAGTTTTGGATAGGCTCTAACTTGTGCAAGCCCATGAGTTTCTAAATAAGTTATTTGGTTATTAAATACTTGCCAAGAGTCTTTAGTAAGATCAACAGCTAATCCTGCTCTTTTAGTTACATCAAGTTTTGATTCTAATGCCTCTGCTGCCATTAAAATGCCAGACATTGTTCCATCGCCACCAGTAGCAGTTTGAAGAGCAAGTCTTAATGCAGAGTTGACTAATGTCATGGTAGTTGCTCCAGAAGATGTTGCTGTTGAGCCACTTGAAGTAGTTGAGTTGCTTATTGAGCCAGCAGGCTTTCCTCCAAAAACTTGATTGTTGAAGGGAGTGCCAAGAACTCCTACAGCATAACCATTTGAATTAAAAATCATAAATTCAACCATTGCACTTTTTCTTACTTCAATTAACTTTAATTCTAGTTCTACCTGTGGAAGGGGCTTATCAATTTCTTTTAAAAAATCTTCTATTCTCTTTAAATCATTTATAGAACCATCAGCAATTATTGCATTTTGGTCATTGCTAATTCTTACATTAGATCTTACTTCTACAGGAAGTAAAGCTTGAACATCCATAGCTTCAAGATTCATAAGAGTATACATTTTGCTGAATTGACCAAGAGTATAGTTCTTATTTAGTCTATTATAAATAATAAACGTTTCATCATTGTCTCCTGTATTTGTGTAATCAAATGATGTGCCGGTGAGTACTAGTTTTAGAGCTTGCTCAATACTTACATTTCTTACACGAACACTTACTCTTTCTGTAGGAGCTACTGTTAAAACAATATCTATTCCGTATTTGTTTGCAAGATCTTTTAGAAGAGTGCCTAAGTCCTGGTTGTCATATGAAATATCTGCAGTTCTTTCAAGTAAGGGCAAACTTTTATCAACAGCACTAGAGCCAATACCAAAAACCATAATAGGATTTGCACTTCCGCTTTTAATAACGGTAAAACTGTTTCCTGTAGTTGTATAGTTAACCATTGAAGCATCGACAAGACTGAAAAAAGCCTCTTCAAAAGGCTGATCTTGAATTTCAATTACTGAAATTGTTTCATCATCTTTAATATCACTGCCTACAGAAATGCTCTTTCCGCTAATTCTAGCTAAAGTAGCAAAAGCGTCTTTTATTGAAATGTTTCTGGCAGAAAAGGTAATTAAATCTTCTTTTGGAATCTTTTTAGTTTTAGATTTAGTTACAGGCTTAGGTTTTTTTGAATTTAAAATATCTTTAGTTAATTCACTTTCAATGCTAGGCTCTAAATCATCAAATTGAGCAAATGAGGAAATGGTACTTATGAATAAAAAACTAATTAATAGTAAACAAAAAATCAATCTCTTATTGAGTATCTTAGTCCAAAATTTTGTAATATTATTTTTCATGCTTAGCATTGGTGATATTTGGAAAGACAATGCTAAGAAGTTAAGGTTCCGCTGTAGGTGCATGCCGTGGACTAAACCCATGAATGATAATATTAATGAACTGTATACATGAATTCAGAGGATTATCTGTAGGGACATGCCACGGCATGTCCCTACAAAAGCATGCACCTACTTATGTGCTTTTGCGCTTATGCTCACCCTTAATTTTTTCAATAATATCTTTGACCTGATCATCTGATAAGCCACCAATATTACTGCTGCCATCTTCATTATTTTGTTTTGTTTCTTTAAAATCACCTTTTACAACAGTAAAGTTTGGTGCAAGCCATGGTGTGGGAGAAGGTGGTCTTGGAGCATTGGGATTAGTTGACTGTGAAGAATATGGATTGTACCTATCAATAATAGGATCAGCATCTTTTTGAAGCTTTTCCACTTCTTTCTGTATTGTTTCATTGTGTTGGGCAGATAAAGACTGTTTTAAAATATCTTTCTCTTCTTCAAACTTAGCGTTTGCTGGGATTACTTTAGCTGAACCTAGTATGGAAGCACTAGGAGCTGAAGCAGTATTTTTTAAATCGATTACTTTTGTTGGTTGGGGAGATTTTTGTAATTGATCTTTATTTGCTTCAACCATCTTTACATCAGGAGGTAACTGCATTTCTTTTAATTTCGTTACTATGCTGACAATAGGCTGTTTTCTAGAATCCTCTTTATGTTTTCTTTGTTCATTAGCAGCTTGTCTTGCAGCTTCTTTAGCCTGAATAATAGCTTGTTTTGCAGCCTCTTTTGCTTTTTTAAGCTTTTCTTTCTCTGCTTGTTTTTCTTGTTTTATTCTTTGTTTTTCAGCACGAATGGTGTCTTTGTCAGAACGTTTCTCAGCTCTGATTTTATCTTTTTCTTGTCTTGCGATTTGACGAAGTTTTTCTTTTTCACGTTTTAATCTCTCACGTTCTTTTTGTAAAAGTCTTCTTTCGATTTCTTTTGCTTTTTTAATTCTTATTTTGAGTTGTTCTTTTTCTTTTCTTTCTTTTTCTTTTTGCTTTTTCTTTTGTATTTTTAGCTTGAGTGTTTTTTCTCCACGAAGCTTTCTTAATTTTTCAATCTTTGCTCTAAGTTTTTTCCTTCTTTGCTCTCTAAGCGCTCTGATTTTAGCTAATTTTTTCATCTTAGCTAATTTTTTAATTTTCATTAGCTTTTGTTTTTTAAGTTTTTCTTTTTTAGAATTTATTTTCTTTACAGATTTCTTGACTTTAGTTTTTGATTTTTTACTGACTTTTATTTTTTTCTTTTTAATAGGTTTTTTAGCTTTTTTTGAGGACTTAGAACTGCCTGAGTCTACACTGAGACTGCTGTATAATTTTTTTCTTTCAAGTTCACAATCTCTACAAGAACCTGGCCTATAATCAACTGTATTTGAAGCTTTTAATCCAACACCACAAACTTTACAATATTCAGCCATGTATTTACAAACCTCTTTTTACCAAACATATAGTATAGAGTAAAAATACCTTTTCGGCCAAGTGTATAGATGACATATTTAAGAAATTAGACTTTTATATGGTTAAAAATATATGGGCCTAGGTTCCCCTAATCATTTTGACAAGTTCCCTTTTTATGTAAACGTTATTTCGAAGTTTATACATTGCACGGGCTTCGATCTGTCTTACTCTCTCAAGGCTTATATTCATAATACTTGCTATGTCATTTAAATTTCTCTCTTCATTAGTTATTGAGTTCTCATTGATTCTATACCTAAACCTAATTACCTCAGCTTCACGCGGAGTTAAAAGTTCATTAATTGCTTTATTCACAGCATTAGATAGAATCTTTTGATCTGAGGCTTCTTCTGCTGGTATGGCACAGTTATCCTCTCTCTCTAAAATATCCCCTAGGCTGGATTCTTGCCCATTTCCTATTGGTAGATCCAAAGAAACTGGAGCAACATCAGACTTAAATACACCCTCTATTTTTTTTCTTGGTATTCCTGTAGCTTTTGAAAGGTCATCAATGTTTGGTTCTCTTCCCAGTGTATGTGGAAGAGCTTCTTTTGCTTTTTTCAACTTACCTAATACAGTTTGAACGGAACTCGGTAGTCTGATAATTCTACTTTTTTCAGTAATTGCTTTTGTTATTGATTGCCTGATCCACCAGGTGGCATAGGTAGAAAACTTATAACCCAGCTTATAATCAAATTTTTCAAGACCTTTAATCAACCCTAAATTTCCTTCCTGTATGAGATCTAATAAATCAAGTCCTCGTGAGCTATATTTTCTTGCTATGCTTACAACAAGTCTTAAATTTGCTCTAATTAGTCTTTGTTTTGCTTTAAGGCTAAGTCTTTTTTCATCTGGGGTTGCAGTAAGGGACAACCCTTCAGAATATATTTTTGCAAGTTTTAGTTCCTCATCACTTTTTAAAAGAGAAACCTTAGATATTTGTTTTAAATAAAGAATTAAATTGTTATGAGCTTTTTGGCTTGGAGACCCACTGTCAACTTCATATACAGTGGCAGTGCTGAGCATATTATCTACAGAAACTTCTTCTATTAAAGAAATTCCCTGGTCTTCAATTTCTTGAACTTGTTCAACGTCTTTGTTTTGGATTTCTTTCATAGCCACCCTTTTCTTAGTACACTATGTTTAAAATACCCAGTTATCTTGAATAATTTAAAGGGAAGGCCCTATGCAAAGTTTTTGAATATAAAATTTATTTTAAGAAGAGTAGTTATTCACAGGGTTTAAGTGAGTGCCCTATAATTAAAGTTCAAGATACATTATGTAAGCATCAACATATTTTTCTTGTTTATAGTAAAAAGCCTTAGGGATTGTTCCAATTATTTTAAATCCATACTCTTTGCAAATCTTTATTGAGGCTAGATTAGTACAAACGACTAAATTTAATTGAATTGCCTTAAAACCCAGTTCTTTTGCTTCCTTTATTCCAAATTCCATCATCAGTTTTCCAAAACCTTGCCCTCTATACTTCTTATCTATGATTACGCCTGTATTTGCTATATGGTTTCCTAGTCCAACCTTATTTGGAACTATGTATCTTGTAGCAACAGCAATATTATTTAAATAAGCAATGTATACATGTGAATCAATGCTAAACCATAGCTTTTTAGCA
>Ga0105164_10000990_pt1 | contig 18530 bp, 16 predicted proteins | sample VDWuncwatermetaG_FD_89674 | JGI IMG/M metagenome (GOLD analysis project Ga0105164, IMG submission 89674) | Wastewater microbial communities from Netherlands to study Microbial Dark Matter (Phase II) - VDW unchlorinated drinking water | ecosystem: Environmental > Aquatic > Freshwater > Drinking...
GCCGTAGAGCGAAGAGGGAACTTTGAGCGAGAATTCAAAGTAGCGGTGATTCAAAGAACGGATCTCGGCGGCCCACCCCCCTTTGGAAGGGCCGGCGACCCGGGCAAAGCCCGTCATGCTGTGAATCATAAGGGGCCGTGATTATAGAGGGTTAGGCGAGGGAATGCAAGATTTGGCTGGCCGCGGCGCGGGGGTCGGGAGCAGCCGTCACGGGCCGTCCCACCACCAGATAGTTCGATCCCCTTTGTGCGGCTTCTCGGGGAGTGAGGATACGGGACTGGTCATCTTTTTGGCTTCCGGACGGACGGATCCCCGGAGTGACCAAAACAAATTCCTTCCCCAATTCTTTTCGCAGGAACTCGGTCTCTTCCGGCGAACACACGACGCCGTCCAGCCCGGCCGACCGGGCCAGGCGCGCCAAAGCCAACACCTGTTCCCGAAGGGGTCTTTGGATTCCTAGGTCACGAGCCAAAATCTTTTCTTCCAAGCTTGTGAGAACGGTAACCGCCACCAAAAGCGGTTTGACCCCTTTGGGACTGATTTCATCGACGGCGGTCTTCGCTTGTTTCATCATTTCGAGTCCACCCGAGGCGTGAACGTTGAACATGAAAATCCCGTGGCTTGCGATGACGCGTGCAGTTCGGGCCACGGTCGTGGGAATGTCGTGAAGCTTGAGATCGAGAAAAACTTTTCCGCCCCATCGATGGATCTCCTCCACGGCCTCCCAGCCATGCGCCGTGAAAAGTTCACTTCCCACCTTATAAATTTGAACGACACCCTGAAGTTTTTTGACGAGTTTCCGGCAGGATTCGAGATCCGAAAAATCAAGCGCGACGATGAGAGAAGACAAGGCTTCCTCTGAGTTCGTTCAAGGATTTTATTTTTTGCTCGCGGCAATATTTTTGAATTCCTTCGAGGATGTCAAGCGTGGCGCGCGGGTTGACAAAATTGGCGGTGCCGACGGCGAGGAGATCGGCGCCGGCAATGAGGAACTCGACCGCGTCCTCCCACGTGGTGATACCGCCCGAGGCGATCACGGGCACGCGTGGAAGCACACGTTTCACTTCATAAACATAACGGAGGGCGATGGGACGAATCGCCGGGCCGCTCAAGCCGCCCGTCCCTGCTGCAATTCGAGGTTTCCGAGAATCAATGTTGACCGCCATTCCACGAATCGTATTGATAAGACTCAAGCCGTCAGCGCCCGCCCCCATCGCCTCGTGGGCCGTCTCCACCACATCGCCCAGTTCCGGAGAAAGTTTCGCAAAGAGAAAAAGCCGCGTAGCCTTCCGCACCGACCGGATCGTTTTTGAAATCAATTTTCCTTCGCGGATCGCGCGCACACCGCCCTTTTCGATATTGGGACAGGAAAGATTGAGCTCAAGCGCGGTGATGTCCTTGCGGCGCTGGTCAAGTTCACAGGCCATCTCAATGAATTCTTCCGTCGATTCGGCCGCGATGTTCACGATGAGAGGAATCCGGTGCTTCCGGAAGTGAGGGATCTTGTTTTCAAGAAAATCCTTCAAGCCCTTGTTCTGCAGCCCGATGGCGTTCAGCATCCCGGCGGGTGTTTCACAAATCCGAGGCATCGGATTACCGGGTCGTGGGTGAAGGGTGATGGTCTTGGCAATCACGGCGCCCAATTTCCGGTAATCGACGAACGCCGCGTATTCATCCTTCACACCGAAAGTGCCGGAAGCCACTGTGATGGGATTCTGGAATCGAAGAGGACCGACGCGGGTCGTGAGGTCAACCATGGGCCATCTCGTCAAAACGGAAAACCGGACCCTCCGTGCACGAAGGGGTCCAACCGCGGTGCGTCCGGACCATGCACCCCAAACAGACACCGACCCCACAAGCCATCCGCTCATCCCACGAAGCCTCTCCTTCGACGCCGTAGCGAACTGCGATCTCCATCACCCGCTCCATCATCCGGGTGGGTCCGCAAGTTTGGATGAAGTAATCGCCGAGCCTCCCCTTTGATTTTCCAAGATACTCTTCGAGGGGTTTCGTCACAAATCCTTTTGTGCCATAAGAACCGTCTTCGGTCGTGTAAGAAACCTGATTCTTAAACTTTCGCATTTCTTGGAAGGGTAGGACTTCCTCGCGGCCTTTCGTGCCGATGAAAAATTTATCCGAGCCGTATCGCTCGGCTAGGAAGACAAGCGGTGGGACCCCGACGCCTCCTCCCACGAGGATCCGTTTCTTCGTACCGATTCTTTCTGTGAAACTGCGGCCCAAAGGTCCCATGACCCGAAGCGGCTCCCCCTTCCGGACCTTTGAAAGAATCGCAGTCCCGTGCCCGAGAATTTCATAGAGGATTTCGATCCGGTCGCCTTGGATACGGTAATAACTGAAAGGACGGCGCAGAAAGGGGTCTTTGCCTGGCGTAATTTGGACGTGGATAAATTGTCCGGGACGGACTCCCCGGGTTAAGCGCCGGGAGCGGAAGGAAAGTTTGAAATACTCGCGATTGACCAACCCATTTTCGAGAACGGTTACCGTTTCGTCGTACATAAATCCCGGTGATAGTCCTGAATCGCGCGGACTTCGAGCCCTCCTCTTCGAGCGGATTCAATTCCCGAAACCGCCACACGCGCTGCATTGAGGGTGGTAATGCAGGGGATATTGAAAGAAACCGCGAGGGAGCGGATCTTCGCTTCATCCAATTTCGGTCCTTTGCCCGAGGGGGTGTTGATGAGGAGCTGAATTTCTCCGTTTCGAATCAGGTCCGCAATGTTGGGCCGGCCCTCCGCAATCTTCAAAACCATCTCCGTTTGAAGCCTCACTTTTTTCAACACCGCGGCCGTTCCCCGCGTGGCGACCAGCGTGAAGCCCATCTGAGAAAGCTTCTGAGCGATGGGGATGATTTTCTGCTTGTCCTCGTTCTTGACGCTCAAAAAAACCTTGCCTCCGAGCGGAAGTTTGGACGAGGCCGCCTCTTCGGCCTTGTAAAAGGCGCGCCCCAGCTCCTCATCGATTCCCATGACTTCGCCCGTGGATTTCATCTCGGGTGAAAGAATGATATCGACGCCGGGGAATTTGATAAAAGGAAAGACCGACTCTTTCACCGAAACGTGCCGGGGCCAGACTTCCTGGTTGAATCCGAGCTCCTTCAGGCTTTTTCCCGTCATCGCTTTTGCGGCAAGGCGCGCCAGCGGAACTCCGATGGCCTTGCTGACGAAAGGAATCGTGCGGGAAGCGCGTGGATTCACCTCGAGGCAGTAAATCTTTCCTTTTTGAATCGCATATTGAACGTTCATGAGGCCCACGATTTTTAATTCTCGAGCCAGCTGCTTGGTCTTCTGAACCAGTTCGTTCACGAGGTCTTTCGGAAGGGCAAAAGGTGGCAAGACCATCGCACTGTCTCCAGAGTGGATCCCGGCCTCTTCAATGTGTTCGAGGACACCGCCAACGACGAAATTTTTTCCATCACCGATTAGATCCACGTCGACCTCGGTGGCGTCTTCCAGGAATTGGTCGATGAGGACGGGGTGTTCGTCGCTCGCCTCCACGGCCTGGGTGATGTATTTGCGGAGCATCTCTTCGTCGTAAGCAATCTCCATCGCCCGACCTCCCAGGACGTAAGAGGGACGCGTCACAACGGGATAACCGATTTGGTGCGCCACACGGACGGCTTCTTCGAGATCGAAGGTAATGCCGTTCTTCGGTTGGTTCAGTTCGATTTTCTGAAGGAGGAGCTTGAATTTTTCACGGTCCTCGGCAATATCAATGGATTCGGGCGAAGTCCCGAGGATGGGAACGCCCGAGCGCTCGAGGGCCTTTGTGAGATTGAGTGGGGTTTGCCCGCCGAGTTGGACGATGACGCCGATCGGTTTCTCGCGCTCATAGATATTGAGGACGTCTTCAAACGTCAGGGGTTCGAAGAAAAGCTTGTCGGAGGTGTCATAGTCCGTGCTCACGGTCTCGGGATTGGAATTGACCATGATGGTTTCGTATCCCAGTTCCTTCAAGGCCAGCACGGCCTGGACACAGCAATAATCAAATTCGATTCCCTGCCCGATGCGGTTCGGTCCGCCGCCCAGAATCATCACCTTGGGTTTGGCGGAAGGAATCGTCTCGTCTTCCTCTTCATACGTAGAATAAAAGTAGGGCGTGTAGGCCCTGAACTCAGCGGCACAAGTGTCGACGAGTTTGAAAACGGCCTCGATGCCTTGCTTTTTTCGAAGGGTGCGGACCTCCGCTTCCTTCATTCCCCAGTAAAAGGCGAGCTGCCGATCGGAGAAGCCGTACTGTTTGGCTTTTTTGAGAAGAGAGGATGATTCACCGGCACCCGCTTGTAAGATGGCCTTCTCCAATTCCACGATTTGCTTGATTTGCTCAAGAAACCACGGGTCAATTTTCGAGCTTCGGCTGATTTCTTCAGTGGTGAGCCCCGCGACATACGCGTATTTCAGGTAAAAGAGCCGGTCCTCGCGGGGAAGGGCGACGCGGCGGAGAAGTTTTTCCTTGAGGTCCGGAAGGTTCGGCGCAGATTGAGTCCATTGGAGAAGTTTCTCCCGAGTGTCCAAACTTTCGTCGAACACCTTGTCTTTTCCATCACCGCCCAAGCCGAAGCGTTTCGTCTCGAGGGAACGGAGCCCCTTCTGAAGCGCCTCTTTAAAAGTTCGCCCGATGGCCATCACTTCGCCCACGGATTTCATCTGCGTGGTGAGCGTGTCGTCCACTCCTTCAAATTTTTCAAAGGCGAAGCGCGGAATTTTCACGACACAGTAATCGATCGTGGGCTCAAAGGAGGCCGGCGTGTATTGGGTGATGTCGTTCGGGATTTCATCGAGCGTGTAACCGACCGCGAGTTTCGCCGCGAATTTTGCAATGGGGAATCCCGTGGCCTTGGACGCGAGGGCCGAGGAGCGCGAGACGCGCGGATTCATCTCGATGACGACCATCCGGCCGGTCTGGGGCTCCACCGCAAATTGAATGTTGGAGCCGCCGGTCTCGACCCCGATTTCCCGAATGACCTTGCGTGCTGCATCACGCATCCGTTGATATTCCTTGTCGGTGAGCGTTTGCGCCGGGGCCACGGTGATGGAATCGCCCGTGTGGATGCCCATCGGGTCCAAATTTTCAATCGAGCAGATTACGACGAAGTTATCTTTCAAGTCGCGCATCACTTCGAGTTCGAATTCTTTCCAGCCCAAAACCGATTCTTCAATCAAGACTTCGTGGATTGCGCTGTATTCAAGACCGAGGCGGGAGCGTTGCTCGAGTTCCTGACGATTGAAACAGACACCGCTGCCCGATCCCCCAAGCGTGAAGCTCGGACGCACCACGACTGGATAACCGATCCGGTCTGCCGCCTCGAGGGCTTCTTCGACAGAATGAGCAAAGTTCGAGCGCGGCAAGTCCAGCCCGATTTTTTCCATCGCCTTCTTGAAAAGCTGGCGGTCCTCCGCTTTCTTGATCGCTTCATAACGGGCGCCGATGAGTTCGACGCCGTACTTGGTAAAGATCCCTTTTTCATAGGCCTCGACCGCCACGTTCAGACCGGTTTGTCCACCCATCGTGGGAAGACAAGCATCGGGACGTTCTTTCTGAATAATCTTCTCGAGAAATCCCACGGAGATCGGTTCGATATAGGTCCGCTCGGCCACCTCCGGGTCCGTCATGATCGTGGCCGGATTGGAATTGATGAGGACAACTTGATAACCCTCCTCCTTCAACGCCTTGCAGGCCTGCGTGCCCGAATAGTCAAACTCACACGCTTGACCAATAATGATGGGGCCCGAACCGATGAGAAGGATTTTTTTGAGGTCCGTGCGTTTAGGCATGGTGACTCACCATGGCGTAGAAGCGTTCGAACAGGTAATCGCTATCGTGGGGACCGGGTGAATTTTCAGGGTGATACTGGACCGAGAAGACCGGGTATTTCTTGTGACGGAGTCCTTCGGCGGTTTTGTCATTCAGGTTGATGTGCGTGAGTTCCACTTCTTCCTTGGGGAGCGAATCGACATCGACCGCGAAACCATGATTCTGGCTCGTGATCTCGATTTTCTTCGTGAAAAGATCCATCACCGGATGATTCCCGCCACGGTGGCCGAATTTCAGCTTGTAAGTTTTTCCTCCGAGCGCAAGGCCGAGGATTTGGTGACCGAGGCAGATGCCGAAGACCGGGACCTTTCCGATGAGCTTGCGGGTCGTCTCGATGAGATACGTAACGGCGGCCGGATCGCCGGGACCGTTTGAGAGAAAGACGCCGTTGGGCTTGAGCGCGAGAATCTCTTCAGCTTTTGTTGTGGCCGGGACAACTCGGACACGAAACCCGTGTTGATTGAGTTTGCGGAGGATATTTCGCTTAATGCCCCCGTCAATCGCCACTACAAAATACTGTCGATTCTTTGCCACGACCTTGTCGGGCCATTCATAACCGGCAAGAAGCGTTTCGTCAAAATCATAAGGCTCTTTCGTGGTCACGGCCTTCACCCAGTCGGCACCGACCATGTCGGGAGAATCCTTCACTTTCCGGATGAGTCTTTTGGGATCCAGCTCCACCGTCGAAATACCGCCTTTCTGGGCACCGTGGTCGCGAAGGTGCTTGGTGAGACGGCGCGTGTCGATTCCCTGGATCCCGACGATCTGGTGTTTCTTGAGATATTCATCCAGCGACATCTGGGAGCGGAAATTGCTGACCACGGGGCTCAGTTCCTTAATCACGAGTCCTTCGACCCAGGGATGACTCGACTCTTCATCATCGAGATTGACACCGTAATTCCCGATGTGGGGATAGGTCATCACCACGATCTGTCCCTTGTAGGAGGGGTCGGTCAGGATTTCCTGGTAGCCCGAGAGCGAAGTGTTGAAGACCACTTCGCCAAAGGTTTCGCCTTCCCGGCCGAAACCCTCTCCCTCAAATACGGACCCGTCTTCCAGCGCGAGCAGGGCTTTCACTTTTCAATTCCTCCCGGTAAATCCAAGCTTTTCCCATGCAAACTGTTGCAACGACTCTTCCTTTCAATTTTTTTCCGATGAAGCAGGAGTTTCTTGATTTTGAAATGAAATCATCCGCCTGAACGAGCCATTCTTCGTTCAAATCGACGAGCGTCAGGTTGGCTTCGGTCCCTTTTCGGATTTCACCGAATCCCTCGGCCAGTCCCAGGATTTGGGCGGGGCGGAGACTCATCCTTTCAATCAATTCCGACAACGTCATCTTCTTCGAATGGACAAGCTCGCTCAAGCAGACTCCCAACGCGGTTTCAAGACCGGTCACTCCGAAAGGCGCTTCATCGAACTCGAGCATCTTTTCTTCCGAGGTGTGCGGCGCGTGATCCGTGGCGATGCAGTCAATGGTCCCGTCCTTCAATCCTTTTTGAATCGCTTCTACGTCCTGGGCACTCCGGAGCGGCGGATTCATCTTGAAGTTGGTGTTGTAGCCTTCCACAGCATCGTCCGTGAGCGAGAGATGATGAGGGGTCGCCTCCGCCGTCACGGCAATTCCTTCCACCTTCGCTTCCCGAATAAGTTTGACGGAACGGGCCGTCGAGACGTGGGCCACGTGGAGCCTTGCCCCGGTGAGACGGGCCAATTGGATGTCCCGTATCACCGCGACCTCTTCACTTTCGTCCGGGATTCCTTTGAGGCCGAGACGCGTGGACATCAATCCCTCGTTCATCACGCCGCCGGCCGCGAGACGCTTGTCCTCCGCGTGGCTGATGACGAGGAGCCCGAGCATCGAGGCGTATTCCATCGCCCGGCGCATGAGGAGGGAATCCGAAACCCAGTTCCCATCATCGGTCACGGCCCAAATTCCAGCGCGTTTCAAATCCGCCATTTCAGAAAGTTCCTTGCCTTCGCGCGCCTTGCTCAAGGTCCCGGCCGGGAAAAGATGGAAGGGAACCTCGCGCGCCTTGCGGATGATATTATCAATCACGCTTTGATTGTCGCAGGCAGGCAACGTGTTGGGCATCGAAACGCAGCCCACGAAACCCCCGTGAAGCGCCGCCCGGGCCCCCGTCTCAATCGTTTCCTTTTGTTCATATCCCGGTTCGCGGAAGTGTGTGTGCAAATCGATGAGACCCGGGAGAAGGTGGAGCCCCTTGGCATTCAAGACCTTCTCGCCACCAGGTTCCAATTCCTTTCCGATTTCCACGATCTTTCCGTCTTTAATCCGGAGATCGACGGGCGAGTCCATCTTATTTTTCGGATCCACCACGCGGGCATTTTGGATGAGCCCGTTCATTCCTCGGCCTTCCGGCTCCCGCCGCTCAAGAGGTACAGGACCCCCATCCGCACGGCGAGCCCGTGCGTCACTTGGTCCAGGATGACGGAATAGGGACCATCCACTACGTCGCTTGTAATTTCAATACCGCGATTGACCGGTCCCGGATGCATGATGAGGACATCGGGCTTGGCCTGTTTCAACACCTCGCGGTTGATTTGATACGAGTTGGCGTATTCCCGGATGCTCGGGAAAAAAGATTCGTTTTGTCGCTCCAATTGAATCCGAAGGAGGTTCAAAACGTCCGCATCTTTCACAGCTTCATTTAAATGGGTGGTCGCATGCACGCCCAATTTTTCAATCTCGGCCGGAAGGAGGGTTTTCGGCGCGCAGACTGTGACCTTCGCCCCCATTTTCGTGAGGCCCCAGATATTGGAACGTGCCACGCGGGAATGAAGGATGTCGCCGATGAAACTCACTTTGAGGCCGGCGATTTTTCCTTTCTTTTCGAGAATGGTAAACATGTCGAGAAGCGCCTGCGTGGGGTGCTCGTTGATGCCGTCGCCCGCGTTGATGACGCTCGCCTTGAGGAAAGGCGCCAAGCGGTGCGGCGAGCCCGAGGCAGAATGCCGCATCACGACCACGTCCACCTTGAGGGATTCGATGTTTCGGACGGCGTCTTTCAGGCTCTCCCCTTTCACCATGCTGGAGGTAGTGCCAATCATATTGATGGTGTCCGCGCTCAATCGTTTCTCGGCGAGCTCAAAGGAGATCCGCGTGCGGGTGCTGGGTTCAAAAAAAAGGTTGGCCACCGTTTTTCCTCGAAGGGCCGGCACTTTTTTGACGGGGCGGAGCGAAATTTCCTTGAAGGACTTGGCGGTTTGAAGAAGGAGATTGATTTCTTCACTTGTGAGGTCCCTCAAGCCCAGGAGATCCTTCCGGTTCCAGTTGGGGGTCACGGCTTCTCCTCGACCAAAATCACAAGTCCGTCTTCGTTCTTTCCGTCTTCCACCAGACACAGCTCAACTTTTTCGGTTTGAGAAGTGGGGATGTTTTTTCCAACATAATCGGCCTTGATCGGAAGCTCGCGGTGTCCGCGGTCGGCCAAGACCGCCAGTTGAATGGTTTGAGGACGCCCGAAATCAATCAAGGCGTCAAGAGCCGCACGGATCGTTCGGCCCGTATAGAGAACATCATCGACCAACACCACTTTTTTCCCCGTGATGTCGAACGGGATCTGGGTCTCGCGGATTTTGGCCTGAGGCCCCCGTTCGCTCAAATCATCGCGGTAAAGGGTGATGTCCACCACGCCCACGGGGATTTCCGATTTTTCGATTGCATGGATTTCGGTCCGGAGTCTTCGTGCAAGGTGGGCGCCGCCAGTCCGGATCCCGATGAGGACCAAATCTTTGGTGCCCTTGTTCCGCTCGAGGATTTCGTGAGCGATACGAGTGAGGGCCCGGCGGACGCCTTCGGCATCCAACACAGGCTTGACGTGTTGTCCGGTCACGGGCGTCTCCGGGCAAAAAAATACCTACCCGCGTCGTGGGTAGGTTCGTCTTTTGAATGGGACTTTTTCACTGGCTCTCCTTTGCCGATCTCTCAGGACCGAATTTAAAAGGATGATTCTTACGTGATTCGGTTAGAACTATACCTGAAGCTTTTGGTCTCGTCAAGGCGAATTCGATGGCTGACGGGAAAGTCGCTCATTTGACAAATTTGTCATCCTATGGATTACTTTGTTCAGTTTCCTATTTCATTCTAACTCCCTGTCCGAATTGAGACTACGATACGCTAAAGGCTCTTGGCATGCTTCTTTCAACGATGTGTGCGATATGATTCAATTCCGAGCAGATCACAAAAGGGTGTTAGTCGTGCTGATGATGGCGCTTTTTTTGGCGGGAGAAAAGGCCGAAGCCGCTTCCCCTCTTCAAACTGTTAAGGTCAAAGCGGATGCCTTCTTGCGGCAGAGACAACTTGACTCTGCCATCCCTCTTTATCAAAGAATCATCAGGAAGGACGGCGCTTTTGCCAACGCTCATTACAATCTCGCCACGGCTTATTTCTTGCAAGGCGAGATTGCGCAGGCCGCCAAAAGTTTGGAGACCTTCCTTGCTCTTCGTCCCGATGATGGAGAAGCTCTCTATAATCTGGGATGTTTGAAACTCCGGCTTGGAAATTTCGTGGTCGCTGAAGGATATTTTCAAAAAGCGGCTGGTTGTTTGCCCACGCCCCTTCTTCACCAAAAAATAAAAGAGGCCCTCCAACTCCTGAAGGGCCTCCGTCAGCCAAACTCCGCCTGACTCTCTTATCTTTCTTGAAATAACACGATGGACTTTGTTCCCAAAGAGGGACCGGGTGTTTCCTCCCGAATACGCTCCATCGAGAGTGTGGGCTCAGGCATTCGGTGAAGGAATTGCACCACCAGTTTGGTTCCGCTCAGACGATAATCTGTACTTGCGGGAAATGCGCTGGCTCCCATTTTTCCCTTTTCAGGATGGGCGAAAGTGCTAACCCACTTGGTTCCTCCTTCATAAGCCCAAAGGTTTCCTGCGAAGATCGACCCCAAGGTGATGATCACGAATAAGGCTTTCTTTTTCATCTTAAAACCCTCCTTTCAGGTTGCCTTCACTTCTGTTTAAAATGTAACACCCAAACAGGAGGAATTCAAATCATAGGGGGGAGGAATAAAGATGCCCTTTTCTCGGAATAAGCCGGGTTCTGTCAGCCATCCGCCACCTATGGCAACGAACGCCGTGGAATCATCTATCTAGGACCTCGCTCGCGCGGGGCCGCTTGCGGCCGTACCCGGGGAAATTTGGGAGGGCGCCTTCCCCTGTTTGGCCTTTCTCCGCGTAGAGATTGCCGCGTTTCACCCCCACCCCAGGTTTTATCTGGGGCGGGACTCGTCTCTGTGGCTCTAATCCGCCCGCCAAAAACTGTGGCGAGGATGGGTGTTACCCACTACGCTGCCCTCGGGAGCCCGGACTTTCCTCTCTCCGCCCGTGGCGGAAAGCGATCCCCTTCCGAGAAAAGGGCGACGGGATTATACCACAACCGGCGGGGAATTTTATCGCTCAGCGCTTGGCAGTTCGGGAATCGATTTCTTTGAGGCGGGATTTGGAGAATTCAGCCCAAATCAAAGCGGGGTGTTCCTTCACGATTCTTTCATAGAGCGAACGCGCTTCATCTGCCTGACCCAATTCTTCGTGGCTTTTGGCCATGTAGTACTGGGCAATCACGGCCATGTTGCCCTCACGGTTTTCGCGCAGGTACTCCTGATATTTCACGATCGCTTTCCCGTATTCCTTCTTCTCATAGAAACGTTCTGCCTCGGAGTAAGCTCCAAACTCGAATTGTGGCGGTCGGCTTTGACAGCCTGCGAGTCCGAATAGAAAAAGAAGAACGACGAAGGAACGGGCTTTCATGATCGTTTAAGGATTTTATATGAACTCCGGGCCGTTGCAAAGGGGAGATAAAAAAACTCCCCGGCCTCTTGGGAAAACCATTACCCGGGTGCCGGTCCTGGTTCTCCGACTAAGGGAGGCGAAAAGAGGCCGGGGAGCGGAGCTAACTTGTCTAAATCAGGCGAAGTTGTAAATCAACTGCGCGCTGAGCGTATTCTGATAGCTTTCCCCTTGAAAGATCGGGGCGTCGCTCCAGTCATAACGGTATTCCAACCTGGAAATGAGATTATCGTAGAGCTTGTACTCGGTGGTGGCGGTCCATTCCCAGTATTGGCGTTCGCGAGGTGCTGCGGTTGACACATTCGCCGCCGCGACACGGAAGGTGTTGTGGTCGATAAAAAGCTCGCCTCGTCCTGCAAAGGCCAGTTTGTCGGTGGCTTGGTAACGCGCGTATAAGGCATAGCCATCCCAATCAGCTGTCTTAAGAGTGGGTAACGCTCCTGCGGCCCGCCCCTCTCTTCCATAATCAAAGTTACCCATGAGGGAAAGTTTAGGAGTCGCTTTCCACAAAGCCACCAAATCAAGGAGACCACGCTTGTGACCGCCTTGGTTCAAGTTCTCAGGACCGATATAGGTCGTAGCAGTGAAGAGAATACTGTCAGAGGGCTTCAAAGCGATCTGGCCTTCCCAAGTCTTGTAATTATTGTTGTCCTCAAGAAGATCCCAACCGTTGTTGAGGCCGGTCGTCAGCGTAACCTTCCCGCCCCACAGATCATAAGCCGTTCGAATGCCGGTGTGGGTGAAGGGAATCGCATAGCCGAACATCAAGGAGCGGGTGGTGTTCCAGTTGTCTCTGGCTTCGATGACCTCGGCTCCGGCCAGCGTCACGTATTTACCGGCACGGAGGTAGAGGCTGTCCCCAAAAACCTTGTTGCCGTCAAGGGCATGGATCGGAAGCCGGGCCTCGACATAAGCCTGTTGAAGATCGAAGTCGTCGGTTTCGCTTCCACCCGCACTAATGACCTTAGCATCGCTCCCATAGTAAAGGTCAGTTCGGAAACCAATACCCCCAGTTGCGGGCGCAGGTTTCTCCAGGACTACTTCTACCGCGTGGAGGATAAAACTATTCGACTCAGTATCAAAAACCCTGATGGATTGGCTTCGATCCACGGCGGTTCCTGTGGGCGCGGGGTGAACCGGGCTGTCAAAATTCCAGTGGTAGGCCGTGTCGACGAATCCCGTTAACTTAACACCCGAGGTGGCTCCTTCGATGAAATTACCCGCGGGGGCTGTGCCAGTAGGCGGCACAATGTTAGCGGGCCGCTGAACTTGCTCTTCCAACTGCGCAATCCGCTTGTTCAACTTATCAACCATTTCCTTCAGTTGGGCGACTTCATTCACATCCGCCCAAGCCGGAACAATGTTTAGTCCGAGCGATAGAAAAAGAATCGCGAAGATCCCTTGCATTAACTTTTTCATACTCTACCTCCCTTTGAGTCTTGCGGTTTTAGTTTCACCTTCACCCTTTATTTTTATTTATAATTTATAGAGTCGCGCGACAGAACTCGCGATCAATCCCTTGTCTTGGTACGTGTTTTACAACAACCGTGCCAACTAGAAATTTTATTGAAATACCTGGAAAAGGTGGAGGTATCGGAAGATCGGTCAAACGAGATTCGAGACACCTTTGTAAGGCTTGCGACAAAATTGTGGGCCCGCCTGGATTCGAACCAGGGACCAACGGATTATGAGTCCGCTGCTCTGACCGCTGAGCTACAGGCCCCGGGTTCACGTATTTTCTTCGATTAACTTCCTCAAGGCAGCCGAATCGATCGGCTTGCTGATATAGGCAGCGACTTGTTCTTGCTCAAAAAGCGTTTTCATCCCTTCGCCCACGCCGGTGCAAATGATAACGGGGAGGTGACGCAGCTTTTCTTCTCGCTCGGGATTTTCGGCGTCGCGATAGGCGCGGAGCTTGCGAAGGAAAGTGTACCCGTCTTCTTCGGGCATTCGGATGTCCAGGAGGATCAAATCAGGAGCGTTTGAGGCGACTTGCCGCCAAGCCTCGCGGGCCGAGGTAGCTGTGGCCACAGTGTAACCGAACGTCTCGAGCCGGGTCTTCAAGGTCTCACAAAAAGGAGCCTCGTCGTCCACGATGAGAATGCGCTTTCCCTTGTCCGAGGGCATGAAGGGCGCTATTCGTTCAGTTTGAGGTCCAGAAAGTTTTTAAGTTTTCGGGCCCGGGTCGGGTGACGAAGTTTCCGAAGGGCCTTGGCTTCAATTTGACGAACCCGCTCGCGGGTCACGCTGAAGATCTGACCGACTTCTTCCAGCGTTCGCGGATAGCCGTCTCCAATCCCGAAACGGAGACGCAAAACTTTTTCCTCCCTTTCCGTGAGCGTGGAAAGGACACCATCCATCTGCTCCTTGAGCATGCTGTAGGCCGTGGCGTTGGCAGGTGAGACTGCTGATTTGTCCTCGATGAAATCGCCGAAGGTGGTGTCCCCTTCTTCCCCAATCGGGGTCTGAAGGCTGATCGGTTCCTGCGCAATCTTGAGAATGCCCTTCACCTTTTCAACCGGCATCCTCATCACCCGTGCCACTTCTTCCGGAGTGGGTTCCCGGCCCGTCTCCTGCACGAGGTGACGGGAGGCGCGGAAGAACTTGTTGATGGTTTCAATCATGTGAACTGGGATGCGAATTGTCCGGGCTTGGTCCGCAATCGAACGAGTGATGGCCTGGCGGATCCACCAAGTGGCATAAGTGGAAAACTTGTAGCCCCGTTTGTACTCGAACTTGTCCACCGCCTTCATCAGGCCGATGTTGCCCTCTTGGATGAGATCGAGAAAGGACAAACCGCGGTTCGTGTATTTTTTCGCGATGCTCACCACGAGTCGGAGGTTGGCCGCGACCAGATCCTTTTTGGCGCGGGAAAGTTCTCTTTCTCTCTTTTGAATGGTCCTCAGATACTCGTGGATTTTTTCCTCGGTTTCCTCCAGCTCCTTGTGGATCTGCTGGTTCCGTTTGATGAGGACCCCGATGGAACCGCGGTCGCGGCGCCTGCGAAATTTTTCAATGGCCACCCGATTGCGATGCAATTCATCGAGCTTGTTCCTCAGGTTGGCGATGATCTGCTGGACAATGCCAATGGCGAGATTGAACTGCATCAGGAGCTGAACGAGGTTTGAACCTTTCCGGGAAGCCCGAAGACGACGAGTGAGGATTTTAAGTTTCCGCTTGGTGAAGGCGAGTTTGGCCTCGTGGTCTTCATCGATGATGGTTTCGAGATTGACTTCGCCCGATTGGATTTGATTCACGAGCCTCAGGACCTCGACCCGGGCCGCCTTCATTTGGTAGGCCGCTTCCTTCAATCGGTCTTCTGCATCCTCGATGCGTTTGGCTAACTGGATTTCCTCGTCGCGGGAGAGAAGGGGGATCTGTCCCATTTGACGGAGATACATCCGAACCGGGTCGTCCATCCGAGCCCGCTCATAATCCTCCACCGCACCCCGCTCTTCGTCGGCTTCGCGTTCCCGCTTGAGATCCAACGCGTCTTCTTTTTCTTCCAATTCGGGGACGGCGGCCTTGAGGGCCGGGGCTTTCTCGATGGCGCCACTTGTAATTTCGATGTTCTTCTGATTTAACATTCCAATCAACTCCTCGATCTTTTCCGGTGAATTCAATTTGGGCGGCAGCGCTTGATTGATTTGCTCGTAGGTCACGAAACCCTGTTTCTTGCCGAGCCCCATCAATTTTTCGGCCGCCCGTCCGACGAGATCGGTGAGGACCTTGTCAGAAATTCCGCGCGTCTTGCGCTTTCCGTTGCCGCTTCGGCTTTTTCCCTTCATATAAAAGTCGTAATTATATCCTAAGTCGTTATAATCGGCTACCTTTGAAAAAAGTGAAGCCGCCTAACCCCTTTGGCTCAAGAGAGTTCGATACTCCTCCAAAAGCCCGCTCACCCGCGTTTTTTCGCCTCCTCCTTCGGCCACCTGAATGGCCCGCCGGAGTTTTTCCAATCGTTCGTCAATTCCCCTCAATTGAATCTTCCTCAGACAATCCAAGAACCCTTTCTCTCTTTCCGCCGAAGTCAATTCCCGGACCGAATGAGCCGCCACGTAAGACTGGATCGCGTTGTCCTCCAACCGATTGAAAAGTTGGGCGTAACGGGCAGGAGATTCCTGGTTGCAATTCTGACGGACGATTTGGAATGTTTCACGCGCAGCCGGATGATGAAAATCCTCTGGCGACAGGTCCTTCCCCCCTTTCTGCCAAAGCGCGGGTTCCTCGAGAAGAAAAGCGACGAGTGTTCCTTCCTCCGGAAATAAAAATTTCCCGGGAGCGGCAGGAGCGGATGAAGGTGTCGGAGAAGATTCCCGAAAGCCGCGCGCTTTTTTCTGGATTTCGCCCAGCTTGCTTCGAAGCGAGCCCTCGCCCACTCCCAGGAGTCCCGCCAAACGCTGGAGGTAGCGGTCGAGAAGGATGGGGTTCTTGATTTTCGAAAAACTCTCAAGAAATTCGCTCGAAATTTTGAGAAGCCCAGCCGCGTCCGAAGGAACGTGACGGCTCGTCAAAGATTTCCATTTGAAATCAAAAAAATCGAGGGCCCCGTCCACTAGCTTCTTGAATTCGAAAGCCCCCTCGTCCTGGATAAAGCTGTCGGGGTCTTTGGCAGAAGGGAGCGTTACGACTTTGACCGACATTTCTCCTTCGAGAAAAACTTCGAGTCCGCGCAGAGTGGCCGCCTGACCGGCCGGGTCACCGTCATAGACCACGACTGCCTCCGGGACATAGCGCTTCAGGATGCGGACATGATCCTCCGTTAGAGACGTTCCGAGCGTGGCCACGACATTCTGAAATCCCGCGGAAAAAACTCGCAGGAAATCGAAGTATCCCTCCACGATCAAAACCCGCGAGTCGGAGGAAAGAAAACGTTTCGTGATATGGAGTCCGTAAAGCTCACGGCGTTTGCGGAAAATGGCCGACTCGGGTGAATTCAGATACTTCGGCGCTTCATCGCCGAGGCCTCTTCCTCCAAACGCGATCACCTTTCCCTGAAGATTGTGGATCGGAAAAAGAACGCGGCCGCGGAAAAGATCATACGGATTGCCGTCGCGGGAACGCAGGGCCAGGCCGGAACGAAAAAGGGCCGTGTCGGAAATGCCGCGCTTCGCCAGGAATTCAAAAAGCCCCCGCCAATCTGGTGTCGCCCAGCCCAGACCGAATGATTTCCAAGTTTCCTCCGTAACGCCCCGCTTCGCCAGATACCGGCGGGCAGCCTCTCCCTTCACCGGATCTTTGAGCTTTTCAACGTAGTACTCGTGAGCCAGGCGGTGGATTTCGTAAAGAACCTCCGATTCCGAAATTTCCCCCGAGGGACGGGGTGAGGTCTCGGGCAAGGAAACATTCACCCGCGCCGCAAGATTCCGGAGCGCCTCCGGGAAATTCAGATTTTCATACTTCATGAGGAAGCTGAACACATTTCCGCCCGCCCCGCAACCGAAGCAGTGATAGATCTGTTTTTCCGGATGCACGATGAAGGAAGGGGTCTTCTCCTGATGGAAGGGACACAACGCCTTGAACGTCCGGCCGCTCCGCTTGAGGGGGAGGTAACCCGAAATCACCTCGACGATGTCCGAGAGGGATTGGACTTCATTGATGATCCGCTCCTCATATCGCATGGTTCGTCACGCCGCCAGTTCTTTATGAAAGGGAAGAAACCGGTTAATGACCTCATGGGTCTTAACCGGAACTTGAATCAAAGTGGGGCCGCTCCAGGATTTCACCTTGTAGGAGCTTTGCATCCAATCAAGAGGAAGGAGAATCAGAAAGTAGGAAACCATGCTGAAAAAAAGAAAGTACCGGACGCCCCCTCCCAGCAAGCCACCCATCCATTCGAAAGGAGCGGCGATCTGAAGGTGCACAAGCCGGCCGATGATCTCAAAAAGAAGCCGGAGGACGAGTCCGCTCAAAAACCAGAGAAAGATAAAGGTGAAGATCTTTCCATAGGCCTCGGGCCAGGGTGTTTCGCGGGCCAGCCACGCGGCGAAGAAACCGTAATACTCCATGGTCACGTAAAGTGAAATCAGGCTTTCCACGAAACGGGGAAATTCGCGGCTGAGCCCATTCTTGAGTCCCAAGAGAATGCCCACCAGAAGAAAGGCCGAGAGCATCCAGTCCACCCACCCGAAATGAGAGATGAAATAACGCCAGAACCAACTTTCGTTAATCGTCGCGAGCCAATTATTCAAGACGGTCCTCTCGGACTCCTACCAAGTGATTTTCTTCCAAGCCCACTAACCTGACCGGAACGGATTTTCCCACCTCGTCCCGGGACCCCGGAAAGAGGACTTTAAGGTAATGAGGGGTGTGTCCTTCGAGAAGCCCGTCGCTGGACCGGTCCGTTTCCACGAGAACCGAGAAACGAGCGCCGATGAACTTCTCCTTCTCTCTTCGGACCACGCCTCCTGAAAAAGCGAGGAGACGATTCATCCGTTCCCGGAGAAGCGTCGGCGGAAGATCGTCAAAAGAAGCCGCGCGGGTGCCGGGACGCCGGCTGTAAGGAAAAGCGTGGACCCGGATCGGTCGTGTCTCGTCAATCAAGGAAAGCGTGTTTTGAAAATGCGGCTCATCCTCTCCGGGGAAACCCGCGATCACGTCCATTGAAAGACAAAAATCGGGGATCTCCCGGCGCAAGGTTTCTACCAAGTCCCGGTAAAAAGGACCGTCGTAGCGCCGGTTCATCCGTTTCAGGATTTCGCAATCACCCGATTGAAGAGGAACGTGAAGCTGCGGGCAGACTTTCCGAAGTCGCTTCATCGCCTCAATCAGCTCGGGCTTGACGTCTGTCGGTTCGATGGAGCTCAACCGGATCCGTTCGATTTCGGGGATGGGATGCAAGACCTCCAGCACAGAGACTAAATTCAGACGAGGTTCCAAATCCAAGC